>MDTB01068576.1_pt1 | contig 33832 bp, 33 predicted proteins | sample 811161 | NCBI WGS metagenome assembly MDTB01 (sample SAMN05326650, study PRJNA326480) | marine metagenome | isolation source: seawater | place: Mediterranean Sea | collected 2009 | reverse complement strand
CTCATCAATAATTCTCCAAAAATCTTGAGATGTATCTTGATAATCTACTTCGAAATCTCCATATCCCTGACCACAGTTACTACAATCTGGAGGATCAAACTCTGGAAAGAATGAAATAACATCAAAACCTAAACCTCTCCAATTCTCTCCTTCCCATCCGTTTGGGTTGAGTTCAATTTTTTGACTGAAATGCCTTAACATTTCATTTGTTGGAGGCCAATAACCTGTAACCATTAAAACTGGCCTATTTCTGTTATTAGAAACTTTATATTTCAAATCATTCATTAAATATTTTTTATTTTCAACTGAATTAATTGACTCTATAATAAATGAAGACTTAGAACTATTGGGTTGATAAAGTATTATTGTAATATCATTACCATTCATTATTGAAGGATAAAATACTTCCTGATTCAAACTCATATAAGGACCATATACTACATCATGATTTCGATCATAAAATGCTAAATAAGAATCTTCTTCAATCAAAATGTTATTAATTTTTACTTGATAATTTTCATTATTAAATGAGTCTATTTTCAAATATGAATAAGTTCCATCTGATTTGTTCAAGCTTTTTGCATGTTTTAGAAAATTGATATTTTTTTGATTACCATAAATTATTGGGACAATTTCAGGTATTTGATCGACTTTCACAATATTTGTCAAATGTTCTGGTATAACTTGTGAAATTATAACAGACATAAAAATATTAATCAAAAATATAAATTTAATCATAGAAACCACCTTATTTATTAAATCAGATTAAGTACATCTAAAATAATTAATATAAACATTAATGGAAAGTAAAATAACGTTGCAAGCATCAGTTTTTTAGCATTCTTATTAGATGTATCTTTTAGAAATTGAATAACTATAATTAAAAAAAATACACTTATTATGCTTATCCCAAGAAAATACCCAAAATCGACTGCTTTAACAAAATATAAACCTAAGCTAGTACCTATCATTGCTATTGAAAAAAATAAAACATGGTATTGAGTATGTTTGGAGTTTGGATATTCAGAAGGAAGCATTTTAAAACCACCATCTTTATAATCTTGTGCATAAATTATTGCTATTGCTAGAAAATGTGGTATTTGCCAACAAAAAAGAATTGAAAATAAAATCCAGGAAATAGAATTAATTTGATTTGTTGCAGCTGTCCAACCTCCAAGTACTGGTAAAGCACCTGGAATTGAACCAATTAATGTATTAAAAGTACTAAAACGTTTACTTGGGGTATAAATAAATAGATACAACAAAATTGTTAACAAGCATATAAATGCTGTTAAGCTATTTATTGTTTGATAAACAAAAAATACTCCAAATACACATAAAATTGAACCAAACAATAATGCATTAAGTGGTAAAACTCTGTTTGAGGGTATAGGTCTATTTTTTGTTCTTTTCATTTGTGCATCAAAATCTTTTTCTAAATACTGATTTAATACTGCACACCCACTAGACGATAAGAACATACCAATTAATAAATAAACTAACTTATCATAATAATTAATACTAAGTAAACCTTCTGATCTTAAACCCAAATAGAAACCTAAGTAACCTGTCAACATAACAAGCATACTAATTCTAAATTTCATCATTTCAAGATAATTATTAACTACTTGCAATTTTTATCCTTTGATATGCCACAATTATTAAACCTAAGATAACACTTGATAACCATAAATGATAAAGTCTAAATGATTCATGAATCATTCCAAAGCGTAAACATTCACCAATTATTATTTGAGCACAAATAGAGTATAAAATAAATTTTGTTAGCATTAGAACCACATTTGATGGATTACTTTGATTGAGATTATGATTCCATAAGATAGCAGAACATGTCAGCATAGTAAATCCAAATACTGGATGCATATATTTAACTAACCCTGTTTCAGTTACATATTTTTCCATTCTAATAAAATAATGTAATTCCTTAAGAAAATTATCGTCAATAAATGTTCTAATATATGATCCTGTAAAAACTAAAAATAGATTTAAAAAGAATATAGCAATCAATAATTGCTTAGAAAAAGATGAATATGAATAATCTTTCTCAATATTAGGGTACATGGTTATAAAACCTCTATTTGTAGTATAAACCAATGAAATTGTGGTTAAAATTGCAATATATAAATGAATGCTAACTGTATGTTGAAAAATAATATTTTCACCATTAATATTTGTTGCAATCTGACCACCAATCCAACCAGCAATAATAATTAATAGTAATGATAGAAAAGAACCATAAAAAAGAATTTTATCTTTTTTATACACACCAAAAGATTTAAAAAAAGTAAATAACATTGAAATACCAAGAATAACTCCAACTAAACGATTAAAATATTCAATCCATGAACCATATACTTTTTTTTGAGAAGGATTAAACTCTTCTGGTATATCATCTATCGTTAATGGTGGAAACCAGCTACCGTAACATTTTGGCCAATCAGGACAATCATCACCAGATTCAGTTATTCTAACAAATCCTCCAACAAGAACAAGTATATACAATAAAATGACCGTTATAATAGAAGCTCTATAAAATTGATTAAGGTTATTCATAATTAATTATATCTATCTCTTTAAAATAATTTAAGCTTTCTGGGTTAGATAATGCATCAATATTTGTCACATTTTTTCCTTCAATAACATTTTTAACAGCAATCTCTACTTTTTTACCATTTATTGTATATGGTATATCTTTAACAGGAATAATTTTGAATGGCATATGTCGAGGTGAACAGCTCTGCTTAATTCTATATTTAATATCTTTTATTAACTCTTGATTTAATTTTTTTTCAGAGGTTTTAACAAATAATATGATTAACTCATCACTATCATGTTTATAACCAATTACTACGCTATCATCTACATCATCAAATTTATCTATAACCCTGTAAATCTCTGCTGTACCAATTCTTACTCCTCCAGGGTTTAATGTTGTATCTGATCTACCAAAAATTTCTACACTTCCATCCTCATATATTGACACATAATCACCGTGCTTCCATATATTTGGATATCTATCAAAATATGCATTTTTATATTTATTATTATCAGTATCTTTATAGAAGTAAATTGGCATAGATGGAAATGGGTCTACACAAACAAGTTCACCTTTTTTTTCAATTAAGGATTTTCCATTTTCATCAAAACTTTTAACGTTCATACCAAGACCTATAGATTGAAGCCTACCCTTAATTATTGGTTTTAAGGGATTACCTAATGCAAAACATGAAATAATGTCAGTTCCTCCAGATATAGAACAAAGCTGTACATCCTCTTTCCAATCAGAATATACAAAATCATAATTTTCATTGACTAAGGGTGAACCAGTTGATAATATCATTCTTAATTTTTTAAAATTAAATTGGTTTGGAAAAATATTATTTTGTTCAATATATGAAATATATTTAGCGCTTGTTCCAAAAATTGAAACTTCTATTGAATCCATTAGCTTTAATAAAGAATTTTCATTTGGGTAAAACGGGTTACCCTCATATAAAACCACTTTAGCACCAACACTTAAGCTTGATACTAACCAATTCCACATCATCCATCCACATGTAGTAAAATAAAATATTTTATCTTCTTTTTTAAGATCACAATGTAAAACTAACTCTTTTAAATGTTGGATTAATGTACCTCCAACAGAATGAACAATACTTTTAGGTTTACCAGTTGTTCCTGATGAATACATGATATATAATGGATGAGAAAAAGTAACTGGCTCAAAGTTAATTTTACCTTTATTCTTAGGAATATCATCCCAATATGATACTTGACTATTTTTTTTAGCGTTTACAATATTTATACATATTGTCTCTTTTAAGGATGAAAGAGATGATTGAATTTCTAAAATATTTGATGTGAGATCAATTTTTTTTCCTTTATAAAAATATCCATCAGCAACAAAAAGTACTTTTGGATTAATTTGTTCAAACCTATCAAGAACTCCTCTAATTCCAAAGTCTGGTGAACATGAGCTCCAAACACCACCTATGGCAGAAGTTGCTAACATAGCTATAATTGTTTGAGGAATATTAGGTAAATAGCCAGCTAGTCGATCTCCTTTTTTAACTCCCAAAGATTTTAGATGTAAATAACAAACTCTTACCTCTTCATGAAGCTCTTTATAAGTAATTCTACCCTTTATTTTGTCTTCACAAAAATATTCAATTGCTAGAGTATCATCTTTGTACTTTAAAAGATTTTCAGCAAAATTTAAAGTAGCACCCTCAAACCATTTACTACCTATAAATGACTTATGTCTTTCTAAAATATTTTTTGGCTGATTAGAAAAGTTGATATCACAAAATTTTGAAACATTATCCCAAAATATTGAGGGGTTATTTATACTCCAATCATGAAGCTTTTCATAATCATCAATTTCTAAGAAATTTTTTTCGTTTATATATGATATAAACTTTGCAATATTTGAGGATTTAAAGTGATAATCTTGAGGCTTCCAAACGATATTACTCATTTATTACTTTCATCTATAAGATGTATAATTGTCCATGCAGAATCAAGCTTTCCTTCTTTAATAAACTTCTTACATAAAATTTCAAGATTAGCTAATGTTTCGTTTACATATTTATCATGTATACTCTTTATAGGTTCAGGCACAAACTCTACACTTGACAAAATAGACAGCTCATTTGCAGTAATTGATTTACTTTCAAAAATTTTTTTAGGAATAGCATCAAAACCTATACCTGTATGTCTTGGTTTTTTATATTCAAATAGACCATCTTTTGATTTGGAATACCATGAACCACCCAACCTGGATATAGCATCTAATTTGTAAGGATCGACAACATTATCACTATCAATGATATTTTCTGAAATATGAAAATTTACTATTTCTCCAAGTATCAAATTTCCACTTGCAGGTTTATTGCCTAAATGAATAATATCATATAACTTACACTCCATTGAAAATGGTGACTCTTTAACAAATGGTACCTTAATGTGTGTAGAATCTTGCTTTGTCAAACCAGCTTTTAAAAATTCATCTACATCTCTACTATATTCACATGATGAAAGACTAACTTGACCTACCATTTTTGAATCAGCAATCGAAATAGTAAATTCCTTAGTATCTTGAATATTTAGTAACGTATCTTTTGGTTTACCTGTTCTTCCACTTAATGCTGGTGAAAACCCAACAATAGGAGGATTAGCTCCAAAACCGTTAAAAAAAGAATAGGGCGCAAGATTAACTTCATTATTTAAACTAACAGATGAAACAAATGCTATAGGCCTTGGCGATATACCCGAAATCATTAAATGGTAATTTGTTTTAATATCTAAATTTTTAGGATCAAATTGTTTTTTCATATACTATAATTTACTTTATATATTTTTTATAAATCTCTATTTATAACCAACTTAAGTAATATTTATCATCTTCTATTTTAAGTGAGTTTTCAGTAATATTTAATGGCTTAAAAGTATCCACCATCACAGCCAATTCCTCAGTTCTTTTCTTTCCAATTGATTCTTCATATCTTCCTGGTTGAGGGCCGTGAGGAAGCCCCATAGGATGATGAGTAATAGATTCTAACTCTATTCCCTTTCGGCTCATAAAATCACCCTGAGAATAGAAAATTACTTCATCAGAATCTACATTAGAATGTGGATAAGGCGCTGGAATAGCATCTTTATGATAATCAAACATCCTACTGACAAATGAACATATAACAAAACCTTTTGATGTAAACGTTTGATGTACCGGAGGAGGTTGATGAATACTGCCTGTTATTGGCTCAAAATCATTAATATTAAATACCCATGGAAAATAATAACCATCCCAACCAACAAGATCAAACGGATGGTGAGCATAAAACATTTCTTGAAGACCTCCATTTGTTCTTACATCAATTTTAAAACTTCCCTCTTTATCGATTGGATTTAATAAATCAGGAGTCTTTATATCTCTTTCACAAAATGGTGAATGTTCTAATAATTGACCAAAATTATTTCTATATCTTCTAGGAGTTTCAATTGGTGATTTTGATTCTATAACTAAACATCTTATGTCATTATCAACTTTAAGTTGCCAAATCACACCTCTAGGTATAACAATATAATCACCCATTTTAATTGAAATTTGACCAAAATTTGTAAATAAATCTCCTGAACCTGACTGTATATATATAACCTCATCAAAATGTGCATTTCTGTAAAAATTATCCATACTTTGATTTACATGAGCTTTGTGAATGATTACATCATCATTAAAAAGTAAAGGAATTCTATCATAAACAATGTCACCATCATTAGGTATATTTTGTGTTTTAATGTGCCTAGCCTGATGTTTATCATTAATTTTTTTTATTTTAAAAGGATATAATTTCCCTAACTTAGAAACTCTTGTGGGCATTTTTAAATGGTAAAGATTAGAATAAATGCTAGAAAACCCTTCTCGACTAACCAATTCTTCGTAAAAAATAGAATCTGCACTTCTTTTAAATACTGTATGCCTTTTGGGGGAAACTAAGCCTTTAGTTTGATAAAATGGCATTTATAAATTACCCCTTTCACCTTGTGCTTTTTCAATAGATTCAAACAATGCTTGAAAATTACCTTGGCCAAAACCTTTTGAACCTTTTCTCTGTATAATTTCCAAAAATAAAGTTGGTCTATCTTGTAATGGTTTTGTAAAAATCTGAAGTAGATATCCATATTCATCTCTATCAACTAAAATACTCAACTCTTTCAATCTTTTTACATCTTCATCTATTCCACCAACTCTTTTTGTAAGATTATCATAATATGTATCTGGTATATCTAAAAAATCGACTCCATTTTTTTTTAAATTGGCTATTGATGTAATAATATCATCTGTCAAAATTGCAATATGTTGCACTCCCGCACCCTCATTAAACTCTAAGTATTCTTCAATTTGAGATTTTTTTAAACCCTCCGCAGGTTCATTAATGGGTAGTTTAATTTTCCAATTTTTAGATCTTAGAACAACACTTTTCAAAGCAGAATATTGCGTTGATATGTCTCCATCATCAAATCTAACAAAAGTACCAAATCCAAATACTTTTTCATAGTAATTTCGCCATTTATCCATTTCATCCCAATTTACATTTCCTACTATATGATCAATTAAAACTAATTTAGTATCTGTTGTATTAATTTTTGGTAATTCTAACTTTTTAAATTTAGGGGCCCATAAACCATTAAATTTTGAATCATCAATAAAGGAATGAATAGTGTCGCCATATGTTTTAATTGATGCTATACAAAATTCACCTTCTTCATCAATAGTAACAGGTTCTTTGTGTGGTATAGCTTCTCTTTCAATACAAGATTTATAAACAAAATTAACATCCTCAACATCGAAAGCCACATCTCTCACACCGTCACCGTGTTTTTTGAGCCAGTCAGTAGCAGGATGAGATGATTTTAATGGAGTAGTAAAAACAAAAAATATTTTTCTATTTTTTAATACATAAGAAACATGATCATAAACACCAGTTTCAGGACCACAATACGCATACTCAGTAAATCCAAATGCTGATTTATAAAAATGAACTACTTGCTTAGCATTCCCAACATAAAACTCAACATACTTAAATCTTTTTATATTGAAATGTTCTTTTCCTTCCCATTTATCAGTCATGTACATAGAATTTTAGAGCTCCTGTATATTTTTAATCAAAAAATCATTTTCATCTTTTAACCCTATAGTTACCCTCACACAATTAGGTAAACCAAAGCCAACTAAGTGCCTCAATATAACTCCTTTGTAAAGCATTTTATGCGAAAAATCTTCAGCAATCTTTTGAGATTCAAATGTTAACGTAATAAAATTGGTAGCGCTAGGTATATAACTAAAATTATTTACCTTAAAAAAAATTTCTAATCTAATTTTTTCTTCATGATTAAGCTTAATTGAATTATCTAGATGATTTAAATCATCCATAGCTGCAGATGCTGCATGCTGCCCTAAAGATGAAGGTTCAAATGGTAACTTTACTTTCATAAGGTTATTAATTAATTTTTCATTTGCAAAACCATAACCCACTCTGAATCCAGCCAACCCTTGAGCCTTAGAAAATGTTCTTAGTGTAATAACATTATCATATCGATAATGCATTGAATCAGGATAATCATCTAAATGGCACGCATATTCAAAATATGCTTCATCAAGTAATACAATGACTCTATTTGGTACTGATTTCATAAATTTTTCAAAATTAGATCTATTAAAATAAGTACCTGTTGGATTATCAGGATTAGCCAAATATATAACTTTTGTTTTTTCGTTAATTTCCAAAGCCATAGCATCTAAGTCATAGTGGTAATTTTGCATTGGAACCCAATTAACTTTAAATCCACTAGCATTAGCTAGAACTTTAAAACCAATAAACGAATTTTTTGTTGCAATAATTTCATCATCTGCACTTAAAAAGGTCCTCATAATTACTGACATGATGCCTTCACTTCCTCCACCTATTATAACATTTTTAATATCTAAGTTAAAAGATTTAGCTAATTTTAATCTTAAATCGTACCCATTGGAATCAGGATATCTATGGGTATCCTTTAAATACTTATTAACATGATTAATAGCCTTTAGAGATGGTCCCATTGGATTTTCATTTGATGCTAATTTTACAATATGTTTAAGATTTAATTCTCTTTTAACTTCAGAAATAGGTTTACCTGCTTTATAAGGCATAAGGTTTTTTATATGTTTAGGCACTAGAGACATTGTTTAAATTTAATAAATTATCTGATAGAAGTATAATATAATTATAATATATTATTCCTCAGATATGAAAATATTTTTATGATAGACAAAAAAGAATTAAGAAAAGAATTATTTAAACATATAGATGGAATTGCACTGACAGCACCTATTTCCGGTTTATTTTCTAAACATAATGATGTTTTTGAATCATTAAAAAGTATCAATAAAATAAATCTTAATTTAAGCGACCTTAAAATAAAAGGAATCAATGTTGATTACCTCAATGTAACATTACGTTTGTTTGAGTCTCAAGGTTGGATTGAAAGAAAAATAATAACAGATAAATCAATAGAAATTATACCTTGTGAGATAGGTTCTGAAATATTTAAAAATGCATATTTGTATAAGATTTTTTTTAATTATTTTAAGTTTCTTATTAATTTAAATTTTATGAATGATGATAACTATATTAAATATAGTAAACTTATTAATGATTATAATAAACTTAAAAATCTCACTAATAATCAAACAGTTTTAAAGCATATTGAAGGATTAATTGTTGGAACCACATTAGTTGCACTTAAAATTGATAATCTCATAGATATAGATAAAAATAATGAGCTAATTATTGATAAAAAAATTAATCGTCACAATAAAGAATCTATAAATGCTTTTCTTACTAAATTTAAGTTTTTGAATAATTCAACCGTCACTGAAAAAGGAAACTTTTTTATTAAAAGAAGTGCTGCTTATGGAGTAACTGTTTCCTACATGCCATTATTTAATAATATTGATTCACTACTATTTGGAAAAACAAAAAATATCTTAAATAGAGATAAAAATGGAAATGAGAAACATGTTAATAGAAAAATGAATGTTTGGGGAAGTGGTGGAGCTCATAAATTATATTTCAAGAAAATAGACGAAATAGTTTTAGAAATATTCAATAGACCCTTAGAAAAGCAACCTCAAGGAATTGCTGATATGGGATGTGGAGATGGAACGTTACTTAAACATCTTTACAATCTTATCAAAACAAAAACACTAAGAGGAAAAAATTTAAATCAACATCCACTCTATGTTATAGGTGCTGATTTTAATGATGAAGCACTCGATGTTACAGGCAATAATTTAAAACAAGCTAAAATTAAACATCATCTAGTCAAAGCTGATATTGGAAATCCAGCTAGTTTTAATGATGAACTTGAAAAAAAATATAATATTCATTTAAATAATTTATTGAGTGTGCGCTCATTTTTGGATCATAATAGAATTTTCAAAATGCCAAATATAAAAAATTTTGATTTAGAAAAAATTAAAACTAATTCAACTTCTGCATTTAGCACAAACGATAATAATGACATTTATGAGCCTATAATATTTAAACTAAGTTTAGTTGAACATTTCTTGAAATGGAAACCCTTTATTAGTAAGTATGGATTAATTCTACTTGAATTGCATACAATTAATCCAAAAAGTTGTAGATTAAACATAGGTAAGACTCTAGCTACAGCTTATGATGCTACTCATGGATACTCAAATCAATATATTATTGAGTATGAAGATTTTATTGATTCTGCTAAACTAGCTGGCCTGAAACATAATAACTCATTTGAGTTTAACTTTCCCAACAACAAATTAACTACTGTAAGTATAAATCTATTTTCTTTATAAGGATTGTTTGTAAGCAGCATCTACGGTGTTACTTAACAACATAGTAACTGTCATTATACCTACGCCTCCTGGAACAGGAGTAACTGAAGCAACTTTACCAAGCATTGATTCATAATCAACATCACCAACTACCTTATACCCTTTTTGAGTTGTTGAATCATTAATTCTATTTATACCAACATCTATGATATGTGAACCTTCTTTTACCATATCTGATTTAATTAGATTTGGTACTCCGACAGCTGCAATAATTATATCAGCATTTTTAGTATAGAAATTTAAATTTCTTGTTTTTGTGTGACATAAAGTTACTGTTGCATTACCATATGAAAAATTTTGAGACATTAATGAAGCAATAGGCTTTCCAACTAAATTACTTCTTCCAATCACAACAATATCTTTACCTTTTGTTTCAATATTATAATAATCTAGTATTTTAAGACATCCTAAAGGTGTGCATGGAATAAATCTTGGGTCACCTTGAATAATGTAACCTTGATTTTCAGGATGTAGACCATCGACATCTTTTAATGGTGAAATATTTTTTAAAATATCTTTTTCATTTAAATGTTTTGGCAGTGGAAGTTGTAACAAAATACCGTGAAATTTATCGTCATTATTTAAGTCTTCTATAAATTCTTTTAGCTTATATTCAGATGTATCAGATGGTAACTCAAAAACCTCACTATGACAATCAAGCTTTGAAAAAGCTTTAGCTTTAGAACTTACATATAATTTAGAAGCTGGATCATCACCAACTATAATTGCAGCTAATGATGGAATTATATTATTTTTTTTTAAATCTGAAATTTTTAATGATAAATCATCTTTAATCTTAAGAGAAACTGGTTTTCCTTTGAGAATGATTGTTTCCAAAATAAATTTTTAACTTTCTGATGATTCTATATCAGTTATTTTATCTTCAATAAACTCGGTTATTGCAATAGTTTTTGCCTCAACCTGATTAATAACTTCATCTTTTGTTTTTTTACATTCAAATAACTGAGCTGTAATATTCATAGCAGCAAAAATAACTAATCTTAATTGAGGTGTAGATGAATTATCTGAACCAGCAACTTGCTTCATTGTTTCACTTATATAATTAGCACATTTTTCAATGACTTCAGGTTTTGCATCTGTTCTAAGACGATATTCTTGTCCATAAATTTTAATTTTAACTTCTTTTGCCATAATTGCTCCTTAAACTATCGCTGAATAATATTAAATTTTTCTTTTAATTGATCTATTATATGATTAACTCTTTTATCAACATCATTATCTATTAATGTTTTATCATCACTCCCAAAAATTAGAGAGATAGCTAAACTTTTTGAATTATTTTTTAGCTCTTCTCCTGAATATACATCAAAAATATTAGTATCTATTAATAAATTGTCTGATACTTTATATATACATTCAATAATCTCATCATAAGAAACTTCTTTTTTAATCAATATAGATATATCTCTTTTAACAGATGGATATGGAGATATATTCTTAAATTTAAATTCTTTTATCCTATTTTTCAGTGCTTTATCAATACTAATTTCAGAAAAAACTACTAAGTCTTTAATATCATATTTTTTGCTTAATTTGGTATCTAGTTGCCTTAAATAGCCTATACATGTTTTATGAGAATATATCTCTATATTAATATTAGAAAAATTAGATTTTTTAACTTTGAAATGTATATTATTAACTTTAAGATTTTTAAGTATTGATAAAATTTCACCTTTTGCAAAATATATATCAGTCTCACAATCATTACGCCAATGGTTATAATTATGGCCATACCAAACCATACCAAGAGTTTCCTCTTCGTTATTGTAATTTTTTAATAATGAGTGTACTCTTCCAATTTCAAAAAATTTGAAATGATTAACTTTTCTTTTTTCATTAAATGATACTGCCGCCAATAATCCAGGCATTAAAGAGTTTCTCATATATTTCATATCAACACTTGATTCATTTATTATTTCTGATGTCTCATATGAATTAAAATCTTTTAAAACCTTATCACTGTATAAACTATTTGAATAATGCTCATAAAACCCTTTAGATGGCAAAATTGAACGAATATCATTATTTATCTGCTTTGCATTATCAATAATGGATGAATAAGAATTATTAAAATTTTGTGCTATAGGTATATTATTGTAACCATAAACTCGAGCAATTTCTTCATATAAGTCTACTTGTCTATCAATGTCATTTCTATATGATGGGATCGTACACAAAAATTTAGATTTTGAATAGCTTGTTTTTATATCTAATTTTTCAAATAATTTATCATATTCATTTTGATTTAAATCAATACCTAAAAATTTATTACATCTATTAAAATCAAACTTGATTGATTTTATATCCTTACTTTTAGATATAACATCTACAAAATCTTTTGATGCTTGACCACCTGTTGTTTCAACTAATAATTTTGTAAATTTGTCAAGAACGTAAATAGTATTTTCAAAATCAACACCTCTTTCAAATCTCTTAGACGCTTCTTTTGCATAATCATATTTTTTTGAAGTTTTTCTTACACTTATTTCATCGAAAATAGCACTTTCAAGTAGAATGTTTTTAGTATCAAAATCAACTTGACTATCAAAACCTCCAATAACACCGGCTATAGCAACTGGCCCCTTTGAATCTGATATTACAATATCCTCAGGATCAAGCTTATTTTTTTCATTATTAAGACATAAGATTTCTTCATTTTCAAAGGCATTTCTAACACTAATAGTTTTACCATTAAGTTTATCATAATCAAATGCATGGAGCGGTTGACCTAAATCAAACATGATATAATTTGCAATATCAACAACATTATTAATACTTTTCTGTCCTATTACAGCTAGTTTATCCTTAAGCCATTGTGGACTTTCTTTTACTGTAACATTCTTTATAATACGACATGAATATCTTGGACATAAACTTTGATTGTCAATTTTAATCTTAATTAAATCTTCTGATTTAAATTCACCAGCTTTGTAATTAATTTTTTCAAGATTTATATGTGACCCCTCAATAATAGCAAGTTCTCTTGAAACACCCAGATGACTAAAACAATCTCCTCTATTAGGTGTAATATCAAAATCAAAAATCGTATCTTGCTCAAGTTTTAATGCCTCACTAAATGTTTGACCAATTTTAAATGCACCATCTAATACCATTATACCTTCATGATTATCACTTATTCCTAGCTCTTTTTCTGAGCATATCATACCATTTGATTCAATACCACGAATTTTTGTTTTTTTTATTTCAAAATCGCCAATTTTACTACCTAGAGTAGCAACAGGAACAAGAATATTCTCTTTAACATTGGGGGCTCCACAAACGATTTTCAATAAATCACTCCCTGTATCAACTTCACACAAATTTAATCTGTCAGCATTTGGGTGTTTTATGCAGCTTTTAACTTTCCCTACTATAACTTTTGAATCTATAGAATTAATTTTTGATGAAGTACATTCTAGACCTAATTGAGTAAAAGCATCAACAAGTTCAAAATCTGATTTAGACGAAGTTATAAAATTTGATAGCCAATTTCTTGAAATTTTCATACTAAAACTGCCTCAAAAATCTTATATCACCTTCATAAAGTAATCTAATATCTGTTATACCATATTTTAACATTGCAATTCTTTCAATACCAATACCAAAAGCATATCCAGTAAGAGATGGATCGTATTTAACATTTTTAAAAACTTGAGGGTCAACCATTCCGCAACCTAAAATTTCCAACCAACCAGTACCCTTAGTTATTCTGTAATCACTTTCAGAATTTAAACCCCAATATATATCCATTTCAGCGCTAGGTTCTGTAAATGGAAAATAGCTTGGCCTAAATCTAACTTTAACATCTTGACCAAAATATTCTTTTGAAAAATATTCCATAACACCTTTTAAATCAGAAAAACTTACATTTTTATCTACATACAAACCTTCTATTTGATGAAATAAACAATAACTTCTTACACTGATATCTTCATTACGATAAACCCTTCCTGGTGAAATAATTTTTATTGGAGGTTGATTATCTTCCATAAAATGAATTTGACTAGCTGAAGTATGAGTTCTTAGCAATTTGTCATTTTGCAAATAATAAGTATCTTGCATATCTCTAGCTGGATGGTGCTTTGGTATATTTAAGGCTTCAAAATTATAAAAATCATCTTCTACTTCATTACCTGAAAATATCGAAAATCCAATCTTATTAAATATGCTAGATATATCATCTATAACCTTAGTAATTGGATGAATATTTCCTTCAGGAAAATAGTTGCCAGGAAGGGACAAATCAGAATCTATTTTATTAGTGTCAGTTGTTTCAGAATTTAAATCTGCTAACTGACTTTCAATATCTTTTCTAAGTGAATTTATTTTTTGACCTAAAACAGGCTTATCTTCTGAACTTGCTTTTCCTAAGTCTGAAAAAAGTTGAGACAATAAACCTTTTCTACTTAAATATTTATTATGCAAATCATTGATCTTAGAGGAATCATTTATAGCAGAAGCTAATTCAGTTTTGAAATTTTTCTGAATTAAATCAATTTTTTTAAGTAATGACATTTGAAATTTATGATTTATTTACAGAGTCAACTAATTTTGTAAATCCATCAGAATCATTTACAGCCATATAAGCTAAGCTTTTCCTATTTATTTCAATATTATTTTTAGATAATAATGAAATAAATTTAGAATAACTTAGACCTCTATTTCTAACTGCTGCATTAATTCTAATAATCCATAATCTTCTGAAATCACGTTTCTTTTGTCTTCTATCTCTGTAGGCATACTGCAATGCTCTTTGAACAGCATCTTTAGCAGTTCTATAATTGGATTTACGGGTACCAAAATAACCCTTAGCTTGTTTAATGATTTTTTTATGTTTCTTCCTTCTAGGAACTGAACTATTAGCTCTTGGCATATTACTCCCTTAATTTATCATTTTTTTATTTCTGCTACTCATAGCAGAGCTAATTGTGGTGCTCTTACGGAGACGCCTCTTCCGATTTGAGCTTTTTCTAGTGTTTAAATGGCTGCCACCAGCTCTAGCATGCATCAATTTGCCTGTACCAGTTTTTTTAAACCTTTTTGCAACACTTTTTCTTGTTTTCATTTTTGGCATCTTAATTTACTCCTTATTTAGGACTTAGAATTAAGGAAAGTCTTCTACCTTCCATATTTGCCTGCTTATCTATTTCAGCAAAATCATCTAATATATCAACCACTCTATTTAATGTATCAACACCCATATCCTGTCTAGCCATTTCACGACCTCTGTACATTACAGTAATTTTAACTTTATCTCCTGCTTCTAAAAACTTCTTAGCTCTAGATAATTTAGTTAATAAATCATGGTCTCCAGTATTAGGCCTAACCCTAATTTCTTTAACATGAATTACATGTTGTTTCTTTTTATTTTTTTTCTCTAGCTTTTGTTTTTCATATATATATTTACCATAGTCTAAAATCTTACAGACAGGAGGATTTGTATTTGGTGATATTTCAACTAAATCTAAACCAATATCATCTGCTTTTATTAATGCACTTTGCAATGGTACTATACCTAACTGATCACCATCACTTCCAATCAACCTAACATTATCAGATTTAATTTGCTCATTTATTTTTAAGCCTTTATTAGATTTATTTATTTTTATATCTCCTTATTTATTTTATATATATGAGCACCAATTTTAAGAAATTTATATTATATAACAAACTATAAATTAATTCACTAAAAATTTAGTAGTCGATACCGGATTCGAACCAGTGACCTCTACGATGTCAACGTAGCGCTCTAACCAACTGAGCTAATCGACTCTATTTAATTAATTGGTTTAATTAATTTATTGTATTCATAATTATTTAAAATTAATTCCGATGCTTTTAAATATTCAATATCATTATATAAACTTACTTTAATTTTTTCTTTTTCATTACCAATAACAGATGACATCTCTCTAAGTAGCGCATTTTCAATCCACTTAATATTTTCTTCATCAATATATTGCATTACCTTAACTTCATTAAAATAGTTATCTAAATTCCTTGTTAAAAATGACAAATACTCTAAGTCTGTTTTTTCTAGTTTACCTTTTGATACTATTTGACCCAATTCATTAATATAATATTCTCCAGTATTTAAATTATGTTTTGTAGGAGGAAGTAGCTTTACAGTTTTACCAAATCCATTTTTAGCTCTAAGCCATCCATAAGTATCAACAATTACATATGAATCCTCTGCTTGGAATTTATATTTATTTATTTTTTTGTCTGATTTATCACCATATTCATCATATAAACTGTTTTTGAGATCAGTTAATTCAACTTCTCCAGGAACGATATAATCTATTTCATAATTTTGAACATAATTGATAAAATCTTTAATTGTTTTTTTTGAAATTTCAATTGGTAATTCCAAATTATTTTGAAATACATATTCAGAGGCAAACTTGATAAATAATCTTTCTCTATATAAAGATTGAACAATTGGAGGAATTTTCTTTTTTTCTATTTCAAGATCAGGATAAATACCGCCACCACCTTTTACTTTTCTTCCATTTTTTGTGTAAAATGTTGAATCAATATCTTCTAAACCATCAGTTAAAACATCATTATCTAAATAATCTTTTTTTTGTATTAATCTTCCTGATGGGGTATAGTATTTTGAAGTAGTTACCTTTAAACTTATTGAATCATTAACATTAAATATTCGTTGAACTAAACCCTTTCCAAAAGATGATGTACCTAAAACTAATGCTAAATCTAAATCTTGCAAGGTCCCAGATACAATTTCAGATGCAGAAGCTGATCTATTATCTATAAGAACAACCATTGGAAAATCTTTCGGTAATTTTGTTGAAAATTTTGCTTTGAAATTTCTATTTGCCTTATCAATTCGACCTTTTGTTTTAAGTAGACTTTCTCCCTTAGGAACAAGTTGATCTAAAATGTTTAAAGCATTACTTAAGAGACCACCAGTATTACCTCTCAAATCAATAATTAAACCCTTAGTATTTGAATTTTTTAAAATTTCACTTAATCCTGATCTAAAGTCTTTCGCTGTGTTTTTAGAAAATTTCTTAATTCTTATATAGCCAACCCCATCATCATTAACTTGCCAAAAAGGTACATCTTTAACAATAATATTTGATCTAATTAATTCAAAAAATATTTCTTTATTATTTGAGGGTCTTCTGATTTTTAATTTTAATTTTGAATCAAGCTCACCTCTTATAAGTTCAGAAGATTCAGATGATGTTAAGCCTATAGTAGATATAGTATCAATCATCAAGATTTGGTCGCCAGATTGTATACCTTCTGAATAGGATGGGCTATCTTCATAAGGCATCAATACTGTTAAAGTATCTTGAATCAATCCTATTTGCATTCCGATACCACCATATTTACCTTTTGTCATAATTTCTAATCTATCTTTACTTGAACCTATATATAATTTTGTATAGGGATCAACTTCTTTAAACATACCATCAAAACTCAATTTAATTAATTCTGTTTTATCAAGTGTATCTACATAATTATTAGTGAATGTTTCAAATATTTTTTGGTATAAACGAAAATATTCATCTAATTCATTTTCACTTGATTTAATTGTACTGGAAAATAAAATTATTATAACAAAGAATTGTATTGATAATTTAATCATTTTATATACCTTTTCTTAAAGTGCGTCCATATAGATTTTTGTATATCTGAAATACTTTTATTCGCATCTATTATAACATATCTATTTTTATCTAATAAAGCTAATTCTAAAAAACCTTCTTTAACTTTTTTAAGAAATTCTAGACCAGAGTTTTCCATTCTATCTTTAGAGCTTAATCGATTAATGCTTATATTTATATCACAGTCTAAAAGAAAAGTAGTTGATGGAATGATATTTTGTAAAATCTGATCTGTTATTAATTGTATGAATTCTTTATTTATTTCTCTACCATATGATTGATAAGCAAGTGTGCTATCAAAAAATCTATCACATATTATAAATGAATCATTTTCTAATACTTTTGGTTTAATTTTTTTATTAACTAAGTCTGACCTGGCTGTAAGAAATAGTAAGCTTTCTGTAAGGTTAGATATATGATTGTTATTATCAAGTAGAATTTCTCTAATACTTTCAGATAATTTAGTTCCTCCAGGTTCTCTATATAAATGATAATTTAAATTTAAACTCTGAAGTTTTTCTAAAAATAAATTAATTTGAGTAGTTTTTCCTACACCATCTACCCCCTCAAAAGAAATAAATTTATTTTTCATCATAATACATAACCTTCTTTTGAAATAATTAATACAAATTCACCCTTTGGGTTTTTGTTAGAAAAAAAGTCAACTGCTTGATCGACAGAGCCAATAAATGCTTCTTCATACATTTTGGTCATTTCACGATGTATGCTTACTATTCTATGAGACCCCATATATTCTTTAATATCATTTAATGTTTTAACTACTCTTTTTGGTGATTCAAAAATAACTGTTGTACAAGGTAACATTTTTAAAAACTCAAACTTTGTTTTTCTACCTTTCTTTTTTGGTAAGAAACCTTCAAAATAAAAAGAATCAGTAGGTAAGCCACTAATAGATAACGCCGATATGACAGAACTAGCGCCTGGAATAGGAATGACATTAACTTTATTTTTTCTACATTGATTTACTAATAAATAACCAGGGTCACTTATACATGGAGTTCCAGCATCACTTATTAAAGCAACATCATTACCCTCAATTAATATATCATAAATTTTTTGAAATTGTTTTTTTTCATTAAAATTATTGTTAACAATTAGCTTCTTTTCAATATTAATTTTTTTTAAAAGTTTTTTGGAAACTCTTGTATCTTCAACAGCAATAAAATCTACATTTTTAAGAGTGTCTTTAGCTCTATCTGTAATATCATTAAGATTTCCAATAGGTGTTGCTACAATATATAAATTACCATACACTATTTTAGAATGTTTTTAATAGACTTTTCTAGTGCATCTATTGCAAAATCAATTTCTTGTTCTATAACAGTAAGGTGTGGCCTGAATCTTATACTTTTTATTCCACATCCTAGGATAAGTAAATTATTTTTATATGCTTCCTGTGTTAATAAATCTCTTTCATCAGAAGAAGGTAAGTCAAATGAGCAAAATAGGCCTGATCCTCTTGAGTTAACCATAAATGCAGGAAACTGCTCTTCAAGATAATGTAGTTTTTGTAATAAATAATCACCTTTAATTTGAGCGTTTGCTAATAAATTATGTTCTTCAATTGTTTCTAAGATTATTTTAAATCTGATCATATCAGTTAAATTTCCACCAAAAGTTGAATTTATTCTACTTGATCTTTGAAATACATTATTTTTAGCCTCTAAAACTCTATCTCCTGCAAGAATTCCACACACTTGTGATTTCTTTCCAAATGATATAATATCAGGAAGGGGTTCTTTTTCGATAGTTTTATCACATGGGCATAATGATGGCGTAAAATGTTGATGCGCCCACATTTTACCTGTTATACCAACACCTGTTTGAACTTCATCATAAATCAATAAAAACTCATGCTCATCTGCAAGTGCTCTTAACTTTTCAAAAAATCTACATCTAAAATGATTGTCACCACCCTCACCTTGAATAGGCTCTATGATTAATCCTGCTATATCATTTGGATTAGATTTAATTGCATCTTTAATCTGAGAGATTGCTAATTCTTCTTTTTCTTTAACATTATTAATAACTTCAGAAGTCATTGGAAAATTCAAATAAGGATTTTCTATTCTTGGCCATTCAAATTTTGGAAAATATTTTGTTTTGATTGGGTCTGTATTTGTTAATGAAAGAGTATATCCAGTTCTGCCATGAAAAGCTTCTTTGAAATGTATAATTTGATTACCTTTATTAGAGATTCCCTTTTCTAAATTTTTTCTATGTTTCCAGTCAAACGCAACTTTGAGTGCATTTTCAACAGCTAGCGCTCCACCTTCTATAAAAAAAGTGTTTTTTAAATAATCAGGAATTGCAACTTTATCAAACACTTCTAAAAATTCAGCATATTCAGTAGTATACATATCTGATAAAGTTGGCTTAAATAAGGATACATTCATCAAAAGATCTTTATTTTTTAATATGTTCGGATGATTATACCCTATACATCCCGAAGCATACATTGAAAACATATCCAAGAATTTTTCACCATTTCTTTTATCAACAATCCATGAATCATGACTTTCTTTTAAATCTAAAATAGGTTCAAATCCATCAGCTAAAATATTTTTATCTAATAATTTTCTTACATCATTTGCTTTAATTGCCATTTTTATTCCTTATAAGTCAAATTTAATACCTTGTGCTAAAGGTAATTCTTTACTCCAATTAATTGTATTTGTTTGCCTTCTCATGTATGCTTTCCATGCATCTGATCCAGACTCTCTTCCACCACCTGTTTCCTTTTCACCACCAAATGCTCCACCAATTTCTGCACCAGAAGTACCTATGTTCACATTAGCAATTCCACAATCACTTCCCTTGTGAGATAAAAAACTTTCAGCATTCATAATACTATTTGTAAAAATAGAAGATGATAAGCCTTGTGGTACAGAATTATGCAAATTTACAGCTTCATCAAGCGCATCATATTTCATAACATATAAAATAGGAGCGAATGTCTCATCTTGTACTATTTGATAATGGTTTTCAGCTTTAACAATTGTTGGCTCCACAAAACAACCTTGACTATCAATCGGTTTACCTCCAACAAGAATTTCACCGCCTTCTTCTTTGGCTTTAACTAACGCATTTTCAAAATCATTAATTGCATTTTTATCAATAAGGGGCCCCATTAATGTATCAGACTTTAATGGATTACCAATTCTAACTTGTTTATAGGCATTTTTAAGCTTATCAACTAGCTGATTAAAAATTGATGAATGAGCAATAATTCTTCTTGTAGATGTACATCTTTGACCTGCGGTACCTACTGAACCAAAAACTATACCTGGTACAACCAAATCCATATTAGCAGTTTCATCGACAATAATTGCATTATTTCCACCTAATTCTAGTATTGTTTTACCTAATCTTGCCCCAACTGCCTTGGCAACTTTTTTTCCCATTGCTGTTGAACCTGTAGCAGATATTAATGGAACCCTACTATCATTTATAAATCTTTCACCAATGACTGAACCTCTTCCAATAATTAAATTAAATATACCCTTGTAACCATTTTTATTTAATACATCATTACAAATATTTTGTACAGCTATAGCACATAAAGGTGTTTTTGAAGATGGTTTCCATATACTAATATTACCACAAATAGCTGCAATAAAAGCATTCCAAGCCCATACAGCAACTGGAAAATTAAATGCAGAAATTATACCTACATTTCCAAGAGGGTGCCATTGTTCATACATTCTATGCTCAGGTCTTTCTGAATGCATAGTTAAACCATAAAGTTGTCTGGACAATCCTACAGCAAAGTCAGCAATATCTATCATTTCTTGAACTTCACCATCTCCCTCAGCTTTAATTTTTCCCATTTCTAATGATACCAAATTTCCAAGTTCATCTTTCTTTTTTCTCAACTCATTTGCCATTTCAAGTATGAGTTGACCTCTTATAGGAGCAGGAACCATTCTCCAATCTAAAAATGCCTCACTAGATTTATTTATAATGTTGTCATAATCTTGCTCATTACATAATTGAACTTTCCCTAATAATTCACCATTTGTTGGATTGTAGCTTTCTATATAATTACCTGAACCATTATCAACCCAATCTTCCCCTCCAAAGCAAGACCCCATGCTAATTTCATTAATACCTAAATTTTCTAATATTTTATTCATTTTATAATTTATCCTTTATACTCTTCTGTATTGTCTTTTTGTTTGAGTGACCAAATCAATAATGAAATGATCATAAAAATAAAAATTACTGGTGTTGCGTAATTATAATCTTTAACTGAATAGTTTATTAAATCCTCAAATCGTCCTATTAACAAAGAAATTCTCCCCATAACAGCAAAACCAAACGATGCTCCAAATTTTATCATAAGGAAATAAATACCAATTTTACTTACTTTTCCAATTATACCTTTATGTTCTTTAGAGAAGAAGAAATATACTAACCCAGAAATAACTCCAATTAATATTAAAATATGATTAAAAACTTCTAACCCGCTTTTATTAAAATCAATTGCAGAATTTTGAATTTGCATTAAAATATTTGAATTTATAAATACATAAATTTTTAGACCTGCAGCCATACCAACAATGTAACCTATCGAAATTCTTGCTAACCAACTTAATGATGGTACAAGTCTTAATAACATAAAAATTCCAAGTATCAATGGAATGATATATATGATATTGAATTCAAAACCTGCTTGAACGTAGTTTGGAAATAATCTACCAAATAAATTAGGCCAAACTTGATCCCACCATGTTAGTGCAAAAATATATCCAGCAGATACTCCGACAAAAATATGTTCAGAAGCTTTATAGAAAGGATTATCTCCATATAAATAACTCAAAATACTTAGAGTCATTAAAACCAATAGCCATATCCCTATTATTTCAAAATTAAAAGTCATTTAACTTTCTTTCCTAGAATAATAATATGCTATGTTACCAATAATTATGAATATTACCATTAAAAGATGAGCAACCGATTGAGCTGACATTCTAGCATATGCTTTTCCTTTTACAATATCACCTTTGGGATTAATATATGAGCTATTATTTTTTTGCTCATAAACCATAAAATCATAAACCATTTTTTCATATTCAGCTGCACCAGGCATTCCTGCTAAAATACCTTTCAATTGGCCAGATTCAACATATGGGATAGCATCCGTTACCATTATTGATGTACATCCTGATGAAAGAGGTACGTTTTTAGGGTCACATGCATACTGTACCCACTCAGCATTTCCAGGTACACCTGCAGAGAAATCAAAGACAAAATCAAAATCTGTCACATTATAAATATTTTCCATAATTGGAAGGTCATTAATTGATTTACCATTTTTATCTTGCTGGTAAATATCTCTAAAATTATCAGCTATCCCTTTAATTACAACAAAACCTCCAACTTTATAATCAAACATTACATAATCAATTCCTTCTTTAATATTAAATAAATTTGAATTTTTAATTGAAGATATGGCTTGTTCTGCCATAATTGGGCTTTCTGGCCATAATGAAACTATATATACTTTTATACCTTTTGAGAATAAATGATTTAAAAGACCTATAGCCATAGGATGAACTTCCGGTTTAGTACTAGCACCATAAGCAAAAGAAACTAAAACCCTATCATTAACATTTAAGTCGCTAATTGAATTATATACTATCTTAGTATTTCTATCTTCACCCAATGGTAAATCAATTAAATTAGGATTAATCAAAGGTATTAAAACTGCTAAGCCAATTAATAAAAAAATTATTCTTCTATCTAAATCTCCTAATTTTAAAATATAATTTTTCATTTAATCCCCTAAAATAGACCTTTCTCGTCCTGTCATGATTCTATAAGATTGAGCAACAATACCAAGAGCAATTCCAATCATAATAGCTCTTGCTCCTGCAGTTGCTGGCACAGCCATTATCCACTCTTGAATAGCAGGAATGTAAAATATTGGAGGTGTATTTTTAGACCAATTAAATATTATTCCCACAAAAATAATCAAAATATTCGAAAGTGTATAAGATATAAAGAATATTTTTTTACTAATTATTTTGGGAGCAATGATGGCAAAAAATATTGAAATAAATATAATTGTAACAATCCACCAAGGAATTAATGCACCAATTGGTACTCTTCCAAGCATTAATAATACACCAGATATTAGTAGCAATGTTGCTTCAAAATTTCTAATTCTAAATGCTCTATATGAAGCTGATGCAACAAAGAAAGCTAAAAGAGCAAACATGGTAGATCCTAGAGGTAGGTATATATAATTATACATCCAGTAAAATGCAGAACCCTCATTTTTTAAATGTGGCCCCATAGAAACATCAGAGCCATTATAAATAAAGCCAAAAATTACCATTATTATAAACCCAGCTAATGTAAAAATACTATACTGCCAGTTTTCTTTTTTATAGGCAATTTTTTTAAGATGCAACTGTAGTAAATTTAAACAACCAAGAAATGCTGCAAAACCAGCAATTATCATATAAAAATTAGTTGCATCTTTATCAGTAAAATTTCTTAATGAAGTCCAATTTATAAAATAACCTGATAAAGCTATAAACCCCATAGTTGACATCACAACAATTGCTAACTGTCTTTTTAAAAAATTCATTATTTCATACCATCCATAATATTAATTTTAAAAATATTTGATAAGTCAAATGAAAATAAATTCAAATAATTAAAAACTGATATAGTAACAACAAATAATATAAAAATCATACATAGTAATTTTACATAGTCCTGACCTTTGATACTTCCAATCATTTCAGGACTGCCTGATAAGTATGCACTTGCTGCATAAAATTCCTCTCCTATTAAAACATAGTCGCAGGCAGTAACAAAAAATGGTATTTGAGAGGATGATCCAGTTCCAGCAATTTGGATAGCTCCAATTGAACTTCCTGTCTCAGCAAGAAGTAATGATTCAGCATAAAATTTGCCTTGATAAAAAACTGCCGCTGGTTTTTCTCTAAGCATTATTCCATTTACACCAGCAGCATATGCAAACTGATCATCAGTAACATAATGAACCATGGAGTCATTATATAAGTCAGGTCTACCCTTTTTTAAATAAGATTCCTTACATGATTCTCGAGCTGCCTCCATTACAATTGGTACGCAACACGGAACATGTAAATCAGCTTCATATTCTGCTGTCATACCTGCAATATGACCTAATATAATCACACCTGAAATTGTATCAATTTCATCAAGCCCTGATATTCCAGGTACATACAAAACAGAATTTCCCATTTCTGTTGCCCTACCTACTGCCTCTTCCATAGCCTGCATAGCAGAAATAGGTCTCATATATATATCATCACCATTTTTTGCTTTACGAATGAAAAATTCAATTATCACACAAGAAAATAAAATTGTAAAAAATGATAACTCATTTCCTGCAACAAAAAAATTGTGAGAAAAATTAAATGCATAAAGCACTAATAATAGTAGTGGAAAAATGAAAATTTGATCTATTTTAATTTTATTAATCATTTATTTTTTAATACTTAAATTAAGCTCTTCAATTTGAGTAATTAAATATTCAATATTTCTTTTTCTTTCTAACAAGTTAACAAAATTATAATACTTTTTATCACTTATGAAAAATGTAAGAATTGGTCCTAAAAATATTAAAGTTTGCCCTGCAACAAAAGAAATATATTTAGTGCTTTCAAATAAAAAAATAGCAGGCACAGCTAATCCTTTTTCAACTATTTTTTTAGCAAAATAGTATAACGTCTCTTTATCTTTACTATTCATACTCATATTTTAAGCCATTTAATTCGATAAAATAACTTCTAAATTTGCTCTTGGAATAATTTCTACACTTTCATCACTAAACTTGACTTCAGCAACTCTTACTTTAGTTTCTGATTTCATTTCAACAAGCTCATAAGGTAATTTAGTTATAATACCCAATTTCCCAAAAAATGGCTCTCTAATAACTCTAACCTTTGAGCCCTCTGAAATTATTAAATCGTTTTCATTAAAGTCTTTACTTGTTTCTTTTTTTTCAGATTCAATAAAAATTTCAGGACGCAAAACACCTGCCCTAATTTGTGTTGCACCATTAATTGAGGCAACTTTATTTTCATTTTCTTTCAATAAATCAAAAGTTCTTTTAGCCATATTTACTTCTCCAAAACCTTCAGTCAAAATTAATGTTGTTGTATTTTCTGTTCCAGTTATAGCTACACCTAAAGAATATCCTAAAATTTTAGAAATTGTATTATAATCTACACCACCACAAACTATACCACTAACTTGAACTTCTTTAGCCTTAGAATAAATTTTATAATCTATATATGAACCACATACAATAATCTTACCCCTTAAATCCTCTGTTATACTAGATATTTGAATTTTATCCGATTCATCACTTGCTAAACATTTAATTTGACCTTTTTTTTCGCCTCCTATACCTATGATACCCTGAATAAATGTTCCAACTGAATTTATCATGACACCTTCTTTATCGAAAATTTTATCTACTATTCCTGGTATATATGCATCTACATTAATAGGGAGTGGTTTTTCAGATATAACTATCTGTCCAGTGACATTAGATATATTCATTATTTGGCCATCAATTGGTGATTTTACTTCGCTTTTAAAAAAACCAAATAAACCTTTATTTTGAGCAATAAGTTGTTCTTTTGAGACATGGTCACCTTCATTAATTAATACACATTCATGAATTTGTTTTGGATCGATATTTAGTTCATTAGATAAATTTATCATATGAACATTGCCTGGAATTTCTGTAGAAGCAACTATCTTTTCAGACTTAACTAAATCATTAATATCGACATGAACTTTACCCTTTAAAGGCAATAATCTTTCTTTGTTAATTTTTGTATTTTTAAGTACTTTTAATCCTGGTGTATATGATTTAGACATACTTATTCCTTACTATACTCATTTGTAAATGAAGACCATTTTTTAATTTGATTAATTCTATCTGAATTATCATTATGAAAATTGATTTCTCTTCCTCTTCCATCTAAAATTATTCCTACTTCTCCCCCATTAATTGAACCTTCAAAAGTTTGACCTTTTCCAAAACCTAAATCTACATTTTTATCTAATTGAATTTTACAATCATAAGTGCCCATTGGTATATCTAATAACTTTATTTCACCAAATTTAATTTCACCTTCAAAAGTTGTATCATTAACTTTTATTATATAATTAAATAAAACTTTACCATTACTAAACTCACCAATTGGTGAAACGCATGTACCTAATTTGATTAAACAATCTTTATGAAAAACTTCAACCGCTGCCTGTTCATGAAAAGTTGACAAAACTCCCAGCTGAGGCATCATAAAAATTGAATCTACTGCTATTTCAGTGAATCCAATAGGCAAAAATGAATCAATAATCATTCTCATAGCCTGCGAACGTCTTGGAGCATGTGATAAAACTCCTCCAGAACCAACAATTAGATTTAATTTTAACATATCTACTATTGTTTCACCTGACATTTTCTGATCAAATGTATCAGATATTGTTCTTTCTTGTTGAATCCCTTTTAATGAAACAGCAAACTCTTTATGTTGAATAAATGATAATCTTAGAGCTTCTCTAGCTAATGCTTGCTCTATTTTTAAATCTTCTAAAGTTTGAGGGATTGTAGTTGGCCTTATCATCTTATTAGCAATTCTATTTGTTAAATTAGAAGAATCAATTTCAAAAGGAACCCATCTAGATACATTTTGTACCCCCGCCTCAGATAATACATTACAAATTGAATAACTCATACCTAAATTAGCACTTACAGTACGATTAAATTCACCATCAAAAAAAGAAAAAACATCTGTAGTTGCTCCTCCAATATCAACTCCTACAACAGAAATATTTTCAACCTCTGCAATTTTTTTAATCATTTCTCCAACTGCACCTGGTGTTGGCATAATTGGGTGGTCGGCCCATTCCATTAATTTATTATATCCTGGAGCTTGCGCCATAACGTGATCCATAAATAAATCATGAATTTTATCTCTACTAGGTTTTAAATTTTCTTTTTCTAATGTTGGTCTTATATTTGGCACCATAATAAGATCTGTAGAATTATCTAGTGTTTCTTTTATATTATCCTGAGCTTGTTTATTTCCTGCATAAATGATTGGTAGCTTATAATCCATACCAAGTCTAGGTTTAGGATTTGCAGTTTTTATAATCTCTGCCAACTCAACAACATGAGAAATAGTACCACCATCAACCCCTCCTGACAATAAGACCATATCGGGGCGTAATTCACGAATTCTTTTTACCTTCTGATGATATAACCTTTTATCATTTGAAGCTAGTATGTCCATAACTATAGCTCCAGCACCGAGTGCTGCTCTTTGAGCGCTCTCTCCAGTCATATTTTTAACTACTCCACTAACCATCATTTGTAAACCACCGCCAGCAGAACTTGTTGATATATAAACATCTACACCTTCATTTTTATTTGAAGGTGTAATAATTTTTTCTTGATTTAAAATTTTTCTTCCAGAAAGCTCTTCTAGCTCTAAAATAGAATTTATAACACCTCGAGTTACATCTTCAAATGGAGCTTCAACAGTAGTTGGCGCTTCACCTCTAAAAGTAAGTCTAAATTCATTTTCAATATACTCGATTAATATTGCTTTAGTAGTGGTAGAGCCACAGTCTGTAGCTAAAATAATATTTATATTTTTTTTATCCATAAAATCCAGTCAAAAGTAAATAAAAATATGTTGCAAAACTTACTGCAAACATTGAGTCAAACCTATCAAGAAATCCTCCATGACCTAACAATATGTTACTTGAATCTTTAACGTTAAGCTTTCTTTTGAAATAGGATTCAGAAAAATCTCCTATTTGACTAAATAACCCAGTGATAAGACCTAAATAGACTATATTGATAATTGTAAAATTTTCTGGCCAAATACTTTTATTTCCATAATGAAATATTAAAAAAAGATAAAGTACTGAAAAAAATAACCCTGAAATACTACCAAGCCAAGTTTTTTTAGCACTAATTGTTGGTAAAATTTTTCTTTTACCAAAATTTTTTCCCATTACATATGCTGCAGAATCAGTAATCCACACAGAAGAAAAAATTATAAAAAGAAAAGCTTTTGAAATATTATCAGATTCATAAAGAGGAATAAATAATGTTATTGTAGATATCCATATAAATCCACCAATTAATTTAAAATATGTAAGTTTAGATTTATTTAACATTAATGATATAAACTCATAAAATGAAAAAGCAACTATAGAAAAAATCAAAAGATAAAAAGTATAAGTATTAAACAATATTGTGAATACAATAAGTGGGGCACCTATAACATTTACTAAACTTCTATTTTTTTTATCAATTTTCATTTACTTTTGTAATATTTATTATCACCCCATTTTAGTACTTCAATTTTTACATTTGCAGTGCCTTGTTCAAAAAAACCTAATTTTTTTGCAGCTCCTGATGAACAATCAAGAACTCTTCCTTTAATATATGGACCTCTATCATTTATTTTAAGCTTTACTGATGGTTTAGTTAATCTATCTAAATTAGTCACCTTAATCCAGGAATTTAATGGTAATGTTTTATGAGCGGCACTTAGTCCATGTTGATCAAATATTTCACCATTTGCTGTAAGTTGACCGTCAAATCCATCATTATGTCCATAATGAGATGCAACACCATAGATAATATTATCTGAAGTGTACCTAGGAGATGGAGAGCAAGTCAAAAGTATTAAAGCTAAGACATAAATTATATTTTTAATCATTTATAATTACCAATCAAATCAGTAATATTTTTTACTTTATTATCATTCATAAATTTTAATAATCCATCGTAAAATTTGGAAATTAAAGAAGGGTCTCTATAATTAACAGTTCCAATTTGAACCATAGTTGAACCTACTCGTAAAAATTCAACTATATCACTTACTTTAGATATACCACCCATACCAATAATTGGTATTTTCACTTCGTTATATATTTTAAAAACTTTGGCTAATGCTACAGGTTTTATTGCTGGACCAGATAAACCTCCAAACTTTGTGCTAAGTAAAAAATTACCTGACTTAGAATCAATTGCTAAACCTTGAAGGGTATTTACAGCACTAACTGCATCAGCACCAGCACGTTCTGCGCTAGCTGCAATATTTTCAATATCAGTAACATTTGGGCTAAGTTTAACTATTAATAACCTTTTTGTCAATTTTCGTAACTGAATTACAAGATCATGTATCATTTCACTATTAATACCAAATTCCATTCCACCAGCTTTTACGTTTGGGCAAGATACATTAATTTCATAACCAATATGACTTCCATTTTCAGATTCAATTGCAATTAAAACAGATTTGTAATCTTCAAATGTTGATCCAGCAACACTAATGATAAAATTTGTTTCAATATTATTAAGTCTGGGTAATTTTTGTTTACAAAATTTTTCTACACCAACATTTGCTAAACCTATTGAATTTAACATGCCTGATGAAGATTCATGTATTCTTGGATGGGGATTTCCATCTCTATTTTCAAGAGTTATTGATTTAGTTATAACACAACCAATTTTATTTAAATCTACAATTTTAGAAGCTTCATCACCATATCCAAATGTGCCACTTGCAGCTATAATTGGTGAAGAGAATTCTATATCTTTTAATTTAACTTTTAACATATTTATATCTCAATATCATCATCAATAGTTTGACACCACGATAAAAATTTCCATAAGTCTTTTAAAAAAATGACCGGGTGGAATAAGGCAAATTTCCAACCATTAGGATAAGCTGTGGTTAATCTCCATTTAATATAATCTTTTGGCCATTTTCTCATTGACCATGCAACTTGAATTTTTGATTTAGTTACTTTTGTCATCATTAATATTTATTTTAATATCTGCAGGAATTCCCATTTGAATATCTCTCATAATTGGCAAACTATTTTTAATATTATCCATATTCATTTCTTCTGTCTTTATCAAATCCAAACTATCCTTATCAGCATCATAGTGAAGATTTTGTGATAGGTAATTTAATAAATTATTATATTTTGATAAATCATCTTTATAAATATCCTGCATTTTATTTAGATTTAAATAAAAATCATTAAATTTTTGTGATTTTTGTGTATGGATATTAAACTTAGTATTCAATGTATCATTTTTGAAGCTTTTTGTCTCCAACCTTTTTTTCAAATCAATGTATTTATCATTTATTATTAAAGAATCACTAGTACTTATTAATTCTAAGTATGATCTACTAATTTCAAAATTTCTTAAATACCAAAAAGAAATTTCAGATAAATCCATTAAAACTGAATCTATTGCAATTCTTTCAAATTTCCCTGAAGTCCAATTATTTATTTTTAGTGAATCTTTGATTTCATTATAGTTAATAATATTTAAATTATTTGTGTAATCATTAATTATTTGATTTAATTGATTAGAATATTTAATTTTTTTTGAATTATTTAAATATTTTTTTGCTGAATCTATATTAGATTGCTCAATTAGAAAATTATAGCCAACTTTAAAATTTTCTTTCTGATTTAACGAGTCTACTTTATCTTTAATTGACTCTTCAATAAGAAGTAGTTTATTCCTCAAAACACTCTTGAATGATTCATCATCTGTTAATTCAAAACTTTTTACAAAATATTCTATACCAAGTTCAGGTTTGTATAAATGATTTTCATAAATATTTCCTAAACTATAATATGAAATATAGTCATTATAAGCTTCTGCTGTATTTTTAAATAATTTTACAGCTGCTTGTTTATCATATACTAATATATTCCAAGCTGAATCTCGTAAAAAATTTAATGAATCAATTTTTTGTTCAACTTTTATTGATGATTGGTTATTTCCTTTAAGTTGATCTATAATCTGTTTAGATCTAATCGCATATTTTGATTGTGGAAATATCTTAATGAGTTCTTTATGTTTTTTAATTGCCAAATCAGTTTGATTAAAATCAAAATATAGCTTTTCTCCAATTATAAATAATAATGAATCTTTTTCAATTTTATTGTTTAAAAATTGATTTGATGAATTTAGCTCTTCACCATCCTTTTCATTTTTATCATTTGCATCATAATCAGATTCATATTCATTAGTTATTCTATTATAAGATTTTATTTCATTTAAATATTCTTTTGTTATTTTTGAATAATCTGAGGTTCTCATTGTCTCTAATACCAAATCAAAATATTCTTGTGATAACTCTAAATCAAATTCTTTAAAAAGTGATATATAGCCTAGCCAATAATAAGATTCACACTTCCTTTGTTTTTGAACTGAATTATTTATAATGTCATTAAAAAATATCTTAGCCTCATCATAATTTTGGTTAAGCATATATATTATAGCTAACTCTGTTTTAAATTCATCTTTTATTTTTTCAGTTTCAAAATCTCCAGAATTTAATTTTTCTTCAATCTTAATAATTAAACTTTCATAATCTTTCATTTGTTTCTTAACATTGATCCATCTTCTCAAAATATCATTCTTATTATCATAATTATTTGAATATAATTCAAGCTTATCAAGATAAATAGCTGCATAATCATACATTTTCTCATTTTCTGATATATATGAAAGTTTTGAGTAAATCATGTTTTTTTTGGAATTAATGTTAATGTAATCCAAAGCTTTTTCATATTCTGTAAAAGCTTGAATATATTTCTTTTTTTCTACGAAAAAATCTCCTTTAATATTATGCAATAGAAAAAACAGCTCTTTATCATTTTTTGAGTTTAATGATCCTTCAATTAAATTAATATTTATTAAAATAGAATCTTTTGAATCAAGTTTCAAATTTGTGTATTCCAACCATAGTTTTGATTCATTAACATATTTACTTTGTGGATAATTTATTATTAGTTCACTAAAATATTTTTCTGCTTTAAAATATTCAGCTAATGTAAAATATGACCTTCCCATATAATAAATTGCATCATCAACATATTTACTGTCAGAATATTCGTTTAAAACAATGTTACTACTTGATATTGATTCATTTAATAATTTTTTAGCTGTAGTTGGAATATCATTATTTTCAAAATTATAAGATGAGTTATCAATAATTTCATTTGCCTCTTTAAATGAATTTTCAGCATTATAAAATGTATTAAAATAAACACAAGAAGATAAATGAAAACAAAAGAATCCCAGAATTAATAATTTAATGCTTTTCATATATGTAATATAATCCAATGTAAAATTTTATTGTTATCATTTATTATAATTATATTGAGGAAATTTGTTCGAGATAGTTTATTTATCAATAGAGCTAATATTATAAACATTGTAATCTGAACCAACTGCGCTTAAATCAAGTATATCATCCATAATTATTGAAGCTTTATTATTAATTCCTAAATCAATTAAAACAATCTTTCCATTATTCATAGTAATCTTAATTTCATGATTTGTTAATGATTCAATAGATACAATATAGCTTAAATTAAGCATATAAGATTTTTCTTGAGGCTCACCTTTTAAACCAATTAGTGTATATGTAAATTTTATATATGGTGAATTTGACTTTGACATATTATAAAAATTTAATTTTATAATAAATAAATTACAATCAAAAAAAAACAAAGTCTCCAAAAAAAATTGGAGACTTTATTTGGTACCGAGGGCCGGAATCGAACCGGCACGAACATGTAATGTTCGAGGGATTTTAAGTCCCTTGTGTCTACCAGTTTCACCACCTCGGCATTGAGGCGT
>MDTB01153943.1_pt1 | contig 33859 bp, 38 predicted proteins | sample 811161 | NCBI WGS metagenome assembly MDTB01 (sample SAMN05326650, study PRJNA326480) | marine metagenome | isolation source: seawater | place: Mediterranean Sea | collected 2009 | reverse complement strand
CTTGGTTTGAATCGCACAAACGACACATACCTTTTCAGGGTACTGCTCTACTACTGAGCTACAAGGCCCCTAAAATCTAAAGGTTATTCTACCTCTAGTTAAATCATACGGTGTCATTTCAACTAGAACCTGATCACCGGCTAAGACTCTTATTCTATTCTTTCTTAATTTTCCAGCAGTATGAGCTAAAACTTCATGATTATTTTCAAGCATAACTCTAAACATAGCGTTAGGTAACAGTTCGGTGACTTTTCCTTTAAATTCAATTTTATCCTGTTTAACCAAATTCCTTACCCTTTATTTAATTCTAATTTTTATAGAGTTAGCGTGTCCTTGTAAATTTTCATACTCAGCCAAATTTATAACGGATGAACCAAGTCTTTCAATACCTGATTTTGTTATTTTTATTACTGACTGTCTTTTGAGAAAATCATAAACTGATAATCCAGAAGAAAAATTAGCTGTCCCTGAAGTTGGTAAAACATGGTTCGGACCTGCTAAATAGTCTCCCATTGCCTCTGGAGAATAACCGCCCAAAAAAATAGATCCTGAATTGTTTATATTTTTTAAATAATTTTTAGGATTTTTCGAATAAATTTGTAAGTGTTCTGGTGAGATTTGATTAACAATATCTGCGATCTCACGACTATCACTGCTAAGAATTGCTATGCCAAAATTTTTTAAACTGTTTGCTGCAATATTTTTTTTTGGTAAATTTTTTAATTGAATATTTATAGACTCTTTAACTTTATAAATTAATTCTTTGCTTTGAGAAACTAATATTGATTGAGATTTTTTGTCGTGCTCTGCTTGTGCAATCATATCTGCTGCGACCCAAGAAGGATTTGAAAATTTATCTGCAATTATTGTAACCTCTGAGGGTCCCGCGTACATATCAATACCTGCTTGTCCAAAAACTTCTTTTTTGGCCAAATTAACGTATTCGTTTCCTGGTCCAACAATTTTATCGACCTTTGAAACTGTCTCGGTCCCATAAGCAAAAGCTGCTATAGCTTGAGCGCCACCTAACTTATAAATTTTTTTTACTTTACATTTTTTTGCAGCGTACAAAACGCCTGAATTCATTTTGCCATTTAATGCAGGAACTGTCATAAAAATCTCTTTTACACCAGCAACAATTGCTGGAATGCAATTCATTAAAACAGAGCTTGGGTAACTTGCTGTACCACCTGGAACATATACCCCTACTTTATTTATAGGTCTTGAACGATAGGAAAAAATATTTTTATATTTATCTTTAAAACTATAGCCTTTGAATTTTTGATTTTTGTGGAAATTTAAAATTCTATTATAAGCAATATCAATAGATTTTTTAGTTAATTTGTTTAGTGATTTAATATTTTTTTTAATTTCGCTATTTGAAAAATAAAGATTTGTTTTTCTTAATTTATTTAATTTATTGAATTTTTTTTCATATTTTAATAAAGATTTATCTTTATTTTTTTTTATTTCATCAACCATTCTTTTAACTAATACTTGTTTAGAGTTTGAGCTGGTTTTTCTTATATTCAAACAATCATGCAATTGCTTTTGAAATTTACTTGATTTTGTGCTTATAATTTTAATCATCAAAAAAACTGTGTTTTGGTTTATTTTTTGTCTCCCATGGCTCGCCTATATCTTCTAAATAACACTCGATTACCTCTGAATTTATTTTTATTAAAATATTACCTGCAAAATTTAATTTTATTTCGTAAGTCTTATCAGACAAAAATTTAGTTTCAATGGCTAAAAAATCTAAAAAACGATCTTTATTTTTTTGATTTATATTTTTAGAATAAACACTTAAAACATTATCCAGCTTTAGAATAGACAATACTCTCTTACTCTTTCTAAAAACTCCTTTTTCTACATCCTCCCACATGAATCTGCTAAATTGAATTAAAAAAATCTTATTTTTTTTTAAATGAGCTATATTTTTAATTTGAGTAATAGAATCTTGTAAATGCGCAGATATTACTTTTAGGTCTTCGTTTGAATTTGCATTGAGCTTTAAATTTTTTCTATCCATTAAGTAAAAAGTCTTGAAATACTTGCTTTACACTTTCGAAGTTTTTTTTCTATTCCTTCATATCCTCGATCTAAATGGTAAACTCTGTTAATTACGGTTTTGTCTCTAGCAATTAATCCTGCTAGCACAAGGCTTACAGATGCTCTCAAGTCTGTTGCCATGACTTCTGCACCATTTAAATCTTGTGGGCCAAAAATAATAGAAGTATTACCTACAGTTTTTATTTTCGCTCCCATTCGATTTAGTTCAGGGACATGCATAAACCTATTTTCAAAAATATTTTCTTTTATTTTGGAAGTGCCTTTTGCTTTTGTCATTAAAACCATTATTTGTGCTTGAAGATCTGTTGGAAAACCAGGGTAAGGTTCGGTTTTAATTGAGACAGGTTTAATATTTAATGATTTTAGTACTTTTATATCATTTTTACCAATTTTCATTTTTACTCCCATTTTTTTCAAATATTTTAACTCGCTTTTTAAAATCTTTGTCTCCAAGCCCGAAATTTTTATTTGCTTACAGGCTAAAGCAGCTGCAATAATAAATGTGCCAGCCTCAATCCTGTCAAACATAACGTTATGACTTACTGCTCTCAAAGATTTATTTCCGACAATCTTAATTTCTCTATTGTTTATCCAAGTTATTTTAATACCCATTTTTTTTAAAAAATTAGTCAAGTTTTTTATCTCGGGTTCACAAGCACAATTTTTCAAATGCGTTATTCCATTTGCAAGACAGGCGGCTATAATTACATTTTCTGTTGCTCCAACAGATATTGACGGAAATTTTATTTTAGTTCCAGTAAGTCCTTTTTTTGCTTCGGCTAAGATATACCCATTTTTTATTTTTATTTTTGCTCCAAGTTTTTTTAGACCAAAAAGATGTATATCTACCGGTCTTGTTCCTATTGCACATCCACCAGGTAATGATACTTTTGCCTTTCCAAATTTTGCCAGAAGTGAGCCTAGTACAATTACACCAGCTCTCATTGTTTTTACAAATGAATAGGGTGCAATATTTTTTAATTTTTTATTCTTGTTGTGGATCGAAATTTTTTTTTTTCTATAATGAAATTTGATATCAGAACCCATATGTTTTAATAAATTACACATGGTAATAACATCTTTAACAACTGGTACTCCTTTAATTTCAATTTTATTTTCACTTAAAATTGATGCTGCTAATATTGGCAGTGTAGCATTCTTTGAACCTGAAACTTTAATAACTCCAGATAAAATTTTTTTACCTTTGACTACTAATTTTTGCATCTATTAAATTTTTGGAAGTGTTACACCTTTTTGCTTCATATATTTGCCTTTTCTTTTTGAATATGAAACTTCTGGTTTTTCATTTCCCTTGATAAAAACAAATTGAGCCGCACCCTCATTTGCATATATCTTTGCGGGTAAAGGCGTTGTGTTGGAAAACTCAAGAGTTACAAAACCCTCCCATCCTGGTTCTAAAGGGGTAACGTTTACTATTATTCCACACCTAGCATAAGTAGATTTTCCTAAACAAATAACCATCACATTTTCTGGAATTTTGAAATATTCAACAGTCCTTGCTAGTGCAAATGAATTTGGTGGTATAACGCAAACTTTTGATTTTCTTGATACAAAGCTCTCTTTTCTAAAATTTTTAGGATCAACAACTGCAGAGTTTACATTGGTAAAAATTTTAAAATCATCTGAGACTCTTGCATCATAGCCATACGATGACAATCCGTATGAAATTTTTCTTTTTCTAACTTGTTGCGATACAAATGGTCTAATCATCTTATGATTTTTAACCATTTTTTTAATCCACTTATCAGATAAAACACTCATGATTTTTTTTTAGTTTTATATTTTTCCTTAAATTTTTTTCTTTTTTTTAAATTTAACTTTAAAGCCGATTCTCTCTGTAAAAAAGATTTCTCTTTTTTTTCAACAATTTTCATTTGGTCTAGTTTTTGTCTGGATTAGTTAGATCATCCAAAGTGATGGTTTTTTGTATATCGTGCATTTTATCCTCGGGCTCCTCAACTTTAGACTTTAAATTTCTTTTAGCTTTTCTTTGTTCTAAACGAGCTTTTCTTTTAGCCTCTTTTCGCATCGCCTTTTCGCCTCTTGTTGATTTATAATCGTAGTGAATACCCATTTTTGCACCATAATTCTTTTATGTTTTACTTTGAAGATTATAAATATGCAAGCTTCTACTTATATACTCACACAAATAAGCTTTGATAAAATGTAAAATTCCCTAATTTTGTCAAACTAGAGCCCATATAGCTCAGTTGGTAGAGCAATTCCATGGTAAGGAAGAGGTCGCAAGTTCAATTCTTGCTATGGGCACCAAAAAAGATTTATATTTTTTTTAAATCCTTCTCCATGATTTTAAAAACACTATCCCAGTCACCAATTTTTTTCTGTCTGTAGAGAGAAACACTTTTATACCAAACAGATTTTTTTTCTTGCTTGAACCATCTCCAATCACTTACAAAAGGTAATGCGACCCAAGTAGGTTTTTCTAAAGTTGCAGATAAATGTGCCAAAGAAGTATCTGCAGTAATCACTAGATCTAAATTTTTTACTATTCCTATTGTATCCTCAAATGGTTTCCCGGATGAATCCATATCTTTAAAATAGTGAACGTTTAGGTTATCATTAATAAATTTCAATTTATTTTGATCAAAATCTTTCTGGATTATAAAAAAATTAATTTTTTTTATTTTTGTAAGGTAATTAAAAATATTTAATGGTATAATCCTTTCACCAACTGTTGCTGTAGAATGAGAGTTAATACCGATTTTTAATCCTTTATATTTATTTAAAATGTCACTCCATTTTTTTGTTTTGCTGCTATTTTCTCTTATAAAATTTACTGTCTTTGGAAAATTTTTGTATTTTTTATAAAATATTCCTGGAAGGCTTGCTAAATGATTATGAATATCATGATGGGGTATTTTTTCATCTTCAGGGATTATTCTAAAATCTTTTTCATTAAAAAAACTTGATAAGTCCTGTTTAAGTTTTAAAATTACCTTGCATTTATATTTTTCCTTTAACACAAAAAGGTATCTCGAAAACTGTATTAGGTCTCCTATTCCCTGTTCAGCGAATATTAGTATGGTTTTCCCAATTATTTCCTCTCCTTTCCATATTGGTGTTTGGATTTTAAGATCTCTGTATGACTGATAATCTGAAAAAGTTTTGCTTTTTTTTCTCCATTCGTATTCTTCAAAACCTAATTCTAATTGGTTTAGTTTTAACAGCACTGTACCATAATTAGTATGCCCATCTGCAAATTCATTATTTAAATTGATTGCCTCTTTATAAAATTTTAATGCTTCCTCAAAATCTCCCATTCTCTTATAAGCAAGACCAATATTATTATATGCAAAAAAATTCTTTGGGTTTATTTTTAAAGACTTTGTAAAATATTCAATCGCCTCTTTATATTCTCCTTTCTGCAAATAAATATTTCCAATATTATATTGGCTTAGGTCATTTTTTGGATTTATATAAAATGAATCGTTATAAAATTTTATGGCCTTATCAAAAATTTTCTGGTCGTGGTAAAATTTTGCATAATTATATAGAAGCAAGGAGTCTTTTGGTTGCAATTCTAGGCACTTTTTAAAAATATTTTTGGCTAATTTATATTCCTTCAATTGAGATAATAATGGTCCATAATTTTGAAGTACTGCATAATTGTTAGGATTAGATTTAAGCAAATGCTCATAAATCTCTTTCGCTTTATTCCAATTTCCATTTCTATGATGCGAAATGGCAGTTTTAAAATAATTTAAATCCATTTTTTTTTTTTACTAAATACTCTTCTTAAAAAAAATTTTTTTAACAGCAAAAGCTAATATTAAAATTAATAAAAACCCAGCAATTGGCAGATATATTTCAGGAGAAGTTGAAACTTTTATTAAACTTAGTTCTTCATTTTTTTCAATAACTTGCTCAATTCCATTTCCCAACGATACTGTAACAAACATGGCAGGGAGACTTCCAAAAAAAGTTCCTAAAATATAATTTTTAATTCTCATATCAAAAAGAACTGGTAAGACATTTTGAATACCATATGGCGTTCCTCCACCACCTATAAATCTAAAAATTAAAAAATAAAGAAGTTCATTTTTTTTAAAAAATTTTTTGAAACCTATAAATTTTGGTTCTAATTTTTTTTGAATTAGATCTTTAAAAAATAAACTTGCTAAAAGATAAAGTAGCGTAGCACCTATTGTCGTTGAAAATATAATAATTAATGTTCCCCACCACTTCCCGAAAACGAATCCTGCAAAAAGAAGTAATGGCATTCCAAAACCTAACATTAAAACCCAAACTACTGAAAAAATAAAAAAAACTATTGTTAAAAATAAGAAGTTACTATTCTTATAATGCAAAATTATATTTTTATTTGTTCGTATAAATTCATAACTTGTCAAATCCTTCACATCCATAGATGTAAATAGAAAGAATAGACCAACAAATAAAATTACTAAATAAATAGCTCCAATTATTAATTTTAAGTTTCCAGAAGTTATGTTCATAAATTAACTTTTAACTGTACTTATACAAACTTATTACCTATAAATATCAAAAAATTTAACTGGAACCAAAGAAATCTTATGAAAAGAACCTACCAACCTAGCAAGCTTGTAAGAAAAAGAAGACATGGATTTAGATCTAGAATGTCAACAAAAGCTGGTAGAAAGCTTTTATCAAGAAGAAGAGCAAAAGGTCGAAAAAAACTTTCAACTTAAAAAATGACAAAGCTTGAAAGTTTGAAGAAAAGCTCACATTTCACAAGAGTATTAAAACATAAAGTTATAAATAACGATTTTTTTACTGTATATCGTACAAGAAATTTTATAAAGAAAACAAATAATACCAAAAAATTGTTCATAAGCTTTATAATGAAAAAAAAAATTGGCAATGCCGTAAAAAGAAATAAAATTAGAAGAAAACTAAAATCAATTATTCAAAAACTATTAAAAATGAATTACTTAATTAATTTAGATTACACGTATATAATTCTTGGTAAAGAAAAGGCATATAAAGAATATCATAATTCTCTATTTGAAAAGATGAGAAAAAGTTTTAAAAGAATAGAAAGTTAACCTATGAAAATTTTAAATATTATAGCTATAAATTTAATCAAATTTTACAAATTTTTTATCTCTCCAATTTTTGGTCAAAATTGTAGATACTTACCTTCTTGCTCTGAATATTTCATTGAATCATTAGAAACGTACGGGCTCATCAAAGGATGTTTGCTTGGATTTAAAAGAATTTCAAAATGCCACCCTATTAAGATTTTAGGTGGAGGTTCTGGACTAGATCTAGTTCCAAAAAAAGAAAATTTTAAAAGAAAAAATTAAATGGATTTAAGAAACGTTATTTTTGCAATCGCTCTGTCATTTGCAGTTCTATTTGGTTGGTCTGTAATTTTTGAAAGTCCTCAAATTCAAGAACAAATCCAAGATCAAGATCAAAAAACTCAAGATTTAGATGCACCAAGCGTAAATATAGAGAAAAAAGATATTTCGATTATTTCTAGAGATGATGCAATAAAGTCATCCAAAAGAATTAGTTTTGAAAATAACAATGTTGTTGGTTCAATTTCATTAAAAGGGGCTTTAATCGATGACATAACCTTTAAAAAACATAGTGAAACTATTGGCTCAGAAAAAAAAGTTACCTACTTGAACCCTGAGAAAACAAAAGAGGGTTATTTTATTGAAACGGGCTGGGCTGCCAATAATATCGAGAGTTTAACGTTACCTAACAAAGATACCTTGTGGAAAGTAAAAGGTAATAATAAGTTATCAAACAATAATCCGGTTATAATAGAATGGAGCAATAATTCAGGATTAGTTTTCAGAAAAAAAATTGAGTTAGATAACAAATTTCTATTTAAGGTCACTCAAGAAATACAAAACAAATCTGAGAATACAGTTGAATTATATCCTTACGCACAGATTACAAGAAATCAAAAACCTACACTAGAAGCTGGTTCTATGTCTGGAACGTTGATTTTACACGATGGGTTTATTGGAGTTTTTGATGAAGACCTTAAAGAATATGATTATGATGATATTGAAGATAAGAAAAAAGAACATAACGCCGAAAGTGGATGGCTCGGTATTACAGATAAGTATTGGATAACAGCATTAGTGCCAGATAAAAATCAGTCATTTAAAGGAGAATTTGTTTATAAATCAGATAGTTACAAGGCAAATTATATTATTAATAAGCCAATAGTTATTAAACCAACTTCTTCAAAAACATCTAAAACAAAAATTTTTGTTGCTGCAAAAGAGGTAAAAACTATTGACGGTTATGCACAATCTGAAAATATTAATAAATTCGATTTAACTATTGATTGGGGATGGTTGTATTTTTTAACTAAACCATTATTTTTTGTTATCAACTACCTTTTTGAACTTACTAAAAATTTTGGAATAGCCATAGTTTTAGTTACAGCTGCTGTACGACTAATGTTTTTTCCGCTAGCAAATTACTCTTTCAGATCTATGGCAAAAATGAAAATTTTGCAGCCAGAATTATTAAGGTTAAAGGAGTTGCATAAAGAGGATAAGGTGAAACTCCAACAAGAAATGATGGCTCTTTACAAAAGAGAAAAGGTTAATCCTTTGTCAGGATGTTTGCCAATTTTGATACAAATTCCTTTCTTTTTTGCAATATATAAAATGTTACTTATTTCCTTAGAAATGAGACATCAACCTTTCTTTGGTTGGATAAAAGACCTTTCTGCTCAAGACCCGACTTCTATTTTTAATATTTTTGGCTTAATTCCTTGGGACCCACCTTCGTTTTTAATAATAGGAGCTTGGCCTATAATGATGGGAACAACAATGTACCTTCAGCAAAAGCTAAATCCAACTCCACCAGATCCTATCCAGGCAAAAATTTTTATGTTTTTTCCTCTATTCTTAACAATAATTCTAGCTCCTTTTCCAGCTGGTTTAGTTGTTTATTGGACTATTAATAACGTTTTAACAATTGCTCAACAGTGGGTAATAATGAAAACTACTACTGTCAAAACTAAATAATGTCTGAAGAAAAGAGTTTAGATGAAATCAAAAAGTTTTGGCCAAATGATGCGCCAGATGTAAATAACGTTCCAAAATACGTAAAAAAATATAAAAAAGATTTATTAGTTATTAAATATGGTGGAAATGTTTTAATCGATAGAAATATATTTAACAATTTTATTCAAGATATAAGCATATTAAATAGATTGGGTCTTTCAATTGTAGTTGTTCATGGAGGAGGTCCAAGAATAGAAAGAGAATTAAAAAAAGAAAATATTCAAAGTAAATTTATAAATGGTTTGAGAGTTACAGATAAAAAGGTAATTAATATTGTTGAAAAGGTACTTATTGATTTTAATAATGATATTGTAAGCTCGCTTAATAAAAAAGGATCAAATGCAGTTTCAATAAATACAAAAGTAAATAATATTATTAATGTAATTCCAGATAAACCTGAACTTGGTTTTGTAGGTGTTCCTCAAAAAATTGATTTAAAAATAATCAAAAATCTAATTAACCAAAATCAAATACCTATAGTTGCGCCCCTAGGTTTAGATAAGGAAAATCAAACTTATAATATAAATGGAGATACTGCAGCTAGTGCTATAGCAAAAAAATTAAAGTCAAGAAGACTTTTGTTAATGACTAACGTTGAAGGAGTATACGATGATAGAAAAGCTTTGATATCAGAAATTAAACCTTACGATATGGAAAATCTAGTCAATCTTAAAATTGTTCAGGGCGGTATGATCCCAAAAATAAAAAATTGTATTGATGCAGTTGAAAATGGTGTCAGAGGAGTTGTCATTCTTGATGGTAGAAAGCCTAGATCAATATTAAAAGAAATTTTTTCAGACAAAGGTGCTGGTACTTTAATTAGAAAATGAGAGATCTGTTAAATATAAAGTACTGGCTATTCGACCTAGATAACACGCTATATTCAGGTGATACTAAGGTTTTTGATCAAGTAGATATGCGAATGTCTAAATACATTTCAAGTAAACTAAATGTGAGTATTGAAGAGGCTAAAAAAATACAGAAAAATTATTTTTATGAATACAATACGACTTTGAATGGCATGATTAAGAACCATGAGATTGATGCAAAAGAATTTTTAGATTTTGTTCATGATATTGATTTAGAATTTCTTAAAAATGACAAGGGTTTAGAGCTAGAACTTAGCAAAATAAAAGATAAAAAAATAATATTTACAAACGGCTCCCGTGCTCATGCCCAGAATGTAACTAAAAGAATTGGAATTAATAAGCTTTTTGATGGAATTTTTGATATTGTAGACTCAGATTTTGTCCCAAAACCTGCTATCGAAACTTACAAAAGATTAATTGATAAATACAAAATTGAGCCACAATATTGTATATTTATTGAAGATATTGCAAGAAATTTGAAACCTGCCCATGAATTAGGTATGAAAACTGTTTGGATTAAAAATAATGAACCGTGGGCAGCAAAATATTCAAATGAAAATTTTATAAATTATAGAACAGCAAACTTAACGGCTTTTTTAAAGGAAATAAATGAACTTAGAAAAAATTGAAAAATCTATAAATGAAGCTTTCGAAAATAAAGCTAAAATAGATAGCTCAGATAAAGAGCTAACTGAATTAGTTCGGAAAACTATTGACTTATTAGATAACGGTAAAATTAGAGTTGCTGAAAAAACAGGTGATAAATGGAAAGTCAATCAGTGGATTAAAAAAGCTATACTTTTAAGTTTTCGAGTTAATAAAATGAAAGCATCGAAAGGACCATATTCAACTTGGTACGATAAAATAGATGGCAAAACCCAAGGGTGGGATGAAGAACAAATTAAAAAAGCTGGATTTAGATATGTGCCTAATGGTGTGATTAGAAAAGGAGCTCACATTGCAAAGAATGTTGTTCTAATGCCATCTTTTATTAATGTAGGAGCTTACGTCGACGAAGGAACAATGATAGATACTTGGGCATCAGTCGGATCGTGTGCGCAGGTTGGAAAGAACTGTCATATTTCTGGTGGCGCCGGTATTGGTGGAGTCTTAGAACCAATGCAAGCAAATCCAACTATAGTTGAGGACAATTGTTTTTTAGGTGCCAGAGCCGAAATAGCAGAGGGCGTTATAGTTGAAAAAGGATCTGTATTATCAATGGGTGTTTATATCGGTGCATCTACAAGGATAGTAGATCGTGCTACTGGTGAGATTTATTATGGAAAGGTTCCCGCATACTCAGTGGTTGTTCCAGGATCAATGCCAAGCAAAAACAATCCAAAGGGACCGTCACTATACTGTGTAGTAATTGTGAAAAAAGTTGACGAAAAAACTCGAAGTAAAACTTCTATAAACGATTTATTAAGAGATTAAAATTAATGCAAATAAATGAATTAAAGTTAGCAAAAGATTTAATTCGTAAACCTAGTATTACGCCAAAAGATGCTGGGGCAATTAATTTATTAGTAAAAAATTTAAGATCTATAGGTTTTAGTTGTAAAATAATTAATTTTAAAAATATAAAAAATTTATATGCAAAACTTGGGAAATCTACTCCGAATTTTTGCTTTGCTGGACATACAGATGTAGTTCCTCCGGGTAATATGAAAAACTGGACTACTAATCCATTTAAACCAATTGTTAAAAATAATAAATTAATTGGTCGAGGTGCCAATGATATGAAGGCATCAATTGCTTGTTTTGTGGCTGCTGTAAGTAAATTTATAAATCAAAATAAAAATTTTAAAGGATCAATAAGTTTATTAATTACAGGAGATGAAGAAGGGATAGCAATTAATGGAACAAAAAAAGTTGTTAAATATTTAAAAAGAAAAAAAGAAAAAATTAATTTTTGTATAGTTGGCGAACCTACTAATCCAAATAAACTTGGTGAAATGATAAAAATTGGAAGAAGAGGAAGTTTGACTGGCAGGCTTACTGTAATAGGTTCGCAAGGTCATGTTGCCTATCCACACAGAGCTAACAATCCTTCTAATACTTTAATTAAAATTTTAAGAAGAATAAAAAATTTAAAACTAGATAGAGGAACAAAAAATTTTCAACCTTCTAATTTAGAGGTAACAAAAATTAATATTGATAATAATGCAGATAACGTAATACCAGGATCTGCAGAAGCTGTGTTTAATATACGCTTTAATGACAAACACTCATCTAGTTCTTTAAAAAGAAAACTAAATAAAATATTTAAAGCAGTTACAAAAGCTAATAAATCTAAATTCAAAGTAAATTATGAAGTTTCAGGAGAGGCATTTTTAACGAAACCAAATAAAACAACTTTCATGATTCAAAATACTGTTAAAAAAATTACTGGTATTAAACCAAAGTTATCTACTTCTGGTGGTACGTCTGACGCAAGATTTATAAAAAATATTGCACCCTGTTTAGAATTCGGTCTGGTAGGCAAAACTATGCATAAAGTAGACGAGAGTGTATCCGTTTCTGATTTAAAAAAATTAACTAAAATATATCAAAATATTTTGGTAAGTTATTTTAAGTGAAAACAGGGATTATAACTACAAGTTCTTATATTTACCATGAAACAGGACAAGGCCACCCGGAAAGGGCAGATCGAGTTTCTGTTGTGATTGATAATTTAAAAAAAAATAAAAAGTTAGTGTGGAAAAAGCCAAGTAAGTTTAATCCTAAATATTTAAAAATTACTCATAACTCTGGTTATATAAATGAAGTGGAAAAGTCCTTTCCTAAAAAAGGTTTGCATTTTTTAGATGGCGATACAATTGTATCTCCAGGTAGTAAACAAGCTAGTTCAGATGCTGTTGCTTCAATTATAACGGCTATTGATATCGTTCAAAATAAAGAGTTAAAAAATGTATTTTGTGCTGTGCGTCCCCCTGGACATCACGCAGAGAAAAATAAAGCAATGGGTTTTTGTATTTACAATAATGTCGCCGTAGGTGCATGTTACCTTATTGAAAAATATAAATTAAATAGAGTTGCAATAATTGATTTTGATGTTCATCACGGAAATGGAACTCAAGATATTTTTTATGAAAATGAAAAGGTTATGTACATATCAACCCATCAATATCCTTTCTACCCAGGTACTGGTGCAAACAATGAAAGAGGAAAATACAATAATATATTGAACATACCTTTGCCAGCTGGAACAAATTCTGAGGAATATCTTAATGCATACGAACATGTTTTAAAAAAACTTAGTCAATTTAAACCTGAATTTGTTTTATTTTCAGCAGGTTTTGATGCTCACAAAAATGATCCTCTCGCTCAATTTAATTTAAATTCAAAAGATTTTTATGAAATAACAAAAAGAACCTTAAGGATTACTAACAAGAGTAGTCAGAATAAAGTTGTTTCAATACTTGAGGGAGGATACGATCTAAATGCTTTAAAGGAGAGTAGTGAGATGCACTTAAACGCCCTTATAGAAAATAAATAAGTTTACTGCAAAATATTTTTTTCATTTGAAAATTCATAAAAATTAAGTTTAGTAATGTCGTTTAAAATATTTGCTATTTCTTCAAGCTCAACTATTTCTAAGAGTTTTTGTTTTTCCTCTACAGAAATTGGTGAAATCATAGCTAAATTATAAATTTGTTTATAAGAACTTAATTTCGATAATTCTTTCCAATTTATTAAGATTCCATTTTTTTTAAAAAAATTTTTTGAATTATTTATTAGTTTGATAAGCAGCTCATTTTTTACTTTCATTTTATCTGATTGTAAATCGTCTTTAAAAAGATCATAATTTACCAAAAATTCTCTGTAAGGCTGGTTATTTTCAATTTCTTGATTTATTTTAAATCTGCTTATTCCTTTAAGGTTTATTAAAATTCTCCCATCCGATGTTCTATCATGCTCGTCTATTTTTCCTAAACAACCTATTTGGTACACTTCGCCGTCAATTTTCTTTGATTGTATCATTCCTAAATGTTTATCATTTTTTAAAATGTTATTTATCATTTTTAAATATCTGTCTTCAAATATATTTAAGGGCAAATTCGTCTCTGGGAAAAAAATTACTCCTCGTAAAGGAAAGACAGGAATCTTTTTTGGTAAGTTGTTCATAAAATTAATTTAATATTCTACTTTGTGTAAATAAAGTCCATAAGGAGGAGCTGGAGGAGCGCATAAAGATCTTTTTTTTGATAAAAAGGCTTTTTTAAAATCTCTTAAACTCCATTTTCCTTCTCCTAAATATTTTAAAGAGCCAACCATAGATCTTACTTGGTGTTGTAAAAAAGATTTAGAAACAAAAGTAAATATTATTTTTTTATTACTTTTTTTAATGCTTGCTGTTTTAAGAGTCTTAATCGGTGATTTAGCTCCACAAGATGAAGATCTAAAAGTCGAAAAATCATTATTTCCTAGTAGGATTTTAGCCCCTTTTTTCATAATATTTATATCTAGTTCTTTTTTAACATGCCATGCTTTATTTTTTTCAAAAACTAATGTCGCATGTCGATTGATAACATAATATTTATATGTTCTATACAAAGCGTTATATCTGGCATGAAATTTTTTTGTTTTTTCTTTAATACTTACAACTGATACTTGATGCTTGTTTAAAAAAAAGTTTAAAGAATTTAAAAATATTTTTTTATTCTTAATTTTATTTTTAATTCTAAAATGAGCTGACTGTCCTCTTGCATGGACACCAGCGTCGGTACGCCCAGATCCTATCACTGTAATTTTATTTTTTAAAAACTTAGAAAGTTTTTTTTCTAATAGATCTTGAATTGAAAGACCATTCTTTTGAGTTTGCCATCCTACAAATTTTGTGCCGTCATATTCTATCGTCATCTGATAAGTGAACATTATACCAATATTTCACCTTCCTTTATCTTATTTCCAAGTAAAAACTGATCAATATCCTGAATACTTTTGCCCTCTTTTTGGATTTTAATAATATTAATCGCACTCTCTTGACAACAAATTTTAAGTTTACCATCGAGAACTTTACCAGGTTCACCTAGTCCCTTTGCCAAATTTGCTTTCCAGACTTTGTATCTTTCATTTTTGTGCTTAAACCATGCGCCAGGATTAGGATTCAGCGCGTTAATTTTTGCCAATATAATTTTTGCGTTTTGATTCCAATTTATTTCAGCTTCATTTTTTGAAATCTTTTTAGCATAAGTTGCTTCTTTATCATTTTGTTCATGAAAGTTGGCTTCATTATTTTCAATTTTTTTTATAGCTGTAATAATAGATTTTGCTCCTAATTTTGATAAAAGTTCAGACAAAATAAAAGAATCAACATTTTCATTTATTTTAATTTTATCTTGAGACATAATTGGACCAGCATCTAATTTCTCTACGATTTTCATTATGCTTATACCTGTTTCTTTATCTAAATTCATTATTGACCTTTGTATTGGAGCTGCTCCTCTCCATTTAGGCAATAAAGATGCATGTACATTTAAAAAACCATGTTTGGGAATAGATAAAATTTTTTTTGGAATAATTTTTCCATAAGCTACTACTACACCTATGTCAGGTTTAATTGACGATAAAAATCTATACTCTTCTTCATTATCTAAATTTGAAGGGGTTCTGATATTTAAGGAAAATTTGTTAGCAAAAATTTCTATTTTTGATTTTACTAATTTTTGTCCCCTATTTGCTTTACTTGCTGGCTGTGAATAAACTGAAATTACTTTATGGTTAGAATTGTTTAAAGCTTCCAAACAAGGAACCGCAAAACTTGGTGTCCCCATAAAAACAATTTTTTTTGACATTAAATTTTTTAATTTAAACTACTACTCTTTCTAACTCTTTTTTGTTTTTAGAAGCTTTTTTTATAATTATATCTTTTTTTAATTTTGATAAATAGTCAATAAATAAGATGCCATTTAAATGATCTATTTCATGTTGAATACAAGTTGCTAATAAACCTTCGGCCTTTATTTCTTTTTCATTACCGCTATAATCTAAATACTTTATTTTTACCTTATCTGGTCTTTCTATCATTGCAAATTGGTTAGGAATAGATAAACACCCCTCTTCGTAAGCGGCGTTAACGTTTGATTTCCAAGTGATTTTTGGATTTACAAAAAAAAGCGGGCTTTTTTTTGCATTTTCTTTTGAAAGATCCATGACGACTACTCTTTTAGCAACACCAATTTGTATTGCGGCTAGACCAATTCCTGGGGCATCGTACATAGTCTCAAGCATATCATCCATCAATTTTTTAATTTTTTTATCAACTAAATCTACTGGATCAGATTTTTTTCTCAATACTGGATCAGGTATAGTTAAAATTTTTTTAGATGACATAATTAATTTATATTATACTTATACTCTCAAAGGTAGGGTGAGATTCAGTATTTGATTTCTAACTTTTTTTATTTTAGCCTTGTTTAGAAGATTTACGATAAAATATAAGGTTTCAGGATCTAAATTTTGCAATTCATCGCTTCCGATTATCTCAACTAGTTTAAGCATAAGCATTCCAATTTCATTATTCTCAACTAATGTATTTATGTTTGATGGTACAGTAAGGTCTTCTGAAAGCTTATCTATATCTAGGTCTTTTGGCATTTTTATACCATCAGAACTTAGGGTCTCAAGAAGAATAACGTCTTTTATAGAAAAAAAATATTTTTTATTTCTACTTATTTTTTTATATATATTTAAAAAATCTTTATTTATTTTTTCTTTATTAGGATTATCTTCTGTAAATAATTTGACTACTTTAGACCTGTGCAAAACTTTATCATCAAACTTTATTTTACCTAATTCAATATTTTTTTCCGAAATAATATTTTTTTGAACTATTTTTTTAAATTCTTCGGGAACATCACTTGGATCAATTGCTTTTAATGTATCGCTTAAATACTCTGAAAAAATATTGTTTAATTTTTCTTTATTGAATAAATCTTTTAAAAGAAATAATAACTCCAATTTATTTTCAACATTGTCGGAAAGTAAAATTTTTTGATATATTAATGCCCTTGCTTCATAACCAGCGAGTCCTTGATATAGTTTATTTGCATTAATAAGTTGATTAATATTAAAAGGAATAGATAGATAAATTTCAAAAATTTTACTTTTTTCAAAAGTACCTTGATTAGCAGCTATCTCATACTTATTTATTATCTCCGGATCTTCTAACTTATCAATTGATAATAAATTTGAAGCCGTTAAATATTTCCAGATATTTTTATCGGTCTTTTGATTTGGCTCATATTTAAAATCCTCTACTGTAATTGAAGAAAGATAAAAATATAATAGATTTTTATCAGAAATTTTATTGTCAGACTTTTCATTAATTCCTAATAAAAATAATATTTTATTATCAAAAAACTTATCTGATTTTCCTTGTTCTCTTAATAAATCAAAATTTAATTGAGCCTCATCTTTTTTTTTGTTTTGCACCAAGCAGTAAACTCTGAATTTCTCTAAGTAATTATCTTTAATTTCTTTATTTATGAAACTTGCTTTTTGACAACCCTGCGAAATATCTGCTAAAGCAATATAGTGATCGACTAAATATTTTATCAATTTAGATCTTCCGGAAAATTCTAAATTTGTATTTAAAAAATTTTCTATAAGTTCTACTTTATTATTTTTTATTAACCAATTTAATTTTAAATCTAAAAATTCTTTTTCTGAAAAATTTCCTTTAGGAGAATGAGAATAAGTAAAAATAGTTTTAATAAATATTTTTTCTGAAAAATTTGAAAGATCAACTTTTTCTATCCTTTTAAAAATATCTCTTATTGCAGGACCGTCTGTTCCTGACCACATATTAAGCGATAAATCATTTTTTTCAGGATCAAACAATCCTATTAACTGAACCGGATTATCTAAACTTTCATCATTTTCAGATATTTTTATATCTGAAAAATTTTTATTTTTATTTGAAATATCAATTTTAGATTTTTTTTTCTCTGATTTTTCTTCTTCAATTTTTGGCTCATCTACATTTTCTTTTTGTTTTTTCCATATGTCAATCGACTCTGTTATAGCAATATTGGTCCTTAAAAAGAAAAAAATTACCAATAAAATTAAAAATTTACTTAAGTTTAATAATTTTGTTAGTGACATCTTCATTAATTTCTTTCTGAGGGGATGGAAAGTTAATTTTTTCTACAAAGAAAAAAGCAAAAAATATTAATAAAATTGCAACTATCAATTTTACAAATATTCTAATAAAGGATACACCAGGTTTGGATCTTTGTAATCTCGGTTGCATAGTTAATAAAATATATTTAAACTTAAGAATTAAGACAAATTTGTGATAAATCAAATTGAAATTTTGTGAATAAATTGAAAAAAAACCTTATATTAACTGGAATGATGGGCTCGGGGAAAACTACGATTGGTAAAAATCTATCATATAGACTAAAAATGAAGTTTGCAGACACAGATCATAATATTGAAAAGAAACTCTCTCTAACAATATCTGAAATATTTGAAAAAAAGGGTGAAAAATTTTTTCGTAAAATTGAGAAAGATGAGGTTTTAAAAATAATCGAAAAATCAGGATTTGTAATATCTTTGGGTGGCGGGGCTTTTATGAACAAGACCATTCGAGAAAATGTGAAAAGGAACTCAATATCTGTATGGTTAGACGTAAAAGGAAATATGCTGCAGCAAAGAACAATTATGAACAAAAAAAGACCTCTTTTAAAAAATATTAATAAACAAGATTTTTTAAAATTATATGAAGAAAGAAAAAAAATTTATTCACTTGCTGACTATAGAATTGATTGTACTTCAAAAAAAAAGGAAGAAATTATAAAAGAAATTGAGAAAATATATGAAAATTCATAAGTTGATTGTTAAAAACAAAAATACAAATTATCCAATATTAATTGGGAAAGGAGCTCTGAACTTACTTGCTAAACAGGTAAAAATTTTGTCTCCAGATGTAAAGAAAGTAGCAATTATTTTTGACAAAAACGTACCAAATTTTTTTAAAAGAAAGATTAAAAAACTTTTAAAAAACTATAAATTATTTGCCAAAGAGTATTTGCCAAATGAAAATTTAAAAACATTGAATAAAGCAAATGAATTAATTGAAGAATTAATTAAAAATAGATTTAACAGAAATGATTTGGTATTGGCTGTTGGAGGTGGAATTGTTGGTGATTTTGCCGGCTTCGTTGCAAGTATTTTTAAAAGAGGAATAAATTTTGTAAATGTTCCTACTACACTCCTGGCACAGGTAGACTCTTCAATCGGAGGAAAAACTGGAGTCAACTCCAAAACCGGAAAAAATTTAATAGGTTCATTCTATCAACCCAAATTGGTAATCTCTGAAATATCTTTTCTACAAAGTCTCCCTAAAAGAGAATTTATTTGTGGATTTGGTGAAGTTTTAAAATATGCTTTAATTAGAGATAAAAATTTTTTTAAATTTATAAAAAAATATTCTGAAATAGTTTTGAACGGACAAGATTTAAAAGTTTTAACTAATGTCGTAGTTAGAAGTTCAAAGAATAAGATTTATTTTGTTATATCGGATGAGAAAGAGTCTGGAAAAAGAATGATTCTTAATTTTGGACATACTTTTGCACATGGAATAGAAGCTGCAAATAAATTTTCAAAAAAAATAAATCATGGAGAAGCAGTCCTTATAGGAATGCTATTAGCTACAAAACTTTCATTTTTAAAAAGACTTTGCTCTAAAAATACTATTATTGAAATTGAAAAAATTTATAAAGCCAATAGACTGCCTTCAAATTTACTAAGATATTTCAAAAAAACAGAATTAAATAATATAGTTAAATTTATGGTAAACGATAAAAAAAATAATGATAATAAAATAAATCTAATTCTTTTAAAAGAAATTGGAAAAACTACAAATCCTGGAAAAATAAAAATGTCCGTTGATCAGGTAAATAATTTTATAAAAAAAATTAGTTAATTTTTATCTCGAGAGCATGAATATTATTCTTAAGTTCGTGATTTAATATTTGCATAATTTTTTTATGTGCCTGAATCCTACCAAGGGATCTAAGTTCTTCGGACTCTATAATCAATTTTAAATGCAATTTTTTACTATTAAAAAACTTGTGACTTTTATGTTTGTCAGAATTATCAATAATCTCAATTTTATTTATTTTTATATTGTTTTCAATTTTTTTTTTAATTACTTGTATAAAACTTTTCATTATGGAATATTTTACTATATTACTATAAAATTTTTATGAAAAATATTTGTGACTGGAAAAATTGTAAGGAAATTGGCCAATATAAAGCCCCGATTGAAAAAGATAATAGCAGAAATTTTAGATATCTTTGTTTAGAGCATATTAAAATCTTCAATAAAAGTTGGAATTATTTTTCGGATATGAATGATGAACAGGTAGAATATTTTATTAAATCAGATCTAACTTGGCATAAACCAACCAAAAGTTTTAGTTCCTCAGAAAACTTCTTTAAAGTACTTTGGAACAATGCTTTAGAAGATAAAATTTTTATTTTTAAAAATCAGTCTTTCAAAGATTTCAAAAAATCTAAATTATCTGAAAAAGACCGGCATGCATTGGAAGTTTTGGGATTAAAATATGAGGCAAAGTGGGTCGATATACAAAAAAAATTTAAAGGGCTTGTAAAGAAATATCATCCTGATAAAAACCATGGAAGCAAAAAATATGAAGATATTTTAAAAAAAATAACTTTGGCTTATAGCCAACTTAAAATGTCGGCAAGTAAACTAAAATGAATATAAATATTGAAAATCAAAAACCTGATATAAAAATATCTGTGAGACAAACTTTTAACCTAGATACAGATATGGAAGTAATGGGTTTCTCAAAAAAAAATCAGCATGTACCAAAAATTGATAATGATTATAAATTTGATAGGGATACTACGCTAGCAATTCTCTCTGGTTTCGCGTTTAATAAAAGAGTTTTAGTTCAAGGTTATCACGGAACAGGAAAATCAACTCACATAGAACAAGTGGCTGCTAGATTGAATTGGCCTTGCGTAAGAATAAATCTAGACAGTCATATAAGTCGTATAGATTTAATTGGGAAAGATTCAATTGTTGTTAAAGACGGAAAACAAATAACTGAATTTAAAGAAGGAATTTTACCGTGGTCTATTCAAAATCCTGTTGCTTTAGTATTTGATGAATATGATGCTGGAAGACCAGATGTAATGTTTGTAATACAAAGAATTTTAGAAAGTGACGGCAAATTTACTCTTTTAGATAAAAATAAAGTAATTAGCCAAAATCAATTTTTTAGAATGTTTGCTACTACTAATACAGTAGGTCTTGGAGATACGACTGGTTTGTATCATGGAACTCAACAAATCAATCAGGGACAGATGGACAGATGGAATATTGTTACAACCTTGAATTATCTTAAATTTGAAAAAGAATTGGAAATAGTATTATCAAAAAATAAATCCCTTAATAATAAGACTGGTAAAGAAAAGGTTTCAAATATGATAAAAGTTGCAGATCTTACTAGAAATGGATTTGTAAATGGAGACATCTCAACAGTCATGAGCCCAAGAACCATTATACATTGGGCAGAAAATTCTGAAATATTTAAAGATACCGGCTATGCTTTTAGAGTAACTTTCTTGAATAAATGTGATGAGCTAGAGAGAAAAATTATATCAGAATATTATCAAAGATGTTTTGGCGAAGACCTACCTGAATCTTCGATAAATGTAAAAATTTCCTAAAATGGAAAAAAAAGACATTCATTTTGAAAACTTCAAACAAGCAATCGCCTCAACCATAAAATCAATATCTGAAACAAGTGACTGCAAGATAAGTTTTGGTGAAAAGAGTAAAAAAGACAATAAAAATGTCTGCTTGCCAGAAATAAAAAAACTTGAGAGTTCACAAGATTATTTTGAGCTAAGAGCTACGGCAGACTCTGAAGCCCTTAGAATTAGGTACAGTGATATTGATATATTTGAACAATACAAGCCAGAAGGGGATAAAGCTAAAAAATTATATGAAATTGCTGAAAAAATAAGATACGAAAAAATTGGTTCTGATAAATTTAAAGGTATCAAAAAAAATTTATTGAAAAATATTAAAGATAATAAGGATCAATTAAGTTTAGTTGAAAATTTTTTTGAAAATTATATAAGAAATATTTTGTTTAATTTGAAAGAAAATAAGTATTCTAATGTCAAAACAAAAAAATTAAAAAGAAATTTTGATAAAAAATTCGAAAAAAATTTAGACCTATTAAAAAGTAACTTAAATAATCAACAAAAGTTTAATGAGCTAATATCAAAAATTATTTCAAAAATGGATATCGATGAAAAGGAAATTTTTGAAGAAACACCAGAACCAGAAAAAGAAAAAGAGCAATTGAAAAATCAACAACAAGAAAATGACAGTAAACTAAAAAATGAGAATGAAAATAATAAATTTTCTGAGTCTGATGCTTTAAATTTAGATGATCAGTCACAGCAAAGTACTGAAGATGAAAATTTTGACGAGGCAGAAAACCTTGAAAGAAGTACAAGTGGAAAAATTAAAAAATTTTTAACAAATAATCCAAAAAAATACAAAATATACACGAATGAATATGACGAAATATTAAAAGCAGAAGATCTTGAAAATGAAGAAGAGTTATTGAGATTGCGGTCTACTTTAGATCAACAGCTTATACAATTAAAAACTTTTGTGTCCAGACTTGCAAATAAGCTTCAAAGAAAATTATTAGCAAAACAAAATAGATCTTGGGAATTTGATTTAGAGGAAGGAATATTAGACACATCAAAATTAACAAGAATAATAATTGATCCATTTAACTCTTTATCTTTTAAAAAAGAGAAACAAAATGAATTTAAGGACACTTTAGTAACTATTTTAATTGATAATTCTGGATCGATGAGGGGCAAACCTATTTCTGTAGCAGCTGTATGTGCTGATATACTTTCAAAAACTTTAGAACGTTGCTCAGTTAAAGTTGAAGTTTTAGGATTTACAACAAAACATTGGAAAGGTGGATCAAGTAGAGAAAAATGGACCAATAATAATAAACCAAAATTTCCGGGAAGATTGAATGATCTAAGACATATAATTTACAAATCTGCCGACATTCCTTGGAGACAAGCAAAAAAAAATATTGGCTTAATGCTAAAAGAAGGTCTTTTAAAAGAAAATATCGATGGAGAAGCTTTGAGATGGGCTTTTAATAAAATGAACAAAAGAAAAGAAGAAAGAAAAATACTTATGGTTATTTCCGATGGCGCTCCAGTTGATGACTCTACACTTTCAACTAATTTAAGTGATTATTTAGAAAATGATTTAAAAAATACCGTTGATAAAATAGAAAAATTATCTTCAGTAGAACTTCTCGCTATTGGAATAGGTCACGACGTTACAAGATATTACAAAAAAGCTGTAAAAATTACTGATGTTCAGGATCTTGGGGACGCAATGATTAATCAATTAACTGATCTTTTTTCAGAAAAAACTGTTCATTAAATATATTAAATAAACGAAATTTTTCCAGAACTTCTTGAACTTTCTTTTAAAATAGACATCAGCATTCTAAAAGGTATTAACATAATTAAGGCCATTAGTATTTTCATTAAAAAGTCTCCCAAAGCTAAAGAAATCCAATTTAAATTGGTACCGTAAAATGCAATGAAAAAGAATAAAAATGTATCAATCAACGAACCTATGAAAGATGATGTAAAGGGAGCTGCAAACCAAATTTTGTTTCTTAGCTTATCAAAAATTTGGACATCGATTAATTGAGAGATTAGAAATGCGGTTCCAGACCCTATAGCAATTCGAATAGATATTAATTCTGAAAAATTCGTCGAAAAAAGTAAAGTTAAGGATACGCCTAAAATAAATCCAAAATAAACGATTTTTCTTGCAATAATTTTTCCATACCTTCTATTAGAAAGATCTGTGATTAAAAAAGTTACTGGATAAGTAAAAGCGCCGTAAGTTAATACTTCTTTTAAGCCAAAAAATTTAATAGGAAATTGTACTAAATAGTTTGAGGCAGTTATAAAAATCGCCATTAAAGAAATTAATGCTAAAAGAGTTTTGTCTTTTAAACTAAACAATTTATGCATTTAAAGTGATTATTTTACTTTTTAATTTCTTTGCTTTTTTAGATAAACTTTTTGATTTAGCTGATTTTAAAAACTTATCAATACCGCCTTTAAAATCTACTGTTCTTAGTGCTGCGTTGGAAACGCTAAGTTTTATGTTTTTCTTTAATATCTCACTTTTAAAATTTACTTTTTTAATACTTGGTAAAAATCTTCTTTTGGTCTTATTGTTAGCGTGACTAACGTTATTACCTTTTGAGGGTTTCTTGCCTGTAAGTTCACATTTTTTACTCATAAAATATCCTTTAGCTATATAATTCCAGTAAGTTTTATAATCAAGTGAATATATGACTATTGACATGAACAATGTCAAATAATAGTAAATTGAATGGATTTTTTCCTTCCTGTCGCACAAGTTCAAGTTAGTATTTTAATAATATTAATTTTAAGTTTTATTGTTGGTTTTATATCAGGTTTATTTGGCATAGGCGGAGGTTTTTTAATGACTCCTGTGCTCATATTCTTAGGAATACCTCCAGCTTTCGCGGTTGCTAATGAAGCTAATAATATTTTAGGAACATCTGTTTCAGGTGCTTTGACTCATTGGTTTAGAAGAACTTTAGATTATAAAATGGGTCTGGTAATTGTAGCCGGAGGTATTTTGGGTACCCTTGTTGGGATGTCAATTTTTAGCTATCTAAAAGAGAAGGGCATAGTTAACGTTATAATATCATTGGCTTATATCTATATGCTGGTGATGATTGGAACTTTGATGTTTGCGAAAGGTTGGAAAGAACTCAGTGATTTAAAGAAAAAAGTGGTAGCAAAAAGAAAAGCTCATGATCATTATTGGATACATGGTTTGCCTTTTAGACTCAGATTTCATAAATCAAAACTTTATGAAAGTGCGATTGTTCCAATAATGTTGGGTTTTATAGTTGGAATATTTGCATCTATAATGGGCGTCGGTGGAGCATTTTTAATGGTTCCGGCAATGATTTACATAATTGGTATGCCAACTAAGTTGGTCCCGGGTACATCATTGTTTGTGACAATTTTTATTACTGCTTTTGTTGTCATAGGACACGCTTTAAGGTTTCAAACAATAGATTTTATATTGGTTAGTATTTTATTATTAGGATCAATTATTGGCGTACATTTTGGTTTAAAAGCATCAGAAAAATTAAATGCATCAGAATATAAAACATTATTGGCTATTCTTTTGTTGGGGGTAGGAATTATTATGGGTATAGAGCAATTTGTTTTAGAAAAGGGCAAAAGCTTATTTAATACTAATTCGAGCGGAGTGATAGATAATAGACTGTCTGAGTTAGTACTATCATTATCACAAAATTATCCAATCTCTTATGGTTTATTTTCTATTATAATTGTAATAATAGTCGGAACCGTTTTTTCATATGTAAGAGAATTAGTTCATTATGTAAGGTTTGATTTAGATAAAAAAAAATATAATTTTTTTAAGTAAGTTAATTTAAATTAGAACCAACACATTCTGCTACATTTTTAAAACCCTCTTTTTTCAATAAAGTTATTAATTCTTCTTTAATTTTTTTAACTACTTTTGGGCCCTTATAAATCATAGCAGTATATAATTGTAATGCTGATGCACCTGCAGAAATTTTCTCAAAAGCTGACTTGCCAGAGTCAATGCCGCCCACACCAATGATTGGTATTTTTCCATTCAATTTTTTATAAAATTTTTTTATATAACTTGTCGATAAAGCCTGTATTGGTTTACCGGACAATCCTCCCTTTTCATTTTTTTTTTTCGTCTAATAAATTTTCTCGATTTCTGTCAGTTGTATTTGTTAAGATTAATCCATCAATATTATTCTCTAATGACAGCTGGACAATATTATCAATAGATACATCATCCAAATCTGGTGAAACTTTAAGCAAAAAAGATTTATTAAAATTACTTGTCTCTCTTACAAGATTTATGTTTGATAAAAGTCTCTTTAAATGTTCTTTATTATGAAAATCTCTTAAACCCTCAGTATTGGGTGATGAAATATTTATAGTAATATAATCACCTAAAGGAAAAAAAGTTTTTGCGCACTCGATAAAATCATTTGTCATATTAGAAGTATCTTTATTGGGTCCAATATTTATACCCAAAAGACCATTTGGTACGTCTTCCTCAATTCTTTTTTTTACTATTTCAGATCCATCATTATTAAAACCCAGCCTATTAATTAAGGCATTATCTCTTTCTAAACGAAAAATTCTTGGTTTTTCATTTCCATACTGTTGTCTAGGTGTGACTGTGCCTACTTCTACAAATCCAAAACCAAGTTTGAATATTTTATTGTAAACTTCTGCACTTTTATCAAATCCTGCTGCTAGACCTATTGGATTTTGAATTTCTTTTCCAAATAGTGTGGTATTTAAAACTTCCTCATTTTCAACTTTAAATAAACTTTCTGGTAGAAAATTATATTTTAATGATTTTATTGCTAAATCATGAGCTGTTTCGGGATCTAAGTTAAATATAAAAGGTCTTAGAAAAGAAAACATTAAATTTATATTTTCAACTTTTTTTCCATTAAATCAATTGTCTCTTTTATGCCAAAAAAACTTATGAAAAACCCCATTCTTGGCCCATTTTCTTCACCAAAAGTAACCTCATAAATTAGCCTAAACCAACTTCTTAAATCCTTGCTATATCCATTCTCTTTGCCTGCTGTGTAAATTAATGTCTGGATTTTTTCTGCTTCTGTATTCTGAGGTACTTTTTTCAGTACCTCAACAAGATTAAGCAAAGCTTTTCTTTCATCTGTATTTGGTTTTTTAAATTTTTTATTAGGCTCCAACCTATCAACAAAATAATTAATAGCATAATTTGTTAAACGATCTAATATTTTATGAGTTTTAGGATCTAATTCCTCATGAAATTTTTTTATGAATTTCCACAAAACATCTTTGTTTTTTGCATTGCTGGATCCCACAATATTTAAAAGCATTGAAAACGGCATAGCTATTTTTTCTTTAGGAGGAAAACCACTGTGTACATGCCAAACTGGATTTAATATTTTTTCATTACTTTTTTGATTATCGAACTTTTCAATTAAAGACAGATATTCATCTACTGCTTTTGGAACTACCTCTGGATAAAGTTTTTTAGCTCTTTTAGGATTCTGATACATATATAATGACAAACTTTCTGGTGATGCATATCTCAACCATTCTTCAATTGTGATACCATTGCCCTTGGACTTTGATATTTTTTCCCCTTTTTCATCTAAAAATAATTCGTAAGCAAAACCATTTGGTGGTGACTTGCCTAAAACTTTACAAATTTTTCCTGATATTATTGCACTTTCAATTAAATCTTTTCCGTACATTTCAAAATCAACATCAAAAGTGAACCATCTCATTGCCCAGTCAACTTTCCATTGTAATTTACAATTTCCATCAAGAATACTTTTTTCTATTTTTTTTCCACTGTTGTTAAATATTATTTTATGATTTTTTTTATTAAGTTCTACAACAGGAATTTCTAAAACCTTTCCTGTATCTGGACAGATTGGTAGAAAAGGGCAATAGGTTTTTTTCCTTTCACTTCTCAAAGTTGGTAAAATAATATTCATTATTTCATCATATTTTTCCAGAGTTCTTATTAGAGAGTCATTAAAAATTCCTTTTTTGTAATTTTCTGTTGAGCTTATAAATTTGAATTTAAAATTAAATTTATTTAAAAATTCTATAAGCATTTTATTATTATGTTCACCAAAACTCTGGAATTTTTTGAATGGGTCTGGAATATCTGTTAAGGGTTTGCCGAGGTTATCGTGAAGAATTTTTTCATTCGGAATATTATCAGGAACTTTTCTTAATCCATCCATATCGTCAGAAAATGTTATTAATTCTGAGTCAATTTTTTTTATATGATTTAATGCATTAATCATCATAGAAGTTCTAGAAACTTCTCCAAATGTTCCTATATGGGGTAAGCCACTTGGCCCGTATCCAGTTTGAAATGTTATTTTATTTTTTTTGTTAATAATATTCTTTCTGTCTTTAAGAAGTTTGCGGATCTCAACAAATGGCCATGAAGTTGTTGATTGTATTAGATCAGATTCAAGCATTATTAAGGTTTATAATAAGTTGAATTTTATTGCTATTTAAATATTGTCCAGATTTTATGGCTTCAAATAAAACTGTTTTTTTTATTGTTGGCATCCTATTAGTAATATTGGGTGTTTTTATGATTGTGCCCTACGCTGTACAAATTTTTTATAATGAAAATAATAATAGTTTTCTATCTTCTTCAATCATAACTATTTTAATTGGTACTCTTACGGTTCTCTCAACTTTAAAAAGAGAGAATCAATTAAATCTTCAACAGGCATTTTTGTTTTCTACGTTGGCATGGATAAGCATAGCTTTGTTTGGAAGCCTTCCGTTTTATCTTTCAGATTTAAAATTAAGTTTTAGTGAAGCTTTTTTTGAAAGCATGTCTGGAATTACGACTACAGGATCCACTGTAATTTCAAACCTTGATGACTCTCCAAAAAGTATTTTGCTTTGGAGATCAATTATGCAATGGCTTGGCGGAATTGGTATAATCGTTATGGCAACTACTGTAATGCCTTTGCTTAAAGTAGGAGGTATGCAAGTTTTTAAAACAGATGCATCCGGAACCGAAAAGATTTTACCAAAAACAATTGAGGTCGCCCTCACAATAATTTCAATTTACACAATTTTAACATTGGTCTGTGGAATATCATATTGGATACAAGGTATGGAGATTTTTGATAGTGTTGCTCATGCCTTAACTACTTTAGCCACTGGTGGGTTTTCAACTCATAATGAATCTATCGGTTATTTTAAAAGTCCTAGTATAGAAATTACTGCAACAATTTTTATTATATTAGGAAGTTTACCATTCATAACATATTTAAAATTTATCAAAGGTAATAAAAAAATCTTTCTCCAAGACGTGCAAATTAAAGGTTTTTTATATCTATTACTAATTTCAATTATCGTAATGTTTATTTACTTATTCATAAACAATTCTGAAGATTCGATAATTGATAATCTAAGAATTTCCTCTTTTAACGTTATATCAATATTGTCAGGCACAGGTTATGTAACAGATGATTTTGGTTTATGGGGAAAATTTCCACTTATATTTTTTTTATTTTTAATGTTTGTTGGAGGATGCGCTGGCTCAACCACTTGTGGTATAAAAATATTTAGATTACAAATACTTTTAATTTTTGTTAGCAACCAAATTAAAAAATTAATTTATCCCAATAGTATTTTCATCATTAATTATAATAACCAAAAAATTGAGGACTCTTTTATAAAATCTGTAATAATTTTTATATTTTCTTATTTATTTTTATTTTTAATAATTGCTATGCTTCTTTCTATAACTGGGTTAGATTTTTTGTCTGCAATCTCAGGCGCCGCTACCTCAATATCTAATGTTGGTCCTGGTCTGGGTGAAATGATTGGGCCAAACGGGAATTTTAGTCAGGTCACAGATTTATCTAAATTAATTTTATCTTTTGCAATGTTACTTGGTAGATTGGAGATATTTGCAGTATTAATTCTTTTTTTACCCTCTTTCTGGAGATGATAATTTAATTTATAATAATTGCTGTGGAAATATATCAAAAACAAAATTTTAAAGATTCCTTCAAAGTTTACTTTGATATTAGAATGCTTCGAATACTTTTGCTGGGTATTATAAGTGGTTTCCCATGGGTGTTAATTGGAAGCAGTTTGAGTCTGTGGCTAAAAGAGGATGGGCTTAGTCGAAGTACAATTGGTTGGGCAGGATTAATATTTGCTGTTTATGCTTTTAATTATTTATGGGCACCACTAATTGATAGAATTCGTATTCCTTGGCTAACAAACAAAGTTGGTCATCGTAGAGGCTGGATCATCCTAATGCAGCTTGTTATTTTATTAAGTTTAGTTTGTTGGAATTTAGTTGAACCTACCGTAAATCTGGCATTAGTAATAACTGTAGGTTTAATTATCGCAATTGCTTCAGCAACACAAGACATCACTGTGGATGCATTAAGAATTGAGCAAATTGGAAAAAATGAGGGCAATTCAATGCAAGCTGGTGCAGCTATGGCTGTCGTCGGTTGGTGGACTGGATATAAACTAGGAGGAATGATTGCTTTAAATGCAGCAGATTATTTTGAGAAAGCAGGATTTGAAAATTATTGGCAACTTACGTTTTTAATTCTTGGCGTAATTATTATTGTCTGTAACATTGCTTTAATGTTTGTTCATGAACCTCAGCCAACTGAAAGGCAAGAAGCACAAAGAATAACTGATAAGAATATTCAAAATAAATTGGGGGCATCTAATTTTGCAACAAAATCAGTTGCATGGATAGGTGGAACAATTGCTGGCCCTATAATAAGTTTTTTCAAAAAAAATGGGTTTAAAATTGCTTTAGGAATTTTGGGCTTTGTATTTCTTTTTAAAATTGGAGAGGCATTTCTTGGACGAATGTCGATTATATTTTATAAAGAAATAGGTTTCTCAAAATCAGACATAGCCATTTATTCTAAAGGCTTAGGTTGGATTACTACAGTAGTTTTCACACTTTTGGGGGGGCTATTTGCTATTCGATCAGGTGTTATCAAGGCTATGTTTGTTTCAGGCATACTAATGGCAAGCACAAATCTTTTATTTTCTTTGCTCGCCTGGTCAGGAAAATCTGAATTATTATTTGCTATAGCTGTAATCTTTGACGATATGGCCGCAGCATTTGCTACTGTTGCTTTTGTGGCGTTCATTTCAATGCTCGTTGATAGAACATACACTGCTACTCAATATGCTCTTCTCGCTTCAATTGGAACAGCAGGAAGAACGACTTTGGCTGCTTCATCTGGAGCTATGGTAGATTGGCTTAATGGTGATTGGGGTGTATTTTTTGTAATTACAGCAATAATGGTTATACCATCTTTGATTTTTCTCTATATGATAAAAAATAATATAAATTTAAGTGAAAAATAGTTTTGGAAATAATTTATCTATTATTAATCTTCATAAAAAGAAAAGCATAAAATCAAGTTTGGACACTCAATTGCTTTACGGTGATAATTTTAAACTAATTAAAAAATATAAGGGATGGCAAAAAATTAGAATAAATAAAGATGGATATATTGGATATATAAAAAATAAAAAATTTCCAAAACCAATCCAATCTAATTTTAAAGTTTCTGTTTTAAAGGCAAGGCTTTTCAAAAGTCCAAATTCAAAAAATAAATTAAAAAAGTTTCTTCCATATGAATCTAGATTAAAAATAACAAAAAAAAAGGCTGCATTTGCTAAATTTGAAAATTACTGGATAAAATTTTCTGATATTAAAAAGAATAATTTTAAACAAAAAAATATATTTAAAGATATAAAACTATTTAAAAATATAAAATATTTATGGGGTGGTAAAAGCTACAAGGGTATTGATTGCTCCGCACTTGTGCAAATTTTTTTTAATCATAACAACAAATATTGTCCAAGAGACTCGAAAGACCAAGAAAAATATTTCATGAAAAAAATTAAATTAAAAAATATAAGAAAAAATGACATGATCTTTTGGAAAGGCCATGTTGCAGTAGCTATATCTAGAAATAAACTTATTCACGCTTATGGACCTATGAAAAGGGTGGTTATAATGGATATAAAAAATACTATAGAAAAAATATATAAAACTGCTAATTTAAGAGTTACTAGCATCAGAAGATATTAATATGCGTTATATATTACTTGGAATAGCAATTGGTTTAATATTTTATCTTGGAGATAAATATTTATTCTAATTAAATAATTTAATTAAATATACAATTCTACTTTATAGCTACAAAGTATATTACTGCTACTACAGCTAAAATTTCTAAACCACTCATATTTCCTCCTTTTAGAATCAATTCCACTATACCACGTCAGATAAGAATAATATTGTAATATGAAAACCAAATGGAATCTGTGGAAAACTTTTTGAATTTTTAAAGGTTTTTTATTATTGAGAGACTTTAATTCTCTTGCCAGTTTTAGAGCTTTTAAGAATTGCATCAAAAATTTTAAGTGACATTAATCCGTCGTTTCCATCCACTTTCGGCCTAGTTTTTCCTGAAATTACATCGCAAAAATGATTTACTTGGTTTACTAGCGTGTATCTACTTGAGTTGCTATTATCACTTTTATAGAATATTTCTTTCCACCAGCTTCTTTCATTTTTGTTATACCAATATTTTAAATTTGGAAACTGAATAGAGCCTTTGGTACCTCCTATGTAATAAGAGGATTGTTTTGTTAATGGGTAGGCTGGATTTTCACCAGCAGTTAATTCATAACTCCACGGTGATACGACGGTATCAGATATATTTAAAGTGCATAAAGTGCCAGATTTAAAAATTAGATTTACTACAGCAGTATCTTCGACTTTGTATTTTCTGATAGAATTAGATGTAGTTGCTTGAACATATTTCACTTGTCCAATCAAATAACAAATAAGATCTATATCATGAACTAAATTTATACCCAAAGGACCACCACCCTTTTTAACCCTCCATTTTTCTTTATACCAATCTTTATTTTTGTATAACCAACACATAATTGAGACCGAAACTATTTTGCCTAACTTTCCAGATTGGATCATTTTTTTTACACTGGTAACAATTGAATTATGCCTTCTATGATAACCAATTAATAAATGTACTTTATTTTTTTTTGAACTATTAACGATCTTTTTGGCTTTTTCAATTTTGTCTGAAATTGGTTTTTCTAGAAGAACTGGAATTCCTGAATTTAAGAAATCTACAGCATGTTTTTCATGAAATTGATTGGGTGTAGCAATAATTACACCGTCGGGTTTATTAGTTTTCAATATTTCTTTTGGGTTCTTATAAAAAGGAACTTTAAATTTTTTTGCGAAAAATCTTGAAGACTCTTTTATATCAATTATTGAATGTAATTTTGCCTTTTTTGAAATACTAATAGCTTTAAGGTGTTGAGATCCCATTAATCCCACTCCCAAAACAGCTATTTTAATTTTTTTTTTCATCTGCTGGCCCAATATGTCACCAAAATAGTATATTTATATATTCATAGTTGTGCAAGATTTGAAAAAAAAGGCTGAGAGAATGGGATTCGAAAAGAGGTCTTATTTTGACATTAAAAAATGCGCACTTACTAATCACAAAAAAAAACGGTATAATTTTTTTTATGAAAACTTTTCGAGACAAATTGAATTATAAAAAATCTGATGCCACCGATATCAGTAAGCCTTGGGATAAAGATAATCAAGCCTGGTGGGACTGGTATGTTGGTCTAGCAGATAATGATGATAAAAAGGATCCAATAATAGCTGCCGAACCTTTACCAGATGTTGCAATCCCAACTGATGATGAGGTTGTCTCTGAACTGGCAGAAACTTATCCTTTAAAAAATGACCAAATTGATTTTTTTAAAAAAAATGGTTTTATTAAACTTAAAAAAGTTTTCTCGCCAGGGGCGGTACTTAAACTTAGAGCTGAGTTAATTAACCTTTTAAAAAAAGAATTTGATGTTAATCCTGATAAAGAAGCACATGATCGGTTCCTTAGTCTTGAAATGATCTGGCCTAAAAACGCGCTTCTACGTGCATACGTATTATCACCACGTCTTGGACAAATTTCTGCAAATCTACTTGGGGTGTCAGCAGTTAGACTTTACCATGATAATGTTTTAGCAAAACAAGCTGGTTGCGGTAGAACACCATGGCATTTTGACGACCATCATTTTCCATTAGACACTAATGAT
>MDTB01030015.1_pt1 | contig 33890 bp, 33 predicted proteins | sample 811161 | NCBI WGS metagenome assembly MDTB01 (sample SAMN05326650, study PRJNA326480) | marine metagenome | isolation source: seawater | place: Mediterranean Sea | collected 2009 | reverse complement strand
TCTCAACTCTGTTAATCAATTAAAATCTGAGCTGTTTGGAAAGAATGGAAAAATTTCAAATGAATTTAAAAAGATGGGTTCTATTTCTGCAGAAAACAGAAAAAAATTTGCCTCAGATTTAAATTCAATAAAAGATGAACTTCAAAGCTTAATTGAAAAAAAAATTAAGGATATTGAAATTAATGAAATTAATTTAAAACTTCAAAATGAAAAAGTAGATGTTACTTTACCCGAAAGAAATTTTATTAGAGGTAAAATACATCCTGTATCTCAGGTAATAGATGAAATATCTTCAATATTTTCTGAAATAGGTTTTAGTATTCAAGAAGGGCCTGATGTTGAAAATGAATACAATAATTTTACTGCTTTAAATACACCTGATAATCATCCCGCAAGAGATATGCATGACACATTCTATTTGGATAATGATAAAGAATTTTTACTTAGAACCCATACATCTCCAGTTCAAGTTAGAACAATGTTGAATGGTAAACCTCCATTTAAAATTATTGCACCAGGCAGAACTTACAGATCGGACAGTGATCAAACTCATTCACCAATGTTTCATCAAGTTGAAGGTCTTCATATTGATAGAAATATAAATATGGGCCATCTTAAAGGATGTTTAAATTATTTTATAAAAGAATTTTTCGAGGTTGATAAAATTAGAATGAGATTCAGACCAAGTCATTTTCCTTTTACAGAACCATCTGCTGAAGTTGATATTGGTTATGAACTTAAAGATGGTAAAATAGTTATTGGTGAGGGAGATAAGTGGTTAGAGATATTAGGATGTGGCATGGTTCATCCGAATGTACTTAAAAATGTAAAATTAGATCCATCAAAATTTCAAGGATATGCTTTTGGTATTGGTATAGATAGATTGGCTATGCTCAAATATGGTATTAATGATTTAAGAGCATTTTTTGAAACAGATTATAGATGGTTAAATCATTTTGGATTTGATCCATTAGATGTACCTTCAAGCTATAGAGGATTAAGTAGATGAGATTTACTATTGACTGGCTGAAACAACATTTAGAAACTAAGTATAATGATGAAAAAATAATCGAAAAATTAACAAATATTGGTCTAGAAGTAGAGAGTTTTCAAAATCAAATATCTGAAAAAGATGAGTTTGTTGTTGCAAGAATTGTAAATAAAAATCAACATCCAAATGCTGATAGATTGAGTGTATGTGATGTAGATATAGGAAAAGAAGAAATTGTAAAAGTAGTTTGTGGAGCTCCTAATGCAAAAAAAAATCTCATAACTATATATGCACCACCTGGTGCAGTAATACCAAAAAATCAGATGAAATTATCTGTAAGTAAAATTAGAGGTGTAACTTCATATGGAATGCTCTGCTCAGAATCAGAATTAGAATTATCAGATGAAAGTGAAGGAATAACTGAACTGTCTTCAAAAAAATATAATAATCAAATTGGTAAAAAATATTTTAAAAATGGCAGTCCAAAAGTAATTGATCTTTCTATTACTCCAAATAGAGCCGATTGTCTTGGAGTAAGAGGAGTTGCTAGAGACTTAGCTGCTGCAGGCACAGGAAAACTTAAAAAGCTGAATGATAATAAAATAATATTTAAAGGGCCTCAAAAAATCAAAGTAAAAATTTCTAAAGAAAAAAATCAAGGATGCTCTGCATTTGGGAGTTGTTTAATTAAAGGTATTAAAAATACCGAGAGTCCAAAATGGTTAAAAGACAAGATATTATCATTAGGTCAAAAACCAATCTCAGCAATAGTAGATGTAACAAATTACATAATGTTTGATTTAAATAGACCATTGCACGCCTATGATGCAGATAAAATCAATCATGGTATTATTGTTAGGAATTCAAAAAAAGGTGAAAGTTTTGAAGCTTTAGATAACAAGAAATACACTCTTCAAGAAAATATGTGTGTAATATCTGATAATTCAGGTGTTTTAGGTCTAGGAGGCATAATAGGCGGAACTAAATCTGGAACTGAATTAGACACCAAAAATATTCTCTTAGAGTCAGCTTATTTCAATCCAAAGTCTATAAGAAAAACTTCTAAGTTATTAAATTTAGATACTGACGCAAAATTTAGATTTGAGAGAGGAATCGATCCCAATTCTATAGAAGAAGGCTTGGTTAAAGCTGCTCATTTAATTCAAAAAATATGTGGAGGTGAAATAAGTAAAATAGATATTAAAAAAACTGAAACTTTTAAGAAAATTAAAATAAAATTTCCTATAACTCTTTTTGAGAATATTACTGGTTTTAAAGTTACTGAAAAAGAAATAATAAAAATCTTAATTGACCTAGGATTTGTAATTAATAAAAAGAATAATGATTTAAATTTAATAGTTCCTTCTTGGAGACCTGATATTTTACAACCAATTGATATAGTAGAAGAGATAGTAAGAATTAAAGGTTATGATCAAATCAAAACTGAATTACCAAAAAAAATTAGAGAAAAACCAACTCTTAATAAACAACAAAAATTATTTCATTTTTTTCAACGTTCTGTCGCTTCAAAAGGTTATTATGAGGCTATAACTTGGTCATTCACAGACTCAAAAATTAATCAATTATTTAAAGAAGATAAGAATGAAACTGAAATTGTAAATCCAATTAGTTCTGATTTGAGTGTATTAAGAAGTTCCATTTTTTCAAACTTGATTGTTTATTTAAAAAAAAATTTAGATAGAGGCTTTAAAGACATCTCACTTTTCGAAATTGGACCTATATTTAATGGATATAAACCAGGCCAACAAAAAACAGTTTTAACAGCTTTAAGGGCAGGTAAAGTTTCAAGACATAATTGGCTAGAAAAAGAGAGAATAGTTGATTTATTCGATGCAAAAAGAGATTTAATTCAAAGTTTAGTAGAAGCTGGTTTTGATGATAAAAAAATTTTTATCGATAATAAAACTCCTACTTATTACCATCCGGGAAAATCAGGTGCTGTTTATTTAAATAAAAATGAAAATAATCCAGTTGCTTTTTTTGGTGAAATTCATCCAAATATTTTAAAAATAATAGATATTAAAACCGAAGCTCTAATATGTTTTGAAATTTATTTAGATCATATTAACGAAACTAAAAAAAAAATAAAAGATCAAAAAAATAAATATCAATATTCAGATTATCAAAAATCAGAGAGAGATTTTGCATTTATTATTGATAAGAATTTTAAAGTTCAAGATTTAATTAATATAATTTCTGAAGTAGATAAAAATCTAGTTAATTCAGTAAAAGTTTTTGATGTTTATGAAGGTCAAAATATTCCAGAAGATAAAAAATCAATTGCACTTAATGTTACTATTCAATCAAAAGAAAAAACATTAAATGATGAAGATTTAGAAAAAATTACTCAACTCATAATTTCTTCAGTTGAGACAAAAACTGGTGCTAAAATAAGATCATAATAATGAGTACAATCAACAATATACGAAACTTTGCGATAATTGCACATATAGATCATGGAAAATCTACTATAGCAGATAGAATAATACATAAGTGCGGTGGATTAACTGAAAGAGAAATGAAAGCTCAGGTTTTAGATTCTATGGATATTGAACGTGAAAGAGGAATAACAATTAAAGCACAAACGGTAAAGCTTAATTATAGAGCAAAAGATGGTCAAGATTATATTTTAAATATTATTGATACTCCTGGTCATGTGGATTTTAGTTATGAAGTAAGTCGATCTCTGTATGCTTGTGAAGGTTCAATTTTGATTGTAGATAGCACTCAAGGAGTAGAAGCTCAAACTTTAGCAAATGTTTACCAGGCATTAGATATTAATCATGAAATAGTACCAGTCTTAAATAAAATTGATTTACCAGCATCAGATTTAGAAAAAACAAAAAAACAAATAGAAGATGTAATTGGAATTGATACAGAAAATGCCATACCTTGTTCTGGAAAAACAGGAGAGGGAATAGAGAGTATATTAGAGCAAATAATTAAATCTCTGCCGGGTCCAATAGGCGAACAAAATGAAATTTTAAAATGTTTATTGGTTGATAGTTGGTATGATACTTATTTGGGGGTAGTCATTTTAGTTAGAGTTATTAATGGAAAAATTTCTAAGAACATGAAAATTAAAATGATGTCAACAAATCAAGAATACGTAATTGAAAAAGTTGGAGTATTTAAGCCTAAAGCTACAGATGTTAATGAATTAAATGCTGGAGAAATTGGCTTTATAACGACAGGAATAAAGGTTTTATCAGAAACGAAGGTTGGAGATACTATATGTGACGCAAACAAACCGCTTAACGAAGCATTACCCGGTTTTAAACCGAGTAAACCTGTTGTATTCTGTGGTTTATTCCCCGTGGATAGCTCAGAATATCAAAAACTAAAAGATGGTTTGGGTAAACTACAATTAAATGATGCAAGTTTTTCTTTTGAAGCAGAGTCTTCATCTGCATTAGGTTTAGGATTTAGATGTGGTTTTTTAGGACTGCTACATTTGGAAATTATTACTGAAAGATTAGAAAGAGAGTTTGATATAAATTTATTAACAACTACGCCTGGTGTAGTTTATAAAGTTCACTTAAACAAAGGTAAGATTATTGAATTGCAAAATCCTTCAAGTTTACCTGAACCGACATTAATCAAATATATTGAGGAACCTTGGATTAAAGCAACAATAATTACCCCCGACCAATATTTAGGTGCTATCATAAAAGTTTGTCAAGACAAGAGAGGCGTTCAAACAAATCTAAGCTACTCTGGCAATAGAGCAGTTTTAAATTATGAAATTCCACTAAATGAGGTTGTCTTTGACTTTAATGATAGATTGAAATCTATGACTAGTGGTTATGCTAGTTTTGATTATGAAATTATAGACCATAGAGAGGGAGATCTTGTAAAACTTGGAATTTTAGTAAATACAGAGCCAGTTGATGCATTATCAATGATGGTACACAAAGATTTTGCCCAAACAGTAGGAAGAGAAGTTTGTGAAAAATTAAAAGATTTAATTCCAAGACATAACTTTATGATACCTGTTCAAGCTGCCATAGGAGGAAAAATTATTGCACGTGAAACTATTAAAGGATTTAAAAAAGATGTTTTAACTAAAATTCATGGAGGTGGAGCAAGAGATAGAAAAAGAAAATTATTAGATAAACAAAAAAAAGGTAAGGCCAGGGGTAAACAGTTTGGTAAAGTAGAAATTCCACAAGAAGCATTTATTGGAGTTTTAAAGATTAATAAAGAGTGATTTTATAGGATGAAAAATAAAATTTATGATTGCATAACTTTTTTTCAAGAAAACCTACAAACAGAATTGAGGTTTAATATATTAAATGAAGTTGTAGAAAAGTTTATTGTATGTGAATCTATTTATGATCATAGGGGAAATAAAAAGGAAATCAATTTCAGTAAGGAATTACACCCTAAATTTTCTAAAAAAATTGATCATGTAATATTAGAAGAGCCATTTCCTACAAAAAATACACCATGGGAAAATCAAGCATATCAAAGAGAATATATTTTTGAGGGATTAAAAAATGCTGAAGAGGATGACCTAATTATGTTTTCTGATCCAGATGAAATACCAAATCCAAAAAAACTTGATAATTTTATTTTAAAAAAAAAATACGGAATATTTATGCAAAATATGTACACATATAAATTTAATATATTTAATCAATTTGAATCGCCATGGGAAGGAACAAGGATATGTAAAAAAAAAAATTTAAAATCAATTGATTGGGTTAGGCAAAAAGTCATCGCCAAAAATTTAAGGTACCCTTTTTGGAGAGTAGACAAAGAAAAAAATATAGAATTAATCCAAGATGGTGGATGGCACTTCAATTACTTATTGACACCAGTGCAAATTTCAAAAAAATTGAAGAGTTTAGCTGAAACAAGATGGAGCAAAGAAGAATTTTATAATACAAAGATAATTGAAGATAAGATTAAAAATAGGCAAGATTTGTTTAATAGAGGACATGTTTATAACAAAGTTGATTTAGAAAAATCGTTGCCACAATTTATTTTAGAGAATATAGAAAAATACTCATACTGGATTATTTAGTGAAATTAGAAAAATTTATATCTAAAAACTTTTTAAATTTAGAAGAATTTTCTGATTCTAAAAAAAAACAATATTTATTATCAGAACCATTCCCAAGCATAATATTAGATAACTTTTTTAATGAAGATTCTTTAAAAGAAGTTTTAGAAGAATTTCCAAATTTAGAAAGCTTAAAAAATTCGAACAAATATATAAATAAAAATGAAATTAAATTTGCTAATAATAATTTTGATGTATTTCCAAAGAGCATAAAAAATTTTATTAGTTTTTTGAATTCTGAGGTATTTATAAATTTTATACAAAATATTACATCTATTAAAGAACCATTAAAATCAGATACAGATCTTAATGGAGGTGGTTTGCATGAGATAAAAAAAGGTGGAGTTTTAAAAATACATACAGACTTCAATCGACACCCATCACTAGATTTAGATCGAAGAGTAAATGTATTAATTTACTTAAATAAAGAATGGAAAGATCAGTATGGAGGTCATCTAGAACTCTGGGATAAAGAGATGAAAGAATGCAAAAAAAAAATTTTACCTATATTTAATAGAATGGTGATTTTTTCTACTAATGATTTCAGTAATCATGGGCATCCAAATCCTGTGACATGTCCAATTGATTCATCAAGAAAATCGATTGCTCTTTATTATTTTTCAAAAGGACGACCTTTAGAAGAATTAAATAAAGATCATTTAAAAAACAAAACATACTTCAAAAATAGATATGGAATAATTGACGACGTAGATACTAAAAATGAAAAATTCAAAAATATTTTGAGAAATTTAAAAATTTATAAATTTTTAAAAAAACTTGAAAAAAAATATTTAAGAAAAAAAGGCTAAGTTTAAATTTTTTATTTATTTTATTGAGGAAATTTAGCTAAGAATATTCTCAATAATATTGTTCATTTTTTTTATCTCAAAATTCATATCACCTATTTTGTTTTTTTCATAAGGTAGTTTTGGTGTAGTAATCTGTTGATAATTTATATTCAAAATATTGGTAATTTTTAAACTCCCTCTATTCACATGATTTTCAGGAAGTATTTCAACTACTTTACAATTTAAGTTACAAAAAACTAGATTTGCAAAAGCCGCCCCATGTGGTCCTATTATAATTTTAGCCTTATTAAATAAATATATCTGTTCAAAAAAATCTAACTGACTCACTTTGTATGACTTGAAATTTTTTGTTTTTAAAAAATTGATTAATTCGTTATTATTTTGAAATTGACAATGACTAAATTTGGATTCCGATCTATCAATAAATATATTTTCATTATTGTCAAATTTTTTAGCCATTCCTAAAAATTTTTTTCTTAGCCAAAAAATACTCCAAGAAGGTATTTGCATAATTTCATCTTGAATTTTACCTCTTTTGTACCATGGATGATCTGTTGCAAGAATTCTGTCAGCTTGTATATGCCTATATTTGTCACTATTTATAATTTGTTCATCTCTAACTCCAAGTGCACGAAATATTTTTAATTGCCAATCTAAACAATTAGGAACATAGAAATAATCTATATCATCTAAAGTGTAAAATTCTTCACACATCTTTATTCGAGAAATTATATCAATTAAAAAATGAAAATAATTGTTTCCACTAGCTCCTTGAACCATAGAAAAAACCGTTCCCTTAAAATTCTTTTTTATTCTTGGTGTCCCTGTTTTTAAAACTTTATTAAATTTTGAGGTTTTTAGTTCACCATAAATTTGTTGATATGAGATGTTTGGAATAATTGTGTTATCTTTTATTATAGCAACATTCTCAACCGTATCAGTATATATTCTTCCTTTTTCAATTTCATAAATGTGATATTTTGTGAGTTTAGTGTCAGATGTGGTATTCTTTAATTCAGTTATTTTTACATCAATTAAACTAAAATCTCTAAACTCATTAATACTACCATAAAAAAGAATAAATAGTTTTTGAAAAAACCATTTAAAAATAAACTGAAAAAATTTAGTGTTCATTTGATAATTTTTGATTTAAGTAATTTATATTCAAAATTATTTGAAATCATCTAATTAATTGAATAAATTTGATTATTAGGAGAGATGGCCGAGTGGTTTAAGGCGCACGCTTGGAAAGTGTGTAAAGGGGTAACCCTTTCAAGAGTTCGAATCTCTTTCTCTCCGCCATTTATTTGACTTTTATTATTAAAATATAAGATTTAGTATAAAAGAAATGGGAATTAAAAAAAAAATCCGAAAATTCATAGATAACTACAATTATAAAAAGGAAATTCCAGGATTAATTATTGAAAATAAATCTATTTTGATTACTGGTACTAACTCAGGAATAGGTTTAGAATTAGTTAAACTTTTATCACAAAAAAATAAAGTTTATTCTATATTTAAAAAAGATTCATCTAATTTAAAAAAAATAATAAATGAAAATATAATTCCTATCAAATGTGATTTTAATTCAGATATAGAAATTGAAAAATTAAATGAAGTTTTGGGTGAATCTAATATTGAAATTTTAATTAATAATGCCGGAACATTTGGCCCTATAGATGGTCAAAATTTAAAAAATCTTGATTTTACAGAATTTAATAAAACTATGAATTCTAATTCTTTAATAATTTTAAAGATTATTCAAAATTTGATTAAAAAAAATTTTTTTTATTTAAAACAAATTATTAATATTAGCTCAGACATGGCAAGTATATCTAATAATATAAATGGTGATTACTATATTTATAGAATTACAAAAGGAGTTATGAATTTAATTACAAAAAACCTTTCTATAGATCTTAAAGAATATAATACTAATGTCTTTGCAATACATCCGGGTAATATTAAAACTAAAATAAATCCTGGAGGAGCAATACAAGCAGAAGTATGTGCAAAAAAATTAATAAATTTTATTTCTAAAAATGATAATAATTTAAATGGAAAATTTATAGATTTAAGTAATTTAAAAATAATCTCATGGTAATTAAAAAAAATTTAGATTTTTAAAGTGTATAAACAGCATCCCAGGCAATGGAAATTCTATCACTTAAATCATTGTATTCATCAACCCAATGATAAAAATATGAATTAAAAATTATCATTTCATTTATTTGTGGATTAAATTCAAAAACACTATCTTCAATAACTGAATGATTATCTTCATTCTTTCTTAAATCTATTAAATTAGGATTATGGTTTAGAAAATTTGTTATATTTTGATGTCTGTATTCTTCAATATTTTTTTTTGGTATTAATATTTTTAATTTTCCATTTTTATTATTTTCTTTTTTTAAATATATTACTCCTGATAAAGTTGACTTTGGATGAAAATGCATGTGATGAAAAGTATTTTTTTTCATAATAACAAACCATAAACTTTTAATTTTGAATTTACCCATCAAGGATTTTTTTACAAAAAAGGGTCTAATTGATTTATTTAAAAAGCTTTCTATTTCATTTTTTGTATCTATAAAAATTTTATTATCCTGAAGATCATGATTTGACTGATAAGCTTCTTTATCTTTTTGCCATTTAGTATTAGGAAATTCGTTTGCATATGCATAAAGTTCTTTACTATTTATATTTAATTTTTGAAATTTATGAATAAAGATTGATGGATATAAAAATTTTTTTAAATTAACTTTCAATAAGTTTTTATTTAAAAAATTCCAAATGATATTTTTTTGACTTTTTTTTATCAGATCTAAAATCATTAATATTTTTTCCTCAAAAAGTATTTAAATTTGTAATAAGCTATAATTTTAGAGAAATAGAATACACTTTTTTCAACTTTTAATAATATTGTGCATAAAAAAAACTTCCAAATATAATTATATATTTTTTTTTCTAGTTTTTCTAAAATTTTATGGTGATCATTTATCTTATAAAAATAGTAAAGTTCATCAAAAGTGAAGTTAAATGTTCTTAAAAAAGTTCTTTTTATCAAATTTTTTACTTTGCTTAGTCCATGGTTATGTTCAATTTTGATGTCAAATATTTGTATTATTGATCTTTTTGTTTTTAAAATTTTTCTACAAAGGTCATAATCTAAAAAATACAAAAAAAATTTTTTATCAAACGAACCAATCTCTAATAAATCCTTTGTTTTAGATAAAAAAACAGCAGTAATAATTTTTTCTACACAAATATCTCCTTCTAATTTTATAATTTCATTTTTAATTTTATTTTCTGGTAGCATTCCACCATTCTCAAGTATATTTAAATTTTCATCACAGTACGAAGGAGAGACTAAAAAACAATTTTTATAATTTTGATATTTTTCTTTAAGTGCAATTATGTCTTTAGGAAAAATTTTACAATCAACTTGACAAAAAAGAATATATTCAGTGTCACATAAATTTATTAATTGATTAAATCCAATACCTAATCCAAGATTTTTTTTATTAACTATATATTTATAAATATTGAATTTTTTTTCAATTTGAGTTTTTAATTTTTCATTACCAGCATTGTCCACAATTATTATTTTAAAATCTTTAATATTATTCAAACAATTAATAATGAGATTTAATTTTTCCTCATAAAGTACAAAAACTATTGTAATTTCATCATAAATTTTTTTATCCATTAAATCTTTTTTATAATCTCTTTTAAATTTTTTATTATTTTATTAATTTCGCTATCTTTAAGCCCAGGATATATAGGTAATGAAAAATTTTTTTTACATTTTCTTTCTGTCTCATTAAGACAGCTTAATTTTTTTTTATTAATATCTTTATATGCATTCATTTTATGAATTGGATATTTGTAATGAATACTTAAATTTATTCCTTTCTTTTTCATCTTATTAATTATTATATTTCTTTTTGGATGTGCAACTTCGAAAATATGAAAAACATGAAAATTATTTTTGTTAATTATAGGCAATTCAAGACCTATATCTTTTAAATTTTTAAGGTATTTATTGGCAATAATTCTTCTTTTTTTAATATAAGAATTAATATTTTTTAATTTTAGATTAAGTATAGATGATTGTATCTCATTTAATCTAGAATTAATACCATGATCAATTGAGTAATATTTATTTTTCCATTTTTTAAACGTTCCTAAAGTGTCAATTCCATAAAATCGAAAACGATGCATTTTCTCAAATAATCTTTTATTATTCGTAGTAATAAAACCACCATCTCCATATGCTCCAAGTATTTTGGTTGGATAGAAAGAATGACATCCAATATCTCCAATAATCCCAGCTTTTTTATTTTTATACATTGCGCCCGTTGATTGTGCACAATCTTCAATAATTTTTAGTTTGTATTTTTTTGCAATAAGTAAAATTTTATCCATATTACATGTCTGTCCGTAAAGATGAACTGGTATAATTACTTTTGTTTTATTATTAATTAATCTTTCAATTTTATTTACATCCATTAAATAATCATTTCCAATATCAGCAAATTTGACTGTAGCACCACAATTTACAATCGCAGCAACAGTAGGTATTGCGGTATTTGATACAGTAATTACTTCATCACCTTTTTTAATGTTTAGAGATTTTAAAGCAATGTATAAAGCATCTGTTCCATTCGCCACACCTAAACCATATTTTGAATTATTAAATTTACAAAAATTCTTTTCAAAGTTTTTTAATTCTTTCCCTAATAATAATGAACCACTTGAAAAAACCTTATTAACTAAGTTTAAAATATTTCTTTTTAGACCTTTATATTCATATTTATAATCCCAATATTTAATCATTTAATTATTTTTTTTAATTTATTAATATTAATAGATGAATTTTTTGGCATACCAATTTTTTCATTTTTTTTTAAAATTCTTTTCTTAATAAATCTATTATCTTTTTTTACAAATTTAAAAACTGATAAACTTGGTCCTCCCACATTTATTATGCCAAACTTATTTATTAACTTAAATAATATTTTTGCAACGTCTTCATGGTACATAAAACTAGTCACAACATTTGAAAATGCCTCTTTATGTACAAAAGGTTTTTCTGTCATACAAACCCTTAGTATTAGTGAATTTTTATATAAATGTACCGAAGCCTCACCTCCAAGTTTTGACCAAGCATAGCTATTTACAGGCAATAATGCGTCATATTCTTTGTAATTACCTTTTTTACATGGGTATACATAATTAGTAGAAAAATATATTAGTTTTATATTTTTTTGTTCACATGCTTTTGTAATATTTGCTGTTCCAATAATATTAAGGTCAATACTTTTACTAATTTCTTTATTATGAATATTCATTGGTCTTGATAATCCTGCTAAATGGATAACAGTATTTGGTTTTTTTTTATTAAAATAGTTTTTTACACTCGAGAAGTTTTTAATATTCAATTCTTTTTTGTTTGGGAAAAATAATTTAAACTTAGTTTTTTGTTTTTTTAAAATTGTTCCAAATCTACCACTACCACCAGTAATTATTATTTTTTTCATAAAGTATAACTATAAATCAATATGTGAAATCCATTTACCATTTTTTGATTTAAATTCTTTTTCTTTTTCAAATATTTCCTTTTTGTGATTCCATGCAAATAAATATGCTATATCAGGATAATTATCTCTAAAATGATTAACAGGGACGATTGGAATATGCATCCCTGGAGAATATTTTCCTATTTTTTCTTCGGTTGTATCACAAATATAATCAATTATTTTATTATTTATGTTGCAATAATTTAATATAGTTGTGCTCTTTGAAGTAGCAGCATAACCTGCTATTTTTTTTCCTTCAGCTTTGAAATTGAGTAATAAATTATTTAATTTTTTTTTTGAATTTTCACAATTATTTTTAAATTCTTTACAAAATTGAAAATTATCTAAATTTTTAAATTTTTCTTCATCTAAAATTTTAATCATATTTTTTGTCTTTGAAAATTTATTTTTTCTAGCAACTATATAACGCATAGAGCCACCATGTGTTGGTTGTTTGATTAGATCAATTAATTCCATGTCAAATAAATCAAAAATTTTTTGGATTGATGTACCTGAAAACATAAATATATGTTCATCATAAATTTGATCATAAGAGGTTTTTTCAAACATTGAACCTAAATAAGGTTCTTCAAATATAAACACACCTTTATTTGATAATAATTTTTCAACAGCTTTAATTAAATCTACTAAGTTTGGAATATGACATATTACATTTGCAGCAAAAATTACATCTGTATTATTAGTAAATTCTTTAATTGATTCTATTGTCTCAGTATTAAAAAAACTATTTTTAGTTTTTATTCCTTGTTTTATTGCCATTTTTGCTACATTTGCAGAAGGCTCAAATCCTATAAAATCTAAATTATTATCCTTAAAATTTTTTAAAAAGGTTCCATCATTAGATCCAATTTCTATAATTTTAGAATTATTTTTTAAATAGTTTTTTTTTATAAATTTTGCATACTCTGAAAAGTGTAATTTCATATATTCTGAACTACTTGTAAAAAAAGGATATCTTTCATTAAACATTTGTTCAGGACTTGGATGATCTTTTAGTTGAAATAATGAAACATCTTCAGAAAAACCTACTTCCATATCAAAAAAAAATTCTTTTCCAAATTGTTCATTTTTTAAAAACCCATTTGCTATTGGCATTTTTCCAAATGACATGAATGGAGAAATATTTTTATTAGTAATTTTACACTTCATTTTAAATTATTAAGTAATTTAATTGTATCCTGTATATCTTTATCAATATTAGATTTAAGTATTAATCCTTTGCTTTTAATTTTAGTATCATCTACATGGTATGATAGTTGATTCATAATTGGCGAATTAACGTAATCAATGCTTATTTTTTTTTTAAATTTTTTTATTTTTTTGATAATTTGAAAAACTGTGAAATTTCCAGTTAAAACATTAAATATATCATTTTCAAAAAAATTATTATTTATACAAAATTTAAAAACCTCAAAAGAGTCTCTAATTGATAAATAAGGTCTAAATTGATGAAGAGCTGTTTTATAAACTTCTATTTTTTTTTCTAAAGCGGCATTAAAACAAAATTTGTTTACTGCAGTATGGAATCTAATACCTTTAGAAACACCGGCTATAGTGCCAAATCTAAATGTATTATAAATTAAGTTATTGCTATTCTTTTTTAAAAGATTTTCCTCATCTATTTTAATTTTAGCATATGGACTTTGTGGATTTAAAAATTTTTTTTCGCAAGTTTCATCTACCAAATTGGCTTGTTTTCCATAAACACTGGTTGAAGAAAGATGAATTAGCTTTGTGTTATTTTTTTTGCAAAATTTAATTACAGTCTTCATACAATTTATATTATTGTTGTACATTTCTTTTTCTTTACCAAAACTTTTTTCAGCATTAGTCATTGATGCACAGTGAATAATTAAATCAATATTCTTAAATTCATTTAGGCTATTTATATTATTTAGGTCTTTTACAAAAAAATTTAATTTATTTTTTTTTTTTGAATTAAATAAAGAATAAAATCTATTTGATTTTAAATTATCAACTAAAATTGTTTTAGAAACTTTTTTAATCTTATGTATATTTTCTGATATAAATGAACCTATATGTCCACAAGCGCCAGTAATTAATATTTTCATTTAATTTTAATAATAATTCGTAAATTCTTTATAAGATTCAATATAATCATTATAATCATACTTATAATCATTTAAGACTAAAACAATGGAATTTTTAGATAAAAAATCAACACTACACCAAATTTTTGGTGGTAAAATAAAAGCTTTTGATTTTTTATGATCTAAAATGATATTTTTTTTTATCTTTTTATATTCAATATTAATTTTAATTTTTCCAAAAATTGGATAAAAAATTTGCGTACATTTTTTATGAGCATGTTCTCCTCTTTTATATTTTGTTTTTCCGTATATAAAAAAGATTCTTTTTACACTGATTGGGAATTTTTTATCAAATGTAATTGGTAAAAGTTTTCCACTTTTTTTTACAAATTTTTTAAAATTAATGATTTTTGGATATTTCATTTAAAATAAATTTAAATTAATTTTTTAATTTCTTCAAAGCTTAAACCTTTTTTATCTTTTTTTGAAAGAATTGGTTTTTTTATAGGCCATTTGATTTTTAGTTTTTTATCGTTCCAACTTAAAGTTTGTTCACTATTTTTATTCTGATAGTGTGTGCATTTATAATATATTGTACATTTTTTTGATAAACAAAGAAATCCATGAGCAAAACCAGCTGGAATAAAAAAAGAAAACTCTGAATTATCAGATATATGGAGAGTAAATACTTTCCCGAATGTTTTGGATTTTTTTCTTAAATCTACCACAACATCAAGTATTTTGCCTTGTACAACAGTTATCAATTTAGCTTGTGAATTTTTTAACTGAATATGTAGCCCTCTAAGAGTATTTTTCTTAGATGATGACAAACAGTCGAAAATAAAATTTTCATTGATAAATTTTTTTTTTGCTACTTCTTTAAAAAAACCTCTATTATCTCTATATATTTTTGTTTTAATTAAAAATAATCCTTTTATTTTAGTTTTTATTTTTTTCATCGAAATTATTACAAAAATTTTATTTTAGGTTTTTTAATTAAAAATATAGTCTATATCAATATTTATACTTATAAAAAATTTTTTTTTCAAAAAATTTGAGTTAAAGTATAATTAATATTAATTATAAAATGAAGATTTATTGTATTACTCACAAACCTATCAAAGAAATTGAAAAATTAGGCCTTATTCCAGCTGGTGTAGGAGAGAGTGTATTTCCCAATAATTACATTATTGAAAATTCTGGAGATAATATAGCTTATAAAAATAAACATTATTCGGAAACGTCTTTCCATTATTGGATTTGGAAAAATATTTTACCTCAAAAAAAGGATAATGATTGGTTTGGTACCTGTCAATATAGAAGGTATTTTGTTAAGAAAAATTTTGAGACAGATATTGATAATTCTGACGGTAGACAAGGATACTATAATTTAAATAATAATTTAGAAAATTTAAAAAATATGCTCCAAATGGATCCTTCTGAGGAGTGGAATGATTCTGATGTAATTTTATGCAAACCTTGGAGCGTAGGTGCAAAAAAAATAAAAATTTTTAAAAGAGGTTTTAAATCATTAATGAAAGATCCAACTATTTTATTTGATAAAAAAAAACAAAATATAAAACTTCATTTTGATATGTTCCATGGTTTTGGAAATTTAGATAAAGCTATTGACTTATTACCAATCAAAGATAAGAAAGATTTTTTAAATTATGTTACAACAAATACTTTATTAAGTGGTCACTGTATTTTTTTTTCAAATAATCCAAAATTGATTGATAAATTTTATTTTGATCTATTCGAATGGTTGTTTAAATGTGAAAAAATTTTTGGTTTTAAAAATTTAATAGGATATGATACTCAAAGAATTTATTCCTTTTTAACAGAAAGATATATGCCATTTTGGTTTGAAAAATATTCAAAAGTAAAATATTGGCCTTGGGTATATTGTGATGTTACCAAAATAAAAAATTAGCTATAAGAATTTATTAATTCATAAATAATATCTTTTGTATTAAATTTTTGTTTCCAATTTGGATAATATTTTTTAAATTTAGAATTATTAGTTATATACCAGATGTGATCACCAACTCTATTTTGTTTAATAAATTCTTTTTTAATTTTTCTTTGTAATTTATTTTCAATAATTTCAATTGCTTCAATTATAGAACAATTAGATTTTCGACCGCCACCAATATTAAATACAACACCTTTTAAGGGTTTTTTGAAAAATTCCCAAAAACAATTTACCAAATCTAAACTATGAATATTATCTCTGACTTGTTTACCATTATAACCTATTATTGAATATTTTTTAGAAGCTAAACTTTGTTTGACTAAAAAAGATAAAAAACCATGAAGTTTTGCACCATTGTGATTTGGTCCTGTTATACACCCTGCCCTGAAACAAACTGTTTTTAGTCCTATATTTTTTCCATATTCCTGCACAAGCAAATCTGCGTAAGTTTTTGAAACACCAAAAAAACTATGTATACATTCATCTATTCTAAATGTTTCATCTATTCCTTTGTACAATTTATGACTTTTTTTTAGTTCAAACCTTTTTTGATTCGAAAAAAAACTTAATTTATTTGGATTATCTCCATATACCTTGTTCGTTGACATAAAGATAAAAGGAGAATCTGGACAGTATTTTTTTGTTAATTCTAGAAGGTTGTGTGTACCTTGACCATTCACCTGAAAATCTAAGATTGAGTTATTTTTTGCATAATCATGAGAAGGTTGTGCTGCACAATGAATAATAAGTTTAATATCTTTTTTGTAATTTTTAAAGATCTTTTCTAATTTAATATAGTTTCTTATATCAATATCTTTGTGAATATAATTTTTGTTATTTCTAATGATTTCTTTTTTAACCCTTTCTGTTGATCCATCTTTTCCAAAAAATTTTTGTCTAAGGTTATTGTCTATACCAATAATTTCAAAGCCTTTTTTATGGAAAAAATTAACAGACTCTGAGCCAACTAATCCACAAGATCCTGTTATTAATATTAGAGACATTTTTTATATTAATTTGTTTTGTTGTTTTTACTCACTAAAGACAATATAATCTATATATATATTCATATTATAAAAGCTAATAATACTTTGATTTAATGCAGAACCGACCTAATACATATTTTTTAAAGAAACAAATTAAGATAATAAAATTAAATAATTTAATTATAGACCATGAAAGATAAAAGCAACCAAAGATATCAAGCTGATTCAATAAAAGTTTTAAAAGGCCTTGAAGCAGTGAGAAAAAGACCTGGTATGTATATTGGTGATACTGATGATGGAACTGGTCTACATCATATGGTCTATGAAGTAGTAGATAATTCTATAGATGAAGCTTTAGCTGGTTATTGTAAAAATATTGATATTAATATTAATCAAGATGGAACAATTACAGTAACAGATGATGGAAGAGGTATCCCAGTAGATATACACAAAGGAGAAAAAAAATCTGCTGCTGAAGTTATCATGACTCAGTTACATGCTGGAGGAAAATTTGATCATGAATCCTATAAAGTTTCTGGTGGACTACATGGTGTAGGTGTTTCTGTTGTTAATGCTTTATCTGAAAAACTAAGATTAGAAATTGATAGAGATGGTAAAAAACATTTTATTGAATTTAAAGATGGAGATGCAAAATCACAACTGAAAGTAATAGGTAAATCAAAAAATTCTGGGACAAAAATAACTTTTTTACCTTCAAGAGAAATTTTTTCTTCAATTAAATTTAGTTCGGCTGTTATTTTAAAGAGAATGCGTGAACTAGCCTTTTTGAATAAAGGTATAAAAATTACAATAAATGATCTAACATTAAAAAAAACTAAAGTTACAGAATTTAAATTTGATGGAGGAATTTTACAATTTGTTGATTTTTTAGATGAAAAAAGAGAAAAATTAATAAATAAAAATGGTAACGATTTATTCAAAAAACCACTTTATGTTGAAGGAAAAAAAGAAAATATAGAAATAGAATGTTCTTTAAAATGGAATGCTGCTTACACTGAAGATGTACTACCATACACAAATAATATTTATCAAAGGGATGGGGGTACTCACTTACTAGGATTTAGAAGTGCTTTAACAAGAGTTATAAATAAATATGCAAATGAGCATAATTTACTGAAAAAGAATAAATTAACTATATCAGGAGACGATATTAAGGAAGGTCTTACATGTGTTTTATCTTTAAAAATACCTGATCCAAAATTTTCATCACAAACAAAAGATAAATTAGTTTCTTCTGAAGTAAGAATGATAGTTGAGTCTGTTATAAATGAAAAATTATCTATATGGTTTGATCAAAATCCATCTATAGCTAAAATAATTTTATCTAAAATAATTCAAGCAGCCCTTGCAAGAGATGTGGCAAGAAAAGCTAGAGAAAATGTACGTAGAAAAGGAGCTTTAGAATTAAGCGGTTTACCTGGTAAATTGGCTGATTGCCAAATTGGAAAGCAAGAGGGGACAGAATTATTTATAGTTGAGGGAGATTCAGCTGGTGGTTCAGCCAAACAAGGAAGAAATAGAACAAACCAGGCAGTTTTACCTTTAAGAGGTAAAATCTTAAATACTTATGTTGAGGAAATTTCTCTCAAAAAAAATGGCAATGGAAATGGAAGTGATCATAAAACAAAGGCTCTTTCAAAGATGATTTCATCTAACGAAATAGTTACTTTAATAAATGCACTTGGTTTAGATCCAAAAGTTGAAGAAATAGATTTGAAAGATTTAAGGTATGAAAAAATTATTATTATGACTGACGCCGATGTAGATGGTTCCCACATAAGAGCTTTATTACTTACATTTTTTAATAACAAGCCTTTTAACAAATTAATAGATAATGGACGTATATATCTTGCTCAACCTCCATTATTTAAGATTAATAAAGGCTCGAAAGCCATTTATATTAAAGATGAAAAAGAACTTGAACAATATATTCTAAGAAATAATAAAGAATTAAAAAATTTTAAAAAGGGTAGCAAAGAATTTCAAAAAGCAATTGACCAAGAAAAGTCAAAGATTAGCATCCAAAGATTTAAAGGTCTGGGTGAAATGAACCCTGAAGAATTGTGGAGTACAACACTAGATCCGGAAAAAAGAAATTTACTTCAAGTTCAATATTCAAAAGATCTTAAAAAAGATCAAAAAATTATTCATACTTTAATGGGCAATGACGTTGCGTTAAGAAAAGATTTTATAGTTTCTAATGCAATAAATGTTGAAAATTTAGACATTTAAAAATGAAGTTTCTTGAAACTTCTAAATATTATTATTTAAATAAATTTACTTACGTTAATTTAAGATGGATTGCTTATACTGGTCAATTACTTACAGTTCTTTTAGTACAATTTATTTTAGAATATAAATTCGATTATATTTACTGTTTATTAATTATTTTTTTTGGATTTACTACTAATTTATATTTACAATTTCGTATTAGAAATAATCAATTAAATACAATATTATCTTCAATATTTCTTGCTTATGATATTTTACAATTAGGAATTTTATTTTTTCTAACGGGAGGTATTACAAATCCATTTATTTTTTTAATTATAATTCCTTCAGTATTTTCTTCTCAACACTTAGATGTCTCTAGTTCAATATTATTAGTTTTTTTTACAGTTTTAAATTTAATATTTTTAACTTTTTATTATCATGAACTGCCTAGTCCAAATGAATTACATTTTCATACTCCTGATTATTATTTATATGGAATTACTATATCTATATTTATAGGTTTATTATTCTTAGTTTATTTTGGTGTTAAATTTAAAATTGAAAGTACAACTAGAATGAAGGCATATGATAAGATTCAAGAAATAATGTCAAAAGAAAACGAACTTCTTTCTTTGGGTGGTCAGGCAGCAGCAGCAGCTCATTCTCTTGGCACACCTCTTTCTACAATCTTACTAACTGTAAAAGAATTACAAAAAGATTTTAGCGGTGATCTAAAATTGAAAAAAGATTTAGATTTATTGGCAAGTCAAAGTAATAGATGTAGTGAAATTCTTAAAAAATTAACTTTAAACCCTAATGTAGAAGATCAATTTATCGATGCTAATTTGAGCTTAGATGACTATATTCGGGAAATTGTTAGATCATTCCAAGAAATTAGTAAAAAAAATTTTATAATAAATTTAAGCAAATTTACAAATAGAATAAATACTTATAAATCATCTGAAATCATATATGGGCTTAGAAATTTTATTGGTAACGCAAATAAATTTAGTAATGATGAAGTAGAAATTTTTCTACGAAGTGATAAGCGGGAAACAGAGATTATTATTAAAGATGATGGACCGGGATTTCCTAAGGATTTAATAAATAAACATAAATTGGGTGAGCCATATATCAGAACTACTGACAATGCGCATAATTCAAAATATGGATTAGGTTTAGGAACTTTTATTGGAAAAACTCTTTTAGAAAAAAATTTTGCTTATATAGAATTCAGAAATGATAAAAAAAATGGTGGAGCAGAAGTTATAATAAGATGGAATAATAAAGATTTGATAAAATTTTAATTTAATTTATTTTTTTTTGAAAAAAGACCACTTAGTTCACTTATCATCACATCACCTAATTCTTGTACATCAGTAATTTTGATAGCTTTTTTGTAGTATCTTGAAACATCATGTCCAATTCCAATAGCCAATATTTCTATTTCACTTTTATTTTCAATAAATTTAACTATTTTTTTTAAATGTTTTTCTAAATAATCACCAGAGTTGACTGATAAAGTAGAATCATCAACTGGAGCTCCATCTGAAATAACCATTAGAATTTTTCTTTCCTCTTTTCTTTTTTTTAATCTGCTATATGCCCAAGTGATGGCTTCTCCATCTATATTCTCTTTTAATAAACCTTCTTTAAGCATTAAACCTAGATTTTTTTTAGATTGTCTCCAATGAGTATCTGCACTTTTATAAATTATATGTCTTAAATCATTTAAACGTCCAGGATTTTTCATTTTATCATTTTTATTCCACTCTTCCCTACTTTTTCCACCCTTCCAATTTTTTGTTGTAAATCCTAAAATTTCTACTTTAACAGAACATCTTTCGAGTGTTCTAGATAGTATGTCTGCACAAATTGCAGCAATAGTTATTGGTCGACCTCTCATAGAACCTGAATTATCAATTAAAAGAGTTACAACTGTATCTTTAAAATCTAAATCTTTTTCTTTTTTAAATGATAAGGAGTTATAAGGATCAATAACTACTCTAGTTAATTTTGAACTATCTAGCAAACCTTCTTCTAGGTCAAATTCCCAAGCTCTATTTTGTTTTGCTAGAAGTTGTCTTTGTAATTTATTTGCTAATTTAGTTATTAAATCTTGAAAAGTAACTAGTTGTTGATCTAAATTTTTTCTTAATTTGTTTATTTCCTCATTAGTATCTAAAGTCTCTGCTTTAGCTATTTCATCAAATTTAGAAGTAAAAATCTTATATTCTTTATCACTTATACTGTTATTAATTTTTTGAACTATACTTTCTGAACTTTCTTTTTCAGAATTAGTGTCAAATAATTGTTCTTCTAATTTATATTCATCAACATCAAATGATCCATCAATACCATTTTGACTTTCTTCTTGCTTCGTTTTTTCTTGTTCTCCTTGATTTTGACTTTGATCCTCATTAGATGAATTATTGTCTTTTGTTTGATCATTTTTATCATCTTTATTATTTTCTGTCTCTTCTTGAGCATCAAAAATATTCATTTTTTCAAGTATTTCAGAAAATTTAGAGCTGTACTTTTCTTGATTCTCCAAATTTTGATTTAGAAAATTTTTATGATTAGATAAAGAAGCATCAAATTCCTTCTCCCAAAAACTTAAAATTTTTTCAGATAAATTATTAAGTTTGATATCAAAAAAGTTCTTTAACATGTAAAGCTCAAAAGCTTCTGACACACTAACATCTTCTTTTGATTTTAATTGGTCTTTTCTTTTTAAGTTGATTTTTTGATAATAATTTTCACTTAGATTTTTTGAAATTCCTTTAAGCATCTTTCCTCCTAGAAGTTCAAATCTAATTTTTTCAGCTATATCGTATAGATTTCTATAATTTTTATTATTAGGCAGATTTTTTTGATATATTTTTAAATTAGAAAATTTTCTTTTTAGAGCATTGGAGTCAGCTTCAGCTCTAAGTCTAATAAAATCATTTTTATTATCTAAATTATCTAATTCAAAAAAATTTAAATTTTTTGAACTGAAATTTTTATTATTTGTTTTTTGATCAATCTTATAATCATCAGAAATTACTTTTGCAGTTGATATAAGAGCTTGTTTGAATTTTTCCTTAAAATTATCTAATTTGTTATTCATTTAAATCTGAATATTTATCATCGATTCAGGTAAATCTTCCCCAAAACATCTTTGATAATATTCAGCTATAATGTTTTTTTCAAGTTCATCACATTTATTTAAAAAGGTAACTCTAAAAGCATAACCAGTATCTTTAAATATTTCTGTATTTTCAGCCCAATGTAAAACTGTTCTGGGACTCATCACAGTTGATATATCTCCGGATATAAATCCTTTTCTGGTAAGAGACGCTACTTTAATCATGTTAGAGACTTTTTCTTTACCTTTAGAATTATTTAAATTTTTATTTTTTGCTAAAATAATTTCCATTTCTTTATCTAAACTTAAATAATTTAAAGTGGTTACTATATTCCATCTATCCATTTGGCCTTGATTAATTTGTTGTGTTCCATGATACAATCCTGTTGTATCTCCCAAACCAACAGTGTTTGTAGTGGCAAATAATCTAAAATATTTATTTTGTTTTATAACTTTATTTTTATCTAGTAGAGTAAAACTACCCTCTGCTTCTAATACCCTTTGAATGACAAACATTACATCTGGTCTTCCAGCATCATACTCATCAAAAACTAAAGCTACTGGGCTTTGTATTGACCAAGGTAATATACCTTCTTTAAATTCTGTAATTTGTTTACTATCTTTTAAAACGATAGCATCTTTTCCTATTAAATCAATTCTACTCACGTGACTATCTAAATTGATTCTGATGCATGGCCAATTTAATCTTGCTGCTATTTGTTCAATATGTGTAGATTTACCCGTTCCATGATAACCTTGAACCAAAACTCTTTTATTGAATGCAAATCCTGATAAGATTGCCAAAGTTGTATCTCTATCAAATTTATAATTTTTATCTATATCAGGAACGTATTCATTTTTTTTTGAAAATGCATTAACTTCCATTTCAGATTCAATTCCGAAAGTTTGTTTAATAGATATTTTAATATCAGGTTGGTAGTTTAAATTAGGTGTCAATTTTTTCTCTATATGTATTTTTTAACTGGGTATAAGCTAAAGTTATAAGTTTAAGTTTTTCTTCATATTTTTTATTTCCTGAATTCATATCAGGGTGAAATTTTTTGACAAGAGTTTTGAATTTATTTTGTATTTTTTCCCATTTTAAACCTACTGAGACACCTAATATGCTGAATGCTTTAATATCATTTTGGTCAAATTTAAATTTGCTCATATGATTAAATTGACTTTTTAACTTAGCTTTATCGAACTCATCTTTAAGAGCGTTATTCCATAAAACTTTAAAAAAATTATCTGATGAACTAAAACTTTGTGTTGGTTTATGCCAAGTCATATCAGACTTTAAAAAATCAATAATTTGATTATCATTCATCCCAGCAAAATAGTTCCAGTTTTTATTAAACTCTTTCACATGATTTAAACACAGTAATCTAAAGTTTTTACTATTATCTTTCTCTATAGGGGCTTTATATTCCCCTATTTCAAAGCAATTATTCCAATCACAAATATTTTTCATAGTATATATTATAAACAATATATGAATATTAATGAATTAATTTCAATTGTTAAAATTAAAATAAAAAAAAATTTTTTAATTGATTCTATAGAAATAGAAGATAAAACTTTCCTTCATAAAAATCATCAATCACACAAAGCAGGTAAATTTCATCTAAAGATAATCATTAAATCTCAAGAATTGAATAATTTAACAAAAGTTGAGTCAAATAAGAAAATTTATCATGTTTTAGATGAAGAGATAAAAAATCATATACATTCAATCCAAATTTTAATAAGTTAATTCTTTTTTGAGAAACAAAATCAATTTTTTATTTTCAACATTTATATTGTAAATTGGCTTACCTATTTTTTTTATTAAAACTAGACTAATCTTTTTTGTATTATTTTTTTTATCTTTTTCCATAAATGAAATTATTTTTTTGAGTGATTTATTTGAAAAATATTTCTTTAATTTCAATGGTAATTTATTTTCAATTAAGTGATTTTTGATTAAATTAAAATTTCTAATCGATAAAAATTTATTTTTTAGACTAAACTTTGAAGCGCACATAATTCCCAATATTACTGCTTCACCATGATTTAGTTTTTTTGAATATCCTAGAGTAGCTTCAAAAGCATGTGCAAACGTGTGACCAAAGTTTAGAATTTTTCTTAAATCTTTTTCTTTTTCATCTCTTTCAATTACTTTTTTTTTTATCAAACAACTATTGAAAATTGCTTTTTCAATATAAGGTTCCTTTAGGTTTAAAACCTTAAAAGCATTTTTATTTAAAAATAAAAAAAATTTTTTATTATTTATCAATGAATGTTTTAAAATTTCACCGTATCCACATATAATTTCTTTTTTTGGGAGGGTTTTTAAAAAATCTATATCTGAAACAACTAAACTTGGTTGATAAAAACTACCAATCATATTTTTTCCATATTTAGAATTTATTCCAGTTTTACCGCCTATTGATGAATCAACTTGTGCAAGTAAAGTCGATGGCACATTAATAAATTTAATTCCTCTTTTAAAAATACTTGCTGTAAATCCAGATATATCCCCGGTAATTCCACCACCTATAGAGATTATAGTGTCATTCCTATTAAAATTATTTTTTAATAAAATTTGTAAAATTTTATTTATACTAAGTTGATTTTTATTTTTTTCACTAGCCTTGAAATAGTAAATTAAAAATTTATTTTTATTTAGAGATCTTTTAATTTTATTAATAAATTTTTTTGGAATATTTTGATCTATTATTATCAAAGACTTATTAATTTTAATTTTATTAAGCTTTAATATTTTTGATAAATTTTTAACTATATCTGAACCAATTATAATTGGATATTTGTGTTTATTTGATTTTACAACTAATTTAATTGTTTTCATATAATTCTATAATTTTAGTAATAATTTCATTTTTAGAAAGTTTACTACAGTTAATCTTAAAATCTGCTTTAGAGTAAATTTTCGATCTTTTATTCATAAGTTCTTCAAATTTTACTATATTCAATTTATTGGCTATAGGCCGTTTTGTATTCTTTTTAATTCTACTAATTAATACAGAATTACTGCAATTTAACCAAAATGAAAAATTGTTTTTAATAACTTCATTTCTAATTATTTGATTATTAAAAGCTCCACCACCAAGAGAAATAACAGAATTTTTTAAATTTAGATATTTTATAGTTATTTTTTCTTCTAAATTTCTAAAATATTTTTCTCCTTTCTCCTGAAAGATTTCTTTGATTGTCATATTCATTTCTTTTTCTATAAGATTATCTATATCTAAAAATTTTAATTTTAACTTTTTTGAAAGCAAATAGCCAATAGTGGACTTTCCAGATCCCATCATGCCTACCAAAACAAGGTTTTTTTTTGATTTCATAAGTTTCTTTATTGAAAAAACACAAATATGTCTTAATTTGAAATTATTAAACGATATATGCAATTTCAAAGAAATACAAGTATAGACAAGTCTCGTAGTATTACAAAAATATTAATAAAAGTATTTTTAGTTTTTGTATTGTTTGGTATATGCATAGTGCTTGTTGATAAAATAGAATTTCCTTCACCTTATAAAAAAATTGAAAAGATTGTTCCCAATGAAAATCTTAAAATTATTAAATAAAAATTTTTTATTAATTATTTTAAGTTTTTTTTTAATAATTTCTTCAGCATATTCTAATGAACCAGTTGATATATGGAATTTAGAAAAAAAAGAGATTGATGAAAATACTAATATAAAAGAAGAAAATATAAATGAGGATATTCCTCTAAATTCAATTTTTGATAATAATACAGAAAATAAAATTGATAAACAGATTCAACAAGATGAAACTTTATTATCAAAAAACATAAAAGTTGTCGGTTTATATGATCCATCAGAAAATGGTTTAACTATCGATATGTGGTCCATTTCTGATGGTAAGCAAATTTTAGATCTATTCAATAAAATTGAAAAAATTAAACTATCTAAAGATGCTAATGAAATTTTAAAAGCTTTGGTTTTAACAAATTCTTATTATCCAACAAATAATATTTCTCATGAAGAATTTTTAGATTCTAAAATTAAATGGCTCATAAAATATAAAGATTTTGATTTGATTGAGGAATATTTATTAAAAAATCAAGAAGTTGAAGCTAATTCAAAATTACTTAAATTTTTAGTTAATGAACATTTATCAAATTCTGAAATTAAAAGATCATGTGATACTTTATTTAAAAATAATCAAATTTTTAGAGATGATTATCTTTCAAAATTTTATATTTATTGTTTAATAAATGAAAATAAAAGAGATGAGGCTCAACTACAGTTTGATCTTAAAAAAGAATTAGGATTCAAGGATATTTTTTTTGAAAAAAAATTCAATTTTTTGATGGAATATGAAAAGAAAATAGATTCAAAAATTTCTGAAAAAACAATTTTAGATTTTCATTTATCTCATAGAACAAGTTCTGATTTTAAATTTGAACCAAGTAAACTTACTTCTCAATATATTTGGAAATACCTTTCTACTTCAAATTTATTAGATAGCCTCGAAAGCATTGATTTGGAAGATATAGATAAGATTAGTATAATCGAAAAAGCTACACATGATAAAAATTACAGCGAAAAAGAATTATTTGATTTATATAAAAGATTTCAATTCAATATAAATCAACTTTTAAGTGTTAAAGACTCTTATAAACTTCTCTCTAATATAGAAGGAAGAGCACTACTTTATCAAGGTATTTTGATAACTAGTGAAGTCGGACCAAAAATAGATTTAATAAAAACTTTAAGAGAATCTTTTGTTAATGAAGGTATAGAAAATGCATTTAATAATGAAATGTCTAGGTTTTTGAATGAATTAGATCCTAATGAAATACCATCAAATCATACAGAATTTTATAATAATTTTTTAAATAAAGATGAAAAAAGTTTAACAAAAATAAAATTTAATAACAAAATTATTCATCAGTCTAAATTAATAAACTATTTTAGAAAAGATATTTCAACCAAAAATATTGAAAAAGATTTAAATGATTTATTAAAAAAAATAAAAAAAAATAAAAACTATTTTGTTTCGACAAAAGATATAATTCTAATTGAATCTTTAAAATTTGATGGTGTAAATATTTCAAAAAAGTATAGTAAATTATATGATACAAATAATTTGAGCATGCCTAATGATATTCAAAAACTTATAGATAATAATGAAATTGGTATGGTACTTTTAAGACTTGTTCAAATTATTGGAGAGGATGAATTAAAAAATATAGGCTCAGATACGTTATATTTTATTGTAAGTGCATTAAATCAGCTAAATATTGATCCTATAAGAAATAAAATATTACTAAAAATTCTTCCTTTAAAAGTTTAAAAATTATAATAAAATATTCTTAATTTATGACAATAAAAAAAATTTTAACAGAACCTAATAAGCTTCTAAGAGAAATATCTAAACCTGTAGACAAAGTTGGAATTGAAGAAAAAAAACTAATGGATGATATGCTTGATACTATGTATGACGCAAAAGGTATTGGACTTGCTGCAATTCAAATTGGAATTCCAAAAAGAATAATCGTGATGGATATTTGCCGTGAAGAAAACAAAAAAGAACCAATGTTTTTTGTAAACCCAGTGATTAAGAATAAAAATCCTGAAAAATCTGTTTATGAAGAAGGCTGTTTATCAGTTCCAAATCAATTTGCAGAAATAGAGAGACCTAGCAAATGTGAAGTTGAATATCTAAATTATAATGGTGAAAAAAAAATACTTAAAGCTGAAGGTTTGTTGGCCACCTGTATTCAACATGAAATGGATCATCTTGAAGGAGTATTATTTATTGATTATTTATCAAAATTAAAAAAATCAATGATAATTAAAAAGTTATCTAAAAATAAGCCAGACAGAATAGTTGTTTAATAAATGTTAAAAAAAATTGTCTTTATGGGCACACCTATTTTTTCTGTGCCAATTTTAAAGTCTTTATATCAAAATGGTTATCAAGTTTCGGTAGTCTACACACAACCTCCACAAAAATCTCATAGAGGGCAAAAAGAAAATAAATCTCCTATTCAAAATATTTCTGAAGTATTAAATTTAGAATTTCATACTCCGATTAAACTTAAAGACAATAAGGAAGAATATGAATATTTAAAAAATTTAGAAGCTGATATAGCTATCGTTGTAGCTTACGGACAGATTATACCAAAAAAATTTTTAGATTTAACAAAAAAGGGTTTTATTAATATTCACGCTTCTCTTTTACCTAAATGGCGAGGCGCTGCACCAATTCAAAGATCAATTATGAATTTGGACAATGAAACAGGAATAAGCATCATGAAAATTGAGGAAAAGCTAGATTCAGGGCCGATATGTAATCATTATAAAGTTAAAATTGATAAAGAAGATAATGCAGAGAAATTATCAGAAAAATTATCAATGTTAGCAGCAGAAAAAATTTTAGAAAATATAGATGACATTTTTCAAGATAAATTAGAATTTTTTAAACAAGATAATAGTAAAGCAACTTATGCAAAAAAAATTGAAAAATCAGAAGGTAAAATCAATTGGAACGATACTGCTCAAAATATTTTAGGAAAAATAAATGGACTATATCCAAATCCAGGAGCATGGTTTATTTATAAGGGTGAAAGATATAAAATTTTGAAAGCTGAAATAGGCAGTAGTAGTTCAAAAATAGGAGAAGTAATAAATGATTATTTAGAAATATCCTGTAAAAATGGGACCTCTATTAAAGTTCTTCAAATTCAAAGACAGGGAAAAAATACTCAAAATATTAACGAATTTGTACTTGGATCAAAAATTAAAAAAGGTTCAAATTTGAATAATGCATAGATATAAAATTTTAATTGAATATGTGGGAACTGATTTTATAGGATGGCAAATCCAATCTAAAGGAAACTCTATTCAAAAATTTATTCAAAATACAATTAAAAAACTATTAAAAGAAAAAATTATTTTAATTGGTTCAGGCCGAACAGATACTGGAGTACATGCTATTGAACAATCAGCTCATTTTGACTGTAAAAATGAAATAAAAAATTTAAGATTATTTTTAAAATCAATTAATTATTTCATAAATAAAAAAAATATTTCTATATTAAGCATAACTAAGAAAAATTTTAAATTTCATGCAAGATTTTCAGCTAAACAAAGAATTTATAAATATTTAATACTAAATCGTATTATTAAACCATCAATTGAAAAAGAAAGATGTTGGCATGTTTCAAAAAAATTAAATACAGATTTAATGAAAAAAGGTGCAGAAAAATTGACTGGAACTAAAGATTTTTCAACTTTTAGATCTTCTAGTTGTAGTGCAAAAAATGCAATAAGAACCATGAAATCAGTCAAAATAAAAAGAAAAAAAGATCTAATAGAAATTAAATTTAAATCTAAATCCTTTCTTAAACAACAAGTTAGATCTATGGTTGGGTGTCTAAAATATTTAGGAGAAAATAAATGGGATTTGAAAAAATTTGAGATAATACTTAAATCTAAAAAAAGAACTTTATGTGCACCACCAGCACCTGCTTGTGGGTTATTTTTAGAAAAAGTTATCTACTAAGTCTTCCAGATTTCTTAAATCTTTTATTTATTCTCCATCTAGATTCTGATCGCACAATATAACCACAGCAGTTAATAGAATTACATTTGCAAGGAAATTGTTTGTAATCTTCATCATATCCAAATCCATAATCACAGGTTATCTCTTCACCTTTTTTAATATTTTTTATAGCTATAACCCAAAGTTTAAGACCTGAACCATTATAATCACAATTATTAGAGCAAGAGTGATTAATTAATCTTGCTGTATTCCAAGAAACGTCTCCATCAAGATCATATTTTTCATTTAAATTAAAAAGATAAATTGGCTTTTTATTATCAAATTTGTCAGATGTTTCTGATTGTTTTTTTGTAATAATCTTTCCAACATAATCTATTATTTTGGTTCCAGCTTTTATATTTTTTGATGCATAGAGACCACGTCCATTTCTATCTATATTTGATTTTTTAATTCTGTAAAGTTTCACTAAGAGTTCTATAATGAAAAATTACTAATTTTCAATTAAATTCTATAAGTGCGTTGACATGCATCTCAGAACTTTCCTGAAGTGCATTAAGGTCATAACCACCTTCTAAGATTGAGACAACTTTACCATTACAATAATTTTTAGAGGTTTCTAATGTTCTCTTAGTTATTTCATAAAAATCTTTAGAATTTAATTGTAGTTGGGCCAGAGGATCATCTTGATGTGCATCAAAACCTGCTGAGAAAAGTATGAACTCAGGTTTAAATTTGTCAATTCTTTTTAATACAAACTCATAGGCATTTAAATATTCTCTAGAGGTCGTGCCAGCTGGCAAAGGTATGTTAAAAATATTATTATATTTACCTTTTTCATTTTCTGAGCCTGAACCAGGATAATATGGGTATTGATGTGTAGAAATATATAAAACTTTTTTGTTATCATTGAAAATATTTTGAGTCCCATTTCCATGATGAACATCAAAATCTATTATTGCTAACTTATTTAGTTTATATTTTTCAATTAAGTAATGTGCACCTACAGCTACATTATTATAAATACAAAAACCCATTGCTTTATTTTTTTCTGCATGATGTCCAGGAGGTCTTACAGCACAAAAAGCATTTTTAAACTCATTATTTTGAATCCCATCAATAGCAGTAATAATTGAACCTACTGCATCAATTGTAGCCTCCTTACTTCCTGGAGAAATGATTGTATCGCTGTCTAAATAAGATAATTCTTTTTTTGGAAAAGAATTTTTAACAAATTTAATATATTCTTTATCATGTGCTGACTCTAATATGTTGTTACTAACCTTTGATGGTTTTTTCCAAATAAGATTTTTCTTTTTTTTTTTTAAATTTTCAATAATTACTGAAACTCTAGAAATTTGTTCAGGATGGCCATTTCCTGTATTATGATTTTGATAAGTATCTGATGTTATCAAACCAGTTTTCATTTAAAATAGTTTTCTAAGATTTTCAAATAAATAGTATTCAATTTTTTTAAGTCTGAAATAGAAGTAGATTCATTTACTTTATGCATTCCTCCATTTTTTTTCCCTCCAACTAGACCAAATTCTAGACAAGGAGTAATTTCTTTAATAAACCTCGCATCTGAAGTTCCACCAGTTGTAGAAAATTTAGTATTAATCTTAGTTATTTTTTTTATTGTTTTTTGAATCATAAAAGATGTTTTATTTGGTTTAGTTAAGAAAGACTCTCCTGAAACCATATAATCAATCTTAAACTTACAATTGTTTTTTTTAGTAATATTTTTAATTATTAAGTTTAATTTTTTTTTTTAAAGAAATAGAGGTATGCTTGTTATTAAATCTGATATTAAAAGTAGCAGTTATAAAACCAGGTATTACATTATCTGCTGAGTTATCTATATTAATTTTAGTAACTTCTAGATTAGTGGCTTGAAAATTTTTTGTTCCTTTATCAAATTTAATTTCCTTCAATCTCTTTAAAATTTTTATCATTGTAGCTGATGGGTTATTTGCTCTATTAGGATAAGCTACATGACCTTGAGTTCCAATAACCATTAAATTTGCAGTAATAGAGCCTCTTCTGCCAATTTTAATCATTTCTCCTAAGCGTGTTAAATTGGTAGGCTCTCCAATAAGAGAATAATCAATTTTTTCTTTTTTTCTTTTTAAATAATTTACTACTTTTTTAGTTCCATTTATTGCCTCACCTTCTTCATCACCAGTTATTAATAAACTAATTGAACCATTAAAATTATTATTATCAGATAGAAATTTACTTATTGCAGAAACAAAACAAGCTATACTACCCTTCATATCATTTGCTCCTCTTCCAATAAGTTGTCCTTTTTTAATCGTTGGATTAAAAGGGTTTACTTTCCATTCTTTAAGATTTCCTGGGGGCACAACATCTAAATGTCCTGCGAACATAAAATTTGGACCTTTATTACCAAATCTTGCGTAGAGATTTTTAACAGCTTTCGTGTTTTTTTCTTTGAATTCTAAAATTTTACACTTGAATCCAATTGCAACTAATTTTTTTCTTAAAAAATTCATTATACCCGCATCAGTAGGGGTAATACTTGGGAATCTGATTAGCTCTTTTGCTAATTTAATTTCATTAAAAATAGGCATTTAATCTCTTAATAGATCGTTAATAGAAGTTTTTGATCTTGTTTTTTCATCAACTTTTTTAATTATTACTGCACAATATAAAGATGGTGAAGATGAATTTTTTTTGTCTGGAAGTGAACCAGGAACAACAACTGAATAGGGTGGAATCTTCCCATAAGTGATTTCACCAGTTTTTCTATCTACTATCTTAGTTGATTGACCAATATACATGCCCATACTCAAGACTGATCCTTCACCTACTATTACTCCCTCAACCACTTCAGACATCGCTCCAACAAAAACATTATCTTCTATGATTGTTGGTAATGCTTGGGCCGGTTCTAAAACACCACCAATTCCGGAACCAGCAGAAATATGACAATTTTTTCCTATCTGACAACAACTACCTGCACGACTAAAAGTATCCATCATTGTTCCTGCACCAATATAAGCTCCGATATTTACATAACATGGCATAAGGACAGCATTTTTTCCAATGAATGAACCAGGACGAACAGGACTATTAGGTGTCATTCTAAAACCAGCTGCTTCATGCTGTTCTTTTGTCCAGTTTGCAGTTTTACCTTTTAATAAATGTGCTTTATCATACCAACTACTATATGGACCACTTAAATTTTCCATAGGATAAATTCTAAAACTTAACATAATTGCTTTTTTTATATGTTGATGAGTAGTCCACTCACCATTTATTTTTTCAGCCACTCTTATTTTTCCACTATCTAAATCAGCAATAACTTTATTAATTGTATCCTTAAGTTTTTGTTCAGAATCTTGATTTACCTGGTCTTTGTTTTCCCAAGCTTCATTTATAATTTTTTCTAAAGACATAATTTATTTACTTTTTAATAACCTTATTTCTTTTAGAAATAAAGACAGATTTTCAATTTT
>MDTB01158092.1_pt1 | contig 33898 bp, 32 predicted proteins | sample 811161 | NCBI WGS metagenome assembly MDTB01 (sample SAMN05326650, study PRJNA326480) | marine metagenome | isolation source: seawater | place: Mediterranean Sea | collected 2009 | reverse complement strand
CTTGAATTTTTAAAATCAAAAGGAAATTCGAATTCAGAAACTTGCAGTAATTTATATTACCTGGTGAAGAAATCTAAAATAGGTGTAGAGGGCATAGATGAGTTGAAATCAATATGCACTGCGTGTGAAACGTCAAATTATGGATCAAACCAAATAGAACTAGATCCTTCAGTTGTACGAGGCCTATCATATTATACAGGGCCAATAATGGAAGCCGAGTTGACGAATGCTTTTATTGCCGATGGAGATGGTGAAAAGAATCTTGGTTCTATTGCTGGGGGCGGTCGCTATGATGGTCTTGTTAAAAGATTCACTGGTCAAGTTATACCCGCTACTGGTGTGTCAATTGGTGTTGACAGACTCTTTGCTGCGCTAGCTGCAAGGAAAACAGAAAATACCAGTTTAGGACCAATAATTGTTACGGTGATGGACAAAAACTTATTGTCGGAATATCAGAAACTGGTTTATGAATTGCGGGCGGAAAAATTTCGCGCTGAGATGTTTCTCGGTAATCCTAAGGACTTCGGTAAGCAACTTAAATATGCTGATCAACGGAATAGTCCAATTGCGATTATTTGTGGTTCTGATGAAATTTTGAAGGGAGTAGTGCTTTTAAAAAATCTTAGACTTGGTGCGCAGTTGGCTAAAAATATCTCTTCTAATCAGGAGTGGAAAAGTCATCCCGCTCAAATAGAAGTATCTCGCGAAAATTTAATCCCTGAAGTTAAAAATATGCTAATAAGGAAATAAGCCTAGGATGGTTGAAGCTGAGTATATATCGAAAGATCCAAATTTTCGAAAAGGTACGGATCTTTCCAAATTTAGAGAAGAAATTTCGCGAATACTTAAAGTCTTTATTAAGTCTGGTGCTGATGAGGTTGAATTACCAATATTGTTAAATGCAGATGTGCTGCTAGACCTATATGGAGAAGATTTGCGAGCACGATCTTTTTCTACGAAAGATCCCGTTTATGGAGAAAAAATTTTAAGGCCAGACTTTACCGTGCCCGTTGCTCAGATGCATATTTCTCGAGAGGTGGCTGATGCAAAATATGCATATTCCGGTCCAGTTTGGCGCCTCCAGACTAGTGATAGTGAAAACCCGCGAGAGTATTTTCAGGTAGGATTTGAGCTTTTTCATAAAGGTTCAAGATCAATAGCAGATGCTGAGGCTTTTAAACTCATCCATGAACCAGTTTCAAAAAAAGGCTTAGAGTGTGAGACAGGGGACGTTGGAGTTATTCGATCAATAGTTGAAATGCTTGATGTTTCACTTCGCCGCAAAGAAATGCTTTTGAAACACTTATGGCGACCGCATCGTTTTAAAGAGCTAATTAACTTATATTCCGATAACGCCTCTTATTCGGAGGAAAGAAAGAAACTTTTAAAAGCTGCAAAAAAAGTTAAACTCAGGGCTCATATAAACAAGTTTGGAGATAGTTTTGGAGTTAGAAGTAGAGAAGATATTGAAAGTAGAGCACTCGAGCTGCTTGAGGAGTCGATGAGCGCCCCAATATCCAAGTCAGAAATAACGCTTATTAGGAATATACAATTTTTGAATTGCAAACTTGTGGATGTTTCTTCATGCTTATCAACTCTGGGTTCGCAAGAAAGTTGTATTTTGAAAGCTTGTGACAGAATTTCTGAAAGAACAGAAAATATGGCAATGCTGGGTATCGATGTTCGGAAGCTTCCTTTTTCAGGAAGTTTCCTAAGAAGTAGTATGGAATACTATGACGGATTTATTTTCGGTTTCTATATTCCTGGAAAAGCACAGCTACCAGCAGTTGCTCAAGGAGGAAGATACGATGCTTTGACTAATATTTTGGGAAGAGGGAAATCTACGCCTGCAGTCGGCGGAATTATCAGGCCAGACCTCTCATTGATATCATAGGAAGTTATGGAACAGATTAAAAAGAATTTGAAGCTTGGTATACCGTCAAAAGGAAGACTAAAGGAAAATACTAAAAGCTGGCTATTAAAGAACGGTATTAGCCTTGTGTCTGAGAAAAGGGAGCGTGAATATTCTGCCATGCTTGAAGGTGTTCAGGGAATTTCTCCAGTTTTACTTTCAGCGAGTGATATCCCTCGCGAGATGAAAGCTGGGCGTATACATCTAGGAATAACTGGTCAAGATTTAGTACAAGAGACTATACCGTTTTGGAATAAATCTGTTATTGAGCTTTCGCATCTTGGTTTTGGACATGCGGATCTTGTGTTGGCTGTCCCAAAGTTTTGGATTGACGTAGAGACTCTAAATGATTTCGATATAGTCGCTAGCCTCTTCAGGAGAGACTATGGCTTTAGGCTTAGGATAGCAACAAAATATCATAATTTGTTATGGTCATATTTGAGTAAAAATGGTGTCGCTGACTATCAAATAGTTGATAGTCAGGGTGCAACTGAAGGTGCGGTGAAAAACCTTTTTGCTGAAGCTATAGCTGATATATCTTCTTCCGGAGAAACTCTAAAAGCAAATAACTTGAAAACGTTGGATGAGATGCCAATTTTAAAAAGTCAGGCAACCTTGTTTGTTTCTAGTAGTGCGTCTTGGTTTGATGAAGAAAAATTTACTTTATGTAATTTCTGTAGACAGGTAGGAATAGACTATCAGCTAGTCTCTCATATTTAGATAACCCCAAGGTGCGACAATGCTATTTGCATTGACTCAGGCAATTCTTCCTCCATGGGAGAAAAAAGTTCAATATCTTTTGGAGAATTTTCAGGAAGCAAATATCTCCATCCTTGAAAAGGGCTTTTTGGTTGAGGGTGGGTTCGATAGATATTATTATCTAGTATTATTTTGCAGCGACCAATTCCATCGGTGCCTTCTGCTACTTCCAGGTCAAGAATTGATTGACGAGCTAAAATGTTACCTTTTAAAACCCAGTATAGTGATCCCCCAGAAACCAATTGTTTTTTTTTCTTTGGCCACATACGAGTTGTATGATAGATATTAGTCTTTTCTTTCATTGATTTAAAGCTCTTTAAAGTCTTTTGTTGGTTGTTTGCCAGTTCAGACACGCTTGCGATCCCAACGCATAACTTAACTATATTTATATACGATTCTGACATCCGATCTAAACTTTCATTTGTTTAAATATGATAAAACTAGTATAAATGTTAGTTTTTATAACTGTCAAAATTAATTTAAACAACAAGATAAGTTTAAAAAAATTAAGCTAGAACACATTTGATATTGACATTTTTCTGCATGCATATTTAAAGTGCAATACTAATTTTTGTAATATAAACGTTTGGTGTTTGTGACCCTTGCAAAAGGAAGTCTGTCGGTCTCGGGGAAATCCTTGGCAAAGGAAAACATCTCTTAGAAAAATGAAGGGAACCAGCAGTGACAAAACGCACAGCTGCCAAGCATAAAATTGATAGAAGAATGGGAGAGAATATTTGGGGTCGTCCAAAATCTCCTGTAAACAGGCGAGAATATGGACCAGGGCAACATGGCCAAAGGAGAAAAGCTAAGCTGTCTGATTTTGGAATACAGTTGAGGGCTAAGCAAAAGCTTAAGGGTCATTATGGGGATTTGACAGAAAAACAGTTTAGGAGAATTTACTCTGAAGCGGAGCGGTTAAGAGGCGATACAGGGGAGAAGTTAATTGGACTTCTTGAAAGAAGGCTGGACGCAACAGTATACCGTGCAAAGTTTGTTCCAACGATTTTTGCGGCTCGCCAATTTGTAAATCATGGTCACATTTTCGTAAATGGTAAAAAAGTTAATATTCCTTCATATCGGTTAAATGAAGGAGACATAATTGAGATTCGTGATAAATCGAAGCAGCTAGCTTTAGTTATGGAAGCTGTAGCACTCGCTGAACGTGATGTTCCTGAGTATTTAGAAGTGGATCATTCGAAGCTAACAGCAAAGTTTGTAAGAACTCCGCTTCTTGATGATGTTCCCTACCCTGTCATTATGGAGCCCAATTTAGTGGTTGAATTTTATGCTAAAAATTGACGTCCACTAAAAACATATGCCTGGCCAATTACATCTCAAATCTTGACTGAAAGTAATGACTGCATCTTTCATTTTTTTTTCGTAATTAGTGGTGCTATCAGAAGTGAAATTAGTGCTCTTTAGACAGCAATTGAATATAGAGTTAGCAGAGTCTCTTCCAGTTTGGCAGCGGCCTATTGCTCTTTTATTTCTTATGGCGGTTTCAATGCCTATCTCTTTTAGTATTTGGAGTGCATTGTTAAATAACTTTGTTGTAGAGGTTGCGGATTTCTCCGGAGTACAAATAGGATGGCTTCAAACTGTAAGAGAAATTCCCGGTTTACTTGCTATTGGTGTGTTATTAATTCTTGTTCTTGTAAGAGAACAAAGTTTGGCACTTTTTTCTCTTCTATTGTTAGGAGTTGCAACAGTTTTGACGGCATCATTCCCTAGCTTTCATGGTTTGCTGTTGGTAACTGTTGTAAGTTCTATAGGGTTTCACTATTTTGAGACCGTCAATCAGTCTTTACAGCTTCAATGGATCTCTAAGGAAAAGGCCCCCTTAGTACTGGGTTGGTTAGTTGCGGCAGCATCCGCAGTTTCAGGTTTATGTTATCTTATAATTTTTATGTTTTGGGAAGTTTTAGAACTTTCATACGAGACTGTGTATTTTTTTGCGGGATTTATTACAATTTTTCTGACTGTACTTATGTTTTTTATATACCCAAATTTTAAATCAAAATACAAGCAGCGTCGAAAACTTGTTTTGAAAAAAAAGTACTGGTTATATTATTCTTTACAATTTATGGCAGGTGGCCGTCGTCAGATCTTCGTCGTCTTTGCTGCTTTCATGATGGTAGAAAAATATGGTTTTCAAGTTAATGATCTTGCGCTCCTATTTCTAGCAAATCTCATGGTTAATGTCTTCGTAGCTCCTATCATTGGAACGCTAATAAAGCGACTAGGTGAGCGTGTAGTGTTGGTAATTGAGTATGCTGGCTTAACACTAGTGTTTATAGCATATTCAGGTCTCTATATTTTCGGTTGGGGAGTGGTTTTCGCCGCTGCCTTATATTTGATAGATCACTTTTTCTTTGGTATGTCTTTTGCTCTAAAAACGTATTTCCAAAAAATCGCTGACCCAAGAGACATAGCGCCAACAGCAGCAGTGGCCTTTACAATTAACCACATTTCAGCGGTTTTTTTGCCTGCAACTTTAGGTTATGTTTGGATAAAGTCCCCAGATTTGGTGTTTATAATCGCCTCTTTGATCGCCTTGCTGTCGCTAATTTTAGCATTGCTAATTCCCCGCGCTCCTACACCATCAAATAGGACGATTTTTACAAAGTTTTTTCCTAAAATAATTTCTCGCTGAAATGGAACGTTTACTTTAAGAATAATGATGATAGCATAAAATTTTAACGAAGAAGGTTTTTATGTTAGAGAGTTTGCTAAATTGGAGGAAAAAAACTTTGAATTTATATGAGAAAAAAAATTTAATAGGCAATAATGAGGTTCACTACGTAAATAAGAAAGTCCTTAAGGGTCCCTTTAACGAAAATTTAGATTGTGTTACGTTTGGAATGGGTTGCTTCTGGGGTGTTGAACGCATTTTTTGGAATATCAATGGTGTGGAAATGACTGCAGTGGGATACGCTGGTGGGTCGACACAGAATCCGACTTATCGAGAGGTCTGTAGTGGAACTACGGGTCATAATGAAGTGGTTAAAATCCATTTTGACAAAAACATTGTAAGCTTTGAAACCATATTACGGTTTTTTTGGGAGGGTCATGATCCTACTCAGGGTATGAGACAAGGTAATGATATAGGGACGCAATATAGAAGCTCAATTTATACCCATTCAGACCAGCATTTTGAGAGTGCAATCAGAGCTCGGGATAGTTATCAAAATAAGTTAAATCAGGCTGGATATGGGAAAATAACTACAGAGATTATGAGTTTGGTACCATTTTTTTATGCAGAAAGTTACCATCAACAATATTTAGCCAAGAATCCTAATGGCTATTGCGGCATTGGTGGTACAGATGTAAAATTTTAAAAAGTGGTTTTGACTGATCGAATCTAAGCTACAGAGAGTTGAATGAGTAGGTGAGGTAATGGAAAAAAAGTTGACAAATCGATGAACACTTATAGCGTACTTACCTTGGTCGAGGATGAACAAAAAGCGAACAATCTTGCTGATGTCCTAGACAAAATTAAACCTAGTCCAGTTGGTATAGGAGTGTTTTTATTAGAAGATGGCTCAAGGGCTTGGGAGGTAGGAGCATATTTTACTAATAGGCCTGACCAAACTTCTTTACTGATAATTGAAAAAGCATTTCGTATAACTTTTTTATGTTCAAAAGTATCCAACACTGATTGGGTAGCTCAAGTTCAAAGAGACTTAACACCAGTTTATGCTGAACGTTTCGTAATACATAGCAAGCATTACAGGGATATAGTTCCATCTAATAAGATCAATCTAGAAATTGAGGCAGCAATGGCCTTTGGAACAGGTCATCATGCCTCTACAAAAGGATGCTTGTTAGCTTTTCATAAACTTCTAAAGTTTGGTTATCGCTTCTCGAACTTTTTAGATTTGGGCTGCGGTTCGGGCGTGCTAGCTATGGCAGCAGCAAAAGCAACTCGAAAAAATGGGATTGCTGTAGATGTCGATCCTGTTGCAGTTAGATGTGCTCGTGAAAATATATACTTTAACGGTCTTGGAGGTTATGTTTCTGTGTTTTTAGCGAACGGGTTTCGAAATATTCGAATAATTTCGAAGGCTCCTTTTGGTCTTATTTTTGCTAATATTTTGGCAAAACCGCTTTGTCAACTGGCAGTCGAAATTTGTAGATTTTCTAACCCCGGTTCCGTCTTAATTTTATCAGGTATTTTGCAGTCACAGGCAAATAGAGTTGAAAGCTTCTTCCTTCTAAATGGGTTCTCGAGGCTAAGGATGTCTTATATTGAGGATTGGACAACGCTGGTCATGCAACGACAATAATTTCTTTCAAGGTTGGTAATAATCATAAACTGGAACCGCTAATATGCTAAAAGTATTAAAAAAAGTAAACGAATGAGAATTATTGGTATAGATCCTGGGCTGAGGGTAACTGGTTGGGGAATTATCGAATTTAATGGAAACATTTTGAGACATGTTTCTAACGGATCTTGTAAGTCGTCTATAAGTGACGATTTGGCTTTTCGCTTATTGGATATCTATGAACAGCTAGAAAAAGTGATTTGTGACTATTCTCCTGATTTTTCTGCCGTGGAATCTACTTTTGTAAATAAAGATGCTGTCGCAAGTTTAAAGTTGGGTCATGCAAGGGGAGTTGCTATGCTGGCTCCTGCAAAAGCGGGACTAATGGTTTTTGAATATGCCCCAAATGTTATCAAAAAAGCTGTTGTAGGGGTAGGCCATGCAGATAAAAATCAAGTAAAGCAGATGATTAAACTTCAACTACCAGGAACAAAAATTGATGGATCGGATGCTTCTGATGCTCTAGCTGTAGCATTATGTCACGCATATCATTCGAGAACTTCGCAGAGATTTACTAAAGCAGTTGCTGATGCCGAGGCTAAAAGATGATCGGTAAAATAAAAGGGAAACTGGATTTTAAAGACGATGATTATATCCTCATAGATGTAAACGGGCTTTGTTATACAGTTTATGTATCAGATACAACATTATCTTTTCTACCCAATTTGGGAGAACCAGTTGCATTTTGGACTGAATTAATAGTGAGACAAGATTTTCTACAGTTGATCGGCTTTGCGTCGTTTCATGAACGGGAATGGTATAGACTTCTGGTATCGGTACAGGGTGTCGGTGCCAAGGCAGCACTAAAAATTCTTGGTAGAATTCCAGCTGCGGATATGACGCAAATAATAGCTTCGGAGGATGCGGCAATGTTTCAATCTTGTCCTGGAATAGGTCCTAAATTAGCGAAAAGAATAGTGTCTGAGTTAAAAGGGAAGATATCTAATATCATGGAGGTAGGTTCAAATCTGCCGGCTGATAATGATTTGATTGGTTTTAGAAGCGATACCTTTTCCAATAATATAGGTGATCAAGAAAATAAGGATAGTGCAAAAGAACGGAAGAGCCCGGAGGTAGAAAACGGTAACTTTATAAAAATGCAAGCTGATGCATTATCTGCGTTAAATAACCTAGGTTACTACAAAAGCGATGCTGCTAGCGCAATTTCGATAGTTTGTTCTGAGATTGGGAACAATTTGAGTGTGTCACAGATTGTAAAACTAGCTTTGCAGCGGCTAGTAAAGAAAGAGTAAATTATGGTTGAGCAGAATCAGGATTTAAGTACAGCGACAGTAGAAGGTGATAAAGATCCCGCATTACGTCCGAAGCAACTGTCTGACTTCATAGGTCAAGAGGAAATTCGTAGCAACTTAGCCGTATTTATTGAGGCTGCTCGCAGACGTCAGAAAGCAATGGATCACGTACTTTTTTACGGACCTCCTGGGCTCGGCAAAACTACCTTGGCTCAAATTGTAGCCAGAGAATTGGGGGTCAATTTCAAAATGACTTCTGGACCCATTTTGGCAAAAGCTGGAGATTTAGCAGCAATTCTAACAAATCTGGATAGTAGAGACGTTTTGTTTATAGATGAAATACATAGACTTAGTCCGGCAGTAGAAGAAATTTTGTATCCTGCTTTGGAGGATTATGCACTTGATTTAGTTATTGGTGAGGGGCCATCAGCGAGGTCGATTAGGATTGATTTACAGCCATTTACGTTAGTGGGTGCCACAACTAGGCTGGGCCTATTAACTACTCCGTTAAGAGATAGGTTTGGTATTCCAACTAGGCTAGATTTTTATAAAGTTTCTGAATTAGTTGAAATAATTATTCGTGGTGCAAAGCTAATAGGTGTAGAAGCCAAATTTGAGGGTGCAAACGAAATTGCCAAAAGAGCGCGAGGCACTCCGAGAATTGCGGGTAGGTTATTGCGCCGAGTTGTAGATTTTGCTTTAATAGACGGGAACGGTACTGTTACGCGTGAGATTGCTGACGCAGCTTTGACAAGACTGGAGGTAGATACCTTCGGGCTGGATAGTGCAGATTTGCGCTACCTAAATCTTTTGGCCCAACAGTTTAACGGAGGGCCAGTGGGTATTGAGACTATTGCAGCCGCCTTATCAGAACCAAGAGACGCAATTGAGGAGGTGATTGAGCCATATCTTCTGCAGTCTGGGTTTATTCAACGGTCGCCCCGTGGGCGTCTTTTAGGTAAATTAGCATGGTCACATCTTGGGTTAAATCCTCCCGAAATAATCGACCAAACAGACCTTTTTAAGGAAAAAGATAGTTAAGTGACCTTAAACTTTAATCTTCAACAAATTACAAATATGTTCACTCATTCAAAGGGATTCTATTTCTCTCGCTGGAACAAGAGTATTTCGCCTGTAGTTTTTGGAACTGACGATGAGACTTTAGAAAAAATTAAGCGGTCGTATAATGATATTATTTCTATTACTGGTTTACATATGATTGAAATCGATGCTGAATTTGGAGCAAATTTGCTAACTTTTTTCTGTAGGGATTGGTCTGAACTCAGACAGGTCCCGAACGTAGATAAGTTAATTCCAGATCTCGAGAAAATGATCGTAGCATTTGACAGCTCTAACGCTAATCAGTATCGAAGATTCTCCTTAAATCATGACGGTAGTATAAAGTTTTGTCTTGTTTTTTTAAAATATAATCGAGATTTATCTAGTCTATCGATTGAAGCTTTAGCGAAAATTCAAATATTAAAGGCGCTGCTTTTATGGTCTCGGGACGCTTTTAAAGGAGAAAACCCCATCGTCGGAACGTTGGCTACAGAAGCCTGTAAGCTTAGTAATAAGTTTTCCAAATTACTTGAGGTGTGTTATGACCCTGTTTTACCAAACTCCACTGACGACGAGTCTCATGCGTTGAGGTTACTTGCTCGACTAAGCTTTCAGAAACAAAAATGAGCCATAAATTTAAAGTACGAGTATTTTATGAAGATACAGACTTTGCAGGTCTAGTTTTTTATGCAAATTATTTTAAGTTTGTAGAAAGAGCGAGAAGTGAAGCTATACGGGAGGTAGGAATTTATCAGGCAGAGCTAAAACAGAAAAATAATGAAAATTTTGTTGTAAGAAAGCTCGCTGCAGAGTTTCACCATTCTGCAAAATTTGATGATGATTTGTTGATTGTAACTCGTGTTAATGGTTTGAGAAAAGCCAGCTTTAAAACTGTTCAGTGTCTTTATTGTGGGTCAAAGTTACTTTTTGAATGTGAGTCAGTGATAGTCTTTGTACGAAACGGTTATGCTTCCAGGCTACCGGAGAGTCTGCTGTCGGCCATTAATGCAATAAACAAATTGTGACGGGTGGAAGTTATAAAATTTTTTTTGTTCAGTAACTTAATATCCTGGGCAAAAAAAGTTTTTTGATATAAAATACAACCTATATTTTCGGAAATTGGTGGGAGTACGTGAATGGAAGCAGATGGTTTAATGGCATCACAGGCCATTGATTTTTCTTTAATGGCGTTATTTTTGAAGGCAACTGTAGTCGTTCAAATAGTAATGATAGTATTAGTAATCTCTTCTATTTGGTCTTGGACAATAATTATTCAAAAATTCTTTGATTACAGAGCTACTAAAAAGCTTAATTCTCACTTTCAGGATGCTTTCTGGTCCGGACAACCGCTCGATGAATTGTTCGAGAAGTTGGGACCGAACCCAGAAGGACATAGTGAAAGAATATTTGCGGCTGGAATGATCGAGTGGCATCAATCGCATCGTCCCGATGGTGGACTGATTGCAGGCGCACAGGCCAGGATCGATAGATCGATGAATGTGGCTTTGGGTAGAGCCAGCGATCGCTTAGTGGGTGGATTATATTTTCTGGCAACTGTGGGTTCAATAGCACCTTTTGTTGGTCTTTTTGGTACCGTTTGGGGAATAAAAAATGCTTTCGAGCAGATTGCTTTGCAACAAAGTACAAATTTAGCGGTTGTGGCTCCCGGTATTGCAGAGGCTTTGTTAGCTACGGCGCTGGGTTTGCTAGCGGCAATCCCCGCCGTTATTTTCTACAACAAGCTCTCCGGAGATGCAGATAAAATTGTGTCAGAGCAGGAAGAATTTGCGGATGAATTTTCATTAATCTTATCTCGACAGCTTGATAGATCAGAGGGGTAATAGATTATGGGTGCGGGATCAATTCAAAAAGTTAATAATAGTATGCGTCGGTCTCGAAGCAGGTCACGGTCTAGCCATCGACCGATGTCTGAGATAAATGTCACTCCATTTGTTGATGTTATGCTAGTACTTTTGATTATTTTTATGGTTGCGGCTCCCCTGCTAACTGTGGGCGTTGAGGTGAGGTTACCTAAAACTGCCGCAAAAGCCTTGCCCTCTGAAAATGAGTCACCATTAACTCTATCACTTACGGCAGATAATACTTTGGTACTTCAAGAGACGGAAATTTCTTTTAAGGAATTGGTGCCTAAACTTAAGGTAATTGCGGAGGGACGTGCTGATGACCGCATCTTTTTTCGAGCTGATGGCAATAACAACTATGAAAACGTCATGAAAGTTATGGGAGCATTGAGTGGCGCAGGATTTCCTAACATATCCCTTGTTACAGATACACAAACACTTGAAGAAGATTAGGCGTCAATGAATAAAGCTTTATTAATATCAGGTAGCGGTCATATTGTTGCTATTTTGTTTATGCTTTCAAATGGGTTTGTTTTTATAAATAGTCAGAACCTACCAACTCCTGATTTTTCTGTTGAGATTATTTCTTCGGCTGAGTTAGACGCTTTTCTCTCCAAGAAGCCAGATGTTATAACAACTCAAAGTGCAAACATTGCACAGGTTGCTAATGTCCAAAGGAGCGAGTCTAAAGTTGCCAAACAACCAAAACCTGATTTACCCAATTTTGCAATGAATAAACATATTGCTACAACTGAAATTGATGATGGCAGATACTTTTCTATGGAAAACGAGCTTCCTGAGGTAAAAGTTGACTCTACCATGGAAATTGAAAGTTTAAAGACAGTTGAAGAGCCAAAGCGAGTTACTCAAAAAGAGGTTATCGGAAATGAAAGTGCTGGACTAATGTTGGAAACCTTCAAAAAGGTTAAACCGAGAACTGCGGATCGTATAGATAGTCTTGCAGCAATTAAATCTGAGAGTGACAGTATTGACGAAATAACAAATATAGAAACAAAAAAAGTCAAAGTTCCTGAACAGATAGAAGACACGATTGATATAAAATCACCAAAAGAGTCTTCAACAAGAATTACTCCTGAGGGGAAAAAAAATGTCGAAATAGTAGTATCTGGTTCGGTTGCAAGCTCGTCTCCTCCACCATTTCGTCCAAATATTCTTGACGGCAATCAGTCAAAAAAAATGGAAGCCCCGGCATCAAGCGAATTGCTTGGCCAGGACTCTCAAGCGATGTATGATGCGGCGCTTGAGGAAGCTTTCCTGGAGGCAACAAGAGAGTCAAAACTTGAAGTATCAGTTATTCAAGAGCAATTACTTAAAAATGCAGTGAAGCAAGCAGTTGAAAGGCATTGGGATATTGGTATACTAATTGGATCGTCAAATTATGAAAAGTATGCTGTAGAAGTGGAGTTTCAATTGGATAAGCATGGTTTCGTTTATGGTCCCATCAAGCCTGTCAAACCCAAGGTTCTGGTTGGAAAATATAAAATTGCATTTAGGCAAGCTCATAATGCTTTAAAATCAGCGCAGCCATTTCCAATTTCGCAGGAAGAGTATCCGAACGGGGTATTATTCACAATGAATTTTGACCCTTTAGAAGGACTTGGCTTTTAGGGTGACTAGTTTAAAAATTCGCATGGAGTTCTAACAGGAGCACATTATGAAATTATATAAATATATTTTTACGGCGCAATGTATAATTATGTGCGCCTTCTTATCGCCGACTTGGTCTGAACAAAGTGTTCCAAAAATGGATATTGATATTACTAAGGGTATAATTGATCCTTTACTGATAGCTGTACCTGGTTTCGTACGAGAAGGTAACGCTAGTTCCAGTTTGGCAGCAAAAATGTCAGAAGTAATTTCTAATGATCTTGCACAGACTGGACTCTTTCGTGCCATTCCAGAAAAAGCATTTATTTCTAAAATTACTAATTTTAATAGTCCACCGAAATTTTCTGATTGGAAAGCTATAAATTCGGTTCTATTGGTTACGGGAGCCGTTTCTGCATCGCCAAATTCTAAATTAGAAGTAAAATTTTTTCTGTGGGATGTTGTTGCACAGAAGAAAATTGGAGATGGTATCAAGTATGAAGGAACTGCTGAAAACTGGAGAAGAATGGCACATAAGGTTGCTGATGTAGTTTATAGCAGAATAACTGGGGAGCAGCCCTATTTTGATAGTCAAATTACCTTCGTATCAGAGTCAGGTCCTAAAAATAATAGAAAAAAAAGATTAGCTATTATGGATCAAGATGGAGAAAATTTTCGCTTTTTGACTGGTGATGACTCGTTAGTGCTAGCTCCCAGGTTCTCTCCAAAAAACCCGAGCGAAATTTTGTTTACTAGTTATAAGACAGGTAAACCAAAAGTATATTTAATGAATCTAAAAACGAATAGTGTGAGATCTTTTGAAAATATCCCGGGGATGAGTTTTGCTCCCAGATTTTCTCCTAACGGTAGAAAGATAGTGCTTTCAATTACTGACAACGGTAATACTGATATCTATACAATTGATTTGTCTACTGGAAGAAAACTCAGGTTGACTAATGATTTTGGTATAGATACTGCCCCCAGTTTTTCGCCAGATGGGCGACGAATTGTTTTCGAGAGTGATCGAGGTGGAAGTCAACAAATATATGTCATGTCGGCGACTGGCGGAATTCCGGAGAGAATCAGTTTTGGTGACGGCAGATATGCCACACCAGTTTGGTCGCCACGAGGCGATTTGGTCGCATTTACAAAAATAAAAGCTGGAAAGTTTCATATTGGCGTAATGCGAATAGACGGTTCAAATGAGACTCTCTTGTCAACCTCTTTTCTAGATGAGGGACCTACGTGGTCTCCTAATGGTCGCGTTATTATGTTTTTCAGGGAGACCGCTGGCGCAGCAGGTGCACCCTCTATTTATACAGTTGACGTTTCTGGCCGTAACATGAGAAAATTGAGAACAGCCTCTTTTGCCTCGGATCCCGCATGGTCTTCATTGCTAAAATAATCGATGCATTAAAATTGTTTTGTTTGATTTTTATTGTGAAAAATTGTATGATTTTAAAGTTATTATAAAGGATATGAATTATGAGTTTATTTAAGTCGCTTACAAGTCTTGTTCTTTTTTTATCTTTGATGAATTGTTCTAGTCAAGATGGAGTAACCGGCAATATTTTTGAACGGGATCCTTTGGAGTATGGTGAGATATCACAAACTTCAATTGATTATTTTAATCAATCTATCGGTGACACAGTTTTATTCACTGTTAATCAAAGTACCTTACGTGATGATGCGATAGATATTTTAAATATGCAGGCAGATTGGTTAAAAGATAATCAGACATTGCCTATAACTATTGAAGGACATGCCGATGAGCAGGGTACCAGAGAATACAACTTGGCTTTGGGAGCAAGGAGAGCGACAGCTGTTAGGAATTATCTAGTTAGCCAGGGAGTTGGCGAAGAGCTGCTTAGCATTGTTACTTATGGAAAAGAGCGTCCATTAGAAGTTTGTTCTGAAGAAAAATGTTGGGCGGAGAATCGTCGTGCTGTTACGGTTGTTTCTGGTGGCTTGGGAAATTAGTTTAAAAAACCGAAAGTTACTATGTTGTATTCGTAGCGCGATTTTGGTTCTCGCAATTTTCAATTTTTCGAGCTTCGTTTTTGCTGAACCCACCTCTCAATTGCGTGAAGAATTTTCTAATCTAGGTTCACAAATTGAAGAGCTTAAATTGGATTTGTTATCGTCGAATCTAAAAAATTTAACCTCTAGTGACGCTGGTATTGCACTTTTGCGGTTGGATGCCATTGAGTCGAAACTTCGAGCTGCGGTGGGGCGTTTGGAGGCGCTTGAATACAATTTTTTAATTGTATCTAAAGAGGCTGGTAAGCGGTTACAAGAGTTTGAAATTCGTTTAATTGAACTTGAGTCGAATTCAGATGATGAACTTAATGTGGGTAAAATAGGAAAACCTATTGACCTTTTAGAGCCAGTAGAAATGAAAAATAATTCTGCTGAAGATATTATTTTTATGAAAGCAATAGATAATTTTCAGTTAAGAAAATTTTCTGAGGCTACACATAAGCTTAGAACATTTATCGAACGATATCCTTTTAGCACAAGATACGCTGAGGCAAACTTTTTACTCGGCAGCTCATTTTTTGAAATTAACGAATACGATAGTGCTGCAAATGCTTATTTAGATTCTTTTGTTGCAGATCCTAGTGGAGAGAACGCTCCAAGATCTTTGGTAGGTCTAGCTGTAAGTCTAGAGCAAATAAATCAGTCAGAACAAGCCTGTTTAACGTTGAAGGAGGCTAAGGCAAGATATTCAGTGGAGGTCAAAAAGATTTTGGATGATATGGACAAAGATAAAAAATTAAGTAAATGCAACTGAGTTCAATGAAATTTCAAAGTTCTCTAATTAAGTTTTCTAATATTATGGAGTCTGTTGCGGATAGAAAGATTGGTATCGCAGTATCCGGAGGCGGAGACTCAATGGCTTTGCTACATCTGGCTAGCGAATGGGTTAAAAAAAGTCGCCGAGAAATATTGACGGCAACGGTTGACCATGGTTTGAGACCGGAAAGTAAAGACGAAGCAGATTTTGTAAAAAGTATTTCATCAGAATTAGAGTTTCGGCATGATATCTTACGGTGGCGGAATAGATCAGCAGGCAACATGCAAAACTTGGCCCGAATAGCTAGATATGACATTTTGGCTAAATGGGCGAAAGAAAAAAAGATAAAAATTATATTGTTAGGGCATACATTAGACGATCAAATTGAAACTGTGATGTTGAATTTAATTAGAGGGTCAGGTGTAGATGGCCTGAGGGGGATGTCAGAGACAAAAGTAGTTAACGATGTTTTGTTTTATAGACCTTTATTGAGTTATTCGCGAGACTCTCTTCGATCTCTTCTCAAGAGCTTACAGAAACCGTGGCTTGAGGATTCTTCAAATTTTGATACTAAGTATGACCGGATTAAAGTAAGAAAACTTCTTTCCGAGTTAAAAAAGGAATTCAATTTTGATGCGAGTCGCATAAGCTTGACAGCCTCGCACATGAGACGCGCGTCAAAGGGACTGATTGGGGTAACTAAAGAGACAGCAGAAAGGATTATTAAGGTTCGTTCATATGGCGACGTTGAAATTGATGTCGAAAATTTTAAGTCTCAAGAAGAGGAAATTCAGTTTAGACTTTTAATAGCGATTTTTTTCTGGATGTCTGGTAATTTTTATAAGCCACGCTTCTCAGATTTAGAAGCTTTATCTATTGCAATTATCGGTGACCAAGTAAAGTCGGGAAGGTCTCTAATGGGTGTGATAGTTAGTCAAAAAGAAGAGAGACTAGTTTTCCGCAGAGAGGCTGTGGCTATCAAGCCTATTGAAATTCAGCATACAAAGAGTTTTTTATGGGATCATCGGTGGAAACTGCGTTTAGATTTGGACCTTTGCTCTGACTTAAGAGTTGCAATTTTAGGAGACAAAAATTTGTCCATGCTGAAAAAGTGGAAGGACTTTGGCATTCCAAGAAATGCGTTGGCAGTAAGTCCAGCACTTTACCGGAAAGAAAAGCTGCTGTCAGCTCCGTTACTGATGCATGGGAACAGTCTTTCCTGTACAGTTGTTCCGAGTCGCAAGGCTTTTGTCAGTTTTTTTGATAGGTATTGAACTTAAAGTTATAAATACTATGTATGAAAGAGGTTGTAGTTAAGTAAATTATTCGATAAATTTTGTTAAGTCTGAAGTTGAGGAGTTTTAAATTGCGAAATACTAAGAATATTGCGTTTTGGGTGGTTTTGTTTTTGTTATTGGTTGCATTATTCAACGTCTTTAATTCAGGATCTAGTTCCGAATCGTCTCGTGAGGTCTCTTTTTCAGAATTTATGAAGCAGGTTGATGAAGGTAAAGTTAACTCGGTACGTCTCGATGGAGAAACTATATATGTTCGGAGCCAGGATGGTGTCGCATACAAAGTCATCAAGCCTCAAGGACAAGATGTATTGAATCGACTCTTGATGGCCGACGTTGAGATACTAGCGATTAAGCAGGAAAAATCTGGATTAATGTCAACTCTGAGTTTGTGGTTACCATTCTTATTATTAATCGGTGTCTGGATTTTTCTAATGAATCGGATGCAGGGTGGCGGTCGTGGCGGTGCTATGGGTTTCGGTAAGTCTAAGGCGAAATTGTTAACTGAGAAACAAGGCAAAGTCACGTTTAATGAGGTTGCAGGCATTGATGAAGCAAAAGACGAACTAGAAGAAATTGTAGAATTTTTGAGAGATCCGCAAAAGTTCAGCCGCCTTGGTGGTAAAATACCAAAAGGTGCACTTTTAGTTGGCCCTCCAGGTACTGGAAAAACCCTATTAGCAAGAGCCATAGCGGGTGAAGCGGGCGTACCATTTTTCACTATTTCGGGTTCTGACTTTGTGGAGATGTTCGTTGGAGTAGGGGCCAGTCGCGTGCGTGACATGTTCGAGCAAGCGAAGAAAAATGCTCCTTGTATTGTTTTTATCGATGAAATTGATGCTGTTGGTCGTCATCGGGGAGCGGGTTACGGAGGCGGTAATGATGAACGAGAACAGACTCTTAATCAGCTTCTAGTTGAGATGGATGGGTTTGAAACTAATGAGGGAGTTATATTAATCGCCGCCACTAATAGGCCGGATGTTTTAGATCCAGCCCTTCTACGACCTGGCAGATTTGATCGACAAGTTCAAGTTCCGAATCCTGATATCAAAGGGCGCCAAAAGATTCTGCAAGTGCATGCTAAAAAAACAGTATTGGGTCCCGACGTAGATTTACGAATAATAGCGCGCGGGACACCAGGGTTTTCAGGGGCAGATTTGGCAAATTTAGTTAATGAGTCCGCATTAGCTGCTGCTCGATGTGGTAAGCGTTTTGTGTCTATGGAGGATTTCGAAAACGCTAAGGATAAAGTTATGATGGGGGCTGAAAGGCGTTCAATGGTAATGACTGAAGATGAACGTAAACTAACGGCTTATCACGAGGCGGGACATGCGGTTGTGGGTTTGCACGTTCCACAGCATGATCCAATACATAAAGCGACAATAATACCAAGAGGTCGAGCTTTGGGCTTGGTATTAAGTTTACCAGAGCGAGATCAGCTATCAGTAACTAAGACAAAATATAAGTCTAAAATAGCAATGGCGATGGGTGGTAAAGTTGCTGAGGAAATGATTTTTGGTGCAGAAAACGTTACGTCTGGAGCATCCTCTGATATTCAGCAAATTACAAAGATTGCACGTGCTATGGTTACCCAATTCGGTATGTCTGATACGATGGGCAATATTGATTATGTTAATGAGCAGCAATCATATTTAGGTCCTTCAGCAAGTAGTTTACAGGCTGGACCTGAAACTCAAGAAAAAATTGATCTCGAAGTACGAAAAATTGTTGATGAGGGATATCAAACGGCGAAAAATATACTTACAGAGCATAAGGGTAAGTTAGATCACTTGGCTAATGGTCTGCTGGAATATGAGACCTTGACTGGCGATGAGATTACACGTGTTATGAATGGTGAACAGCTTAAGCGCGGAGACGATTCAGGCGATGACGGTGGTAGTGATGACTCATCTTCCAGTGTGACAGCGGTTCCAAAAGCTGGTCGGAAACCGCCTGAGGGTGAGAGTGGGCTGGAGCCTCAAACTTCCTAGGCGTCTTACCTTTCACTATCTTTGGGACACTAGGTAATAAGAGTGCCCCAAAGATCGTATTCGTTACACTCTTCTATCTTTGCTTTTATAATAGTGCCTTTCTTTATTTGAGAAAAATTAGAGTCTATAAATAAATTGCCATCTATCTCGGGAGCATCAGACATTGTCCTACATATAGCTCCGTAAGTATCAACTTCATCTACGATAGCGTACTGAACGCTTCCGATTTTTTTTAATAACTTTTTTGCTGAAATTTCTTGGCATTTTTTCATAAACCTTTCCCATCTGTCTTGTTTAACTTTTTCATCGCAGTGATCCTCTAACATATTTGATCTTGCTCCTTCAACGTTTTCATATTTGAAGCAACCCACTCTATCAAGTTGTGCTTCCTCTAGCCATTCAAGCAAATGAGTAAATTCAGATTCGGTTTCCCCGGGAAATCCTACGATAAAAGTAGAGCGTAACGTAATATTGGGACAAATTTCTCTCCATTTCTGTATTTCTTGCAATGTTTTTATTTGATTTGCTGGTCGAGCCATCCTCTTGAGTATATCGGGGTGGCTATGCTGAAATGGGATGTCGAGGTAAGGTAATATTAATCCTTCGGACATAAGCGGTATCAACTTTTTTACTATGGGATATGGATATACATAATGCAGTCTTATCCAAACACCTAAACTACCTAACTCACGACAAAGGTCGACAATGTGAGTTCTTAAATCTTTAGACTGCCATTTTACTTTTTCGTAATTTCGATCTTTACCGTATGCGGATGTGTCCTGAGAAATAATGAGTAATTCACTTACGCCAGAATTAACAAGCCTTTCTGCATTTCTAAGTATGCTGGTCATAGAGGCTGATCTTAGGGAGCCCCTCATCTCTGGTATAATGCAAAACTTGCATTTATGATCACAGCCTTCCGAAATTTTCAGGTAGCTGTAGTGACTTGGGGTCAAAGAGATATTTTTTGGTGGTATTAGATTTGTAAATTTTGATATTTTGGTTGGTAATGCTTTTTTGACAGCCGCTATCACATCGTCATATTGATTTGCCCCAGATACCGAAAGAACTTTTGGATAAGTTTTCTTTATATATTCAGCTTTACTTCCTAAACAGCCAGTTACTATTACACGGCCATTTTTTTGAAGTGCTTCGCCGATTGTTTTGAGGCTTTCAGATTTAGCTGAGTCAAGAAAACCGCAGGTATTGACGATGACAAGGTCTGAACTCTGATAGTCATTTGTAAGTTTGTAACCTTCTGCGTCCAGCCTAGTCAGAATTCTTTCACTATCGACTAGAGCTTTTGGACACCCAAGGCTTATTATACCTACAGTTGGACAAGTATTTTTGCCTGTTTGTTGTTTCGTCACTTCTTTTTCCAAGAGTTGTCTCAAACTTTCGCACTTTACTAACTATTTTGTTTTTTTCCTTTGAAGTGTACTTAGTCAATTAAACACATCCTTTGAGCCTATACCCTACCCGTCAAAGTTAAAAGTATATTCTATACGGAAGAAAAAAAATCTGAATAATAAGGAATTATCTTTTATGGTAAGCTAGAGTTAGTCAATCTAATGATCAAGCAAACGGTTTTTCATGTACTATCGCAGTCCTTTTTGTATCATTGACTATCACCGTGACATTACGTCCTTCGTCACAAAAGTCTGTGTCGATCATTCCGATAGAGACATTTGTTTTTGAACTTGGCGAAAATGCTGCTGACGTTACTTGCCCGATATTTTTGTTATCTTTATATACCGGCCAAGGGACCAGGCAGCTCGACACAGGCGGCCCGTCAATTTCAATATAGCGAATAATCTGTTTTATCCCCATTTTAATCTCTGCTTCTAAAGCATCTTGACCAATACAATACTTTACTCTTGTCAAGTCACAAAATTTTTCCAAACCGCACTCATATGGTGAGTTCTCTATTGTCATATCGTTCCCATATGACAGTAAACCGCCCTCTATTCTTTCAATTAAATTTGGACAGCCAGCTCTAACATCAAGATTACTTCCCGCCTCAAAAAGAGCGTCCCAAATTGTAGGAGCCATATCAATTCCATCAACGTAAATTTCAAATCCTAACTGTTTGGAGTAGCCTGATCTAGAAATCAAAATCTCTTTTTTTCCAAATTTGAATTTTGATGCTCCAAAAAATGGTAATTTTTTTATTTTTTCACCAAAAATGTTGCACATTAAGCGTGTTGCACTCGGACCCTGGACGGCTAGCGGGTAGATATTCGCTTCAGTTATAGTAACATTTAATTTCAGTGCGCTTGCTAATCCCGAGATCCAATAAAGTACATCACTATCTGCGATTGACAGCCAGTATTTATTTGGTTCTAACATTAGTAAAACAGGATCGTTAAGCATTCCTCCTTTGTCATTTACTAGCGGCATATAAAAGCATTTCTTTGTAGATATATTTGATAGGTCGCGGGGGGTCATGGTTTGTATTAACCTCGCAGAATCTAAACCAGAAATTTCAATTTGTCTCTCTACTGAAACATCCCAAATTTGTACAGCTGTCTTAAGGTGAAAATAATCTTCCTCTAAGCTTTTGAATACTGTTGGTAGTAGCATATGGTTATATACTGTGTAGGCCTTAGCACCGGCTTTTGAAACATGATTAGAAAACGGCGTTTGACGAATTCTACGGGATAATGATAAAATATGTGTGGACATTCTCAACCTTTTTTCTTTTTTGATAAAAGCCAAAATTTAAAAAATATATTATATAAACGACATAAATGATTTTATTTGGTCGGTTCTGTGAAACTTTTTAATTTTTTTACTTACAACAGACGAAAAAGGGCACACGAGACTTAGTGCTTTGAACGATTATTGATATGGAACTAATTATGTTTATGCTTGCCTCTAAGTCATAAATTTTACTAAGGTTTGAGTAAGAAATTTTTAAATAACTTTATGTAAGTGTAATGTATCTCAGGGAGATTTTGGTGGGGAAGAGACTATGCATTATTAATGGACCAAATTTAAATTTATTGGGGAAGAGACAACCAGAAATTTATGGACATACTACAATTTATGAACTTGAAAGAAATTGTGTGAATTTGTCCCAAACGCTGGGTCTTGAAGCAAAGTGCTACCAAACAAATTCTGAAAGCCAGATAATAGAACTGATCCATGCAGCTCGTGGTTCAACTTTGGGAATTATAATAAATGCTGCTGGCTATTCGCATACCTCAATAGCTATTCTAGATGCGCTCAATACATATGAAGGAATTGTTGTAGAAGTACATATATCCGACATTTATAAAAGAGAAAAGTTTCGTCATTTCTCTTTTATAAATCAGCGTGCTAACAAGAGTATTATTGGAGAGGGAGTAGACGGATATCTTACAGCTATAAAGTTTGTCTCAGCCAATGTTGGGTCTTAAGGTTTCATTTCCCATAATATCTTTTTACAACGTGTTCTGCTTCAGCGAAAAAAAGCCAACGTGCAGTCAACGTGCCAGATAAGTGTATTACTGCTAAGACTAACAAAATAGCGTTTGACTCGGATAAAAAAATACTTGCAATAATACTTATAAACGCAGGGACAACAGCACTTAGCGCAAGAGAAATCCAACGAAGCTTGTGTTGATGCTTTTGAGCTACAACAAAAACCATCTCTTTTAATAGATAATTATCTCCAGAATGTGGCGACTCGAGAAGTCGGACAGTTCCGATATTATTTAAACCAGTAGCAGTATCCAAGCTTCCTAGTTTAGAAAAAGTTTTATCCCCTTGAATCCAAACTATGAGCTGCACTAAAGCTGTTAAAAAAAATGCGAAACTCACTGCAAAAAAATTTAATGAGAAAATAGCACTACCCACTAGTCCATAAATTAAAAATATTATAGGTGTCCAGTAGCTATTCCAACGCGGGACAGTTTTCATTTGTGCATAAATCATTGCTGTTGAAAAAATCGTTGCTATCGATAGCAGAGAGCTCAGGTAGCCAAGTTCGACTAACTTTCGGTCAAAAAATAGCGCCAATCCAGCGTAAATGAAACTAATTGCCATCGTAAATAAAGCGAGTATTGCCTCGCGACTTAGCCAGCTGCTACGCCATTGAGTAAACGCTAGAAGAAGGCGCTGCGGCTTTTTTAAGTGAAACGTTGAAGAGAGTAAACCGAGAATGGTGAATACAAAAGCTATGCCAGTGAACAAAAATTGCTTCTCAGCTGATAATCGGTAAACGTCTAGTCCTAGCCAGAAAAAGAGGCCAAATCCAAAGCCTGACATAACCGTAAACAGAATTAACGATGGCGCTGGATTCATCCTATTTTGTCCAAGGTTTTGTTTACCCAACCTAAAAATCCACCAAGGTCGCTTGGAACCTCTTCTAATAAAGAATCGAGAGCATCGAATTGGTTTTCGTAGTCGTAAAGCCGGTTAGACTTTGGAGGTAAGTATTTGTTTACTGGCTTGGTGCCCTGTTCCGGCATCAAATCCACCCCACTGCGACTTCGTGTGAGTTTAGAAACTGCAGAATCAGGGTCGGAAAAATCACCAAAATGGCGTGCGCCGGTTGGACAACTTTTTACACACGCCGGCTCTCTATCCTCTTCTGGAATATTTTCATTATAAATTCTGTCGACACAGAGTGTACATTTTTTCATGACACCAGCTGCTGAGTCTAGTTCTCGAGATCCATAAGGGCACGCCCAAGCGCAAAGCCCGCATCCTATGCAGGCGTCTTCATTAACTAAGACTATCCCGTCCTCAGTCCTTTTGTAGCTTGCTCCTGTCGGACAAACGGTCACACACGGAGCATCTTCACAGTGCAGGCACGAACGAGGAAAGTGTACTACTTGAGCAGGCTGATCGATAGACTCAACTTCGAACGTATGGACACGGTTCAAAAATGTTCCAACTGGGTTGTTTCCGTAAGCACCCGTATCTGCCAGCGGAGCCCCATAGTTTGATGTATTCCATTCTTTACAACTTATTACGCAAGCATGGCAACCAACACATGAGTCGAGGTCTATGGCAAGGCCAAGTTTTTTTTCAGTTTTTTCTGGTAGCGTTGTCATTTGAAATCTTCACCATACCTAATTATTTTTGGTGGGGCGTCGACAGGTGATTCTTGTTCAGGGAAAAGCGGTTCTGATATTTTAGCTTCTGGCGGCGCCTTCTCAATATTAACTTTTAAATCGTACCATGCGGCCTGGCCGGTAATGGGGTCTGCATTAGCCCATCGAAACCCATCTGTCTTTTGAGGCAGTAGCTCATTAATTAAATGATTGATTAAAAAACCCTTTGTTGCCTCGGGTGCATCTTTGTCCAAAGCCCAAGCACCTCGCCTTTTGCCGATAGCATTCCATGTCCAAACAGTATTTTCATTTAAGGCGGCCATTCTGGCTACTGGTACTTTGATTTGACCGTGCGATGATTTTAAATAGGCCCAGTCACCAACAGAGAAATTATACTTTATCCAAATGTTGTTTGGTACATATAGAGGGTTCATTCCATGTATTTGCCTTAACCAAGCATTATGAGATCCCCAACTATGATACATTGCTGGGGGTCGCTGGGTAATTGCGTGCAACGGATATTTTTTATTATCTTCTTCAGAAAATAGTAGACACCAACTTGGTAGTGGTTCCATTGAATGTCTAATTTGTTGTCGTAAATGAGCTGGAGGTTGAATATCTCCAAAACCCTCGGCTGCTCGCTGAAACCGCCTCATCGGTTCCAAGTAGATTTGAAATACATATGGTTGAGGTTTATCTGCTAAACCTTGCTTAATGGCCCACTCTTGGTAGGCCTTATTCCACGGTTTAAAGAACCTTGCTTCTTCAGGAACCTTGGAAGTCCAAAAGCCACCATTTTTGATATAAAAATTTAGTTGATCTGGATTAGGTTCACCTCGACCACTTTTTGACCCTTTTATTCCCCGAAAGCCTGAAAGCGGACCAATACCTGGTCGTCTTTCATGTTTTTGTATATAATCTGCGTAATCATTGTAGACTGGTGTTCCATCCGATTGCGTCATTTCTGGAAGGTTAAGAAGCACACCCAATTCTAAAAGCACAGATTGGAATGCTCTTACGTCCCTCTCTGGTTCAACAACTGGCCATCTAATCGCATCTGACATTGCATCAGGTTCACTAATCGGTCTGTCTAGAAGTGAAATGCAATCATGTCTTTCTAGGTAGGTTGTATCTGGAAGCACTATATCTGCGAACGCTACCATTTCTGAGGAATAGCTATCTGAGTAAATTATATTCGGAATAACATAATTTCCCTCGCTATCACAGTCGGTTAACATTTCTATAACCTGTGACGTATTCATAGATGAATTCCAGGCCATATTGGCCATATATAAGAAGAGAGTATTTATTTTGTATGGATCTCCGGCATGAGCATTTGATATGACCATTTGCATCATCCCATGCGGCGACATCGGATTTTCCCATGTGAAAGCCTTGTCTATTCGAATAGGCGTACCATTTTTATTGATAGCAAGATCTTCGGGCCCGTGAACGAAACCCAAATGAGGACCATCCAGAGGTTTGCCTGGAGTTACTTTAAAATGAGGTTTCGGATGCGCTGTGGACGGTTTTGGGTATGGTGGCTTTAGCCTGAAACCGCCGGGAACCTCAACACTTCCCAAGAGGATCTGTAGTAAATGAAGAGATCGGCAAGTTTGAAATCCGTTGGCGTGAGCCGATATGCCCCTCATTGCATGAAAGCTAATAGGCCTACCGATCATTTTTTCATGATGATTACCCTTCCAATCAACCCAGGGTTTCTTTATTTCGATAGTTTCTTTAAATGCTACTGTTGCCAATTCATCAGCTAACGACTTAATTTTTTTTGAGCTTATTCCAACTATTTTTTCAATTCTTTCAGGCATATAATCGTCCGACATATATTTTTCAGCCATAAGATTAAACACCGTAACATATTTGACATTATCTGATTGATATTCGGCGGTAAGGTCAGCCTCCAGCTTACTTTGATCATAAGCCACAACTTTTCCAGTATTCTTATCTAGTACTTGGGGCTTGCCGTCTTTATCCCTCAGGAAAAGCCCATAATTTTCATGTACTTTCTCTCGATTGACCAGGAATGTTGCGTTTGTGTAGTCACGAAGGTACTTTAGGTCAATATTTCCACGTTTGAACAGCAGATGAATAAGCGACAATATTAGTAAACCGTCGGTACCTGGAGTAATACTTATCCAATCATCTGCAATTGCATTGTAGCCGGTTCGGACGGGATTTACTCCAATAATTTTTGCGCCGCGAGCTTTTAGCTTTCCTAATCCAATTTTAATTGGGTTACTATCATGATCCTCTGCAACCCCAAGAAGCACAAGTAGTTTTGTTCTATCCCAATCGGGACTGCCAAACTCCCAAAAAGATCCACCCAGTGTATAAATTCCTGCAGCGGCCATATTCACTGAACAGAAGCCGCCATGAGCAGCATAATTTGGGGTTCCAAATTGTTGTGCCCACCAACCAGTAAATGATTGTGATTGATCTCTACCAGTAAAAAATGCTAATTGCTCTGGCGCAGACTTTCTCAGGGGTCTCAATATATTCGCAGTAAGTTCTAGAGCTTCTCTCCAGCTAATTTTTTTGAATTTGCCTGAACCACGTGGTCCTACTCTCTTCAATGGAGAGGACAGGCGAGCGGGAGAATAGTGTTGCATAATTCCTGCTGCTCCCTTTGCGCACAGCACTCCATTATTTACAGGGTGGTTTTTATTCCCTTCAATATATTTTACCTTGTTGTCCTGTATATGTACATCAATACCGCATCGACAAGCGCACATATAGCATGTTGTTTGCTTGATAGTGTCAGATATAACTGGTGACGTATTCAAAGCAGGCTGAGTACTATTTGCCATTACAATTACCTTCGTAGTTCGCAATTCTTAATCACAGTTTTATTTATAGAAGAGTATAAAATTGTTTAAAGCAGAAAATGTAATGTATGTGAATAGTGAAATTAATATCAAAGCGCTATTCTGTTGCCTTAATTAAAAATTCAGACTTTTTGTATAATACAATAAGTAGGGGCGTTACAACCATTGATAAAGCTATAACCACTGCAAGTATATTTGCGGTATGATTCGGTAATACGTGAGCTGCATTAGACAATGTTAAAAGAACAAAACCGAATTCTCCTGCTTGGGAAAGAGACAATGCTATAAAAAGAGAACTCTTTTTATTAATTAGGAAAAATCTACACAAGAAAAAGAGAATTATGGTTTTGATAACAATCATTCCAATAGTTAAACCGATAATAAATAAAAAGTTATTGAATAGAACAGAGAAATTTATGCTCGCTCCAACGGTTATAAAAAATAAGCCAAGAAGAAGACCTTTAAATGGCTCAAGTTCTAAAGCAATTGAATGTCGAAATTTACTTGTTGATAAAACAAGTCCTACTAGGAACGTGCCCAATGCAGCGGAAAGACCAACCAAGTGCATCAAATATGAGACTGATATTATCATTAGCAGTGTAGTTGCCAAAAAGACTTCTTTTAATTTCGAGTTTGAAATGAAAGTTAGTAGTGGATTGGTTAAATATTTTCCAATAAGAATTATTGAGGTTATTCCTAAGGTTAAGACTATTGCTAGTGCCCAATTTGGCAAATTCGAGGTTGGTTTGATACTTATATTTTCATTGATGGGTTCTCCTGATATCGCAGCATTCAGCAGGAAGTTAAGCTGCAAATCTGGGAGTGCCAATAGTGGAAATAAGGCAAGTAGAGGAATAACGGCTATGTCCTGCATCAGAAGTACTGAAACTGCGCTTTGACCCTTCGGTGAAGTTCCCAAATTATTTTCTTTGAGTATTTGTAAAACAATGGCTGTTGATGACAAAGCTAAAATTGTTGACATTGCGATTGAGGTTTTCCAGTGTGTTCCAAACAGAATCGCTATTAAGCTGAAAACAAGTGTTGTTAAGATTATTTGCAAACCTCCCAGGCCCAACAAATTCTCTTTTATTTTCCATATTTTTTGAGGCTGCATCTCTAGGCCTACAAGAAACATCATTATGACTACGCCAAACTCAGCATATTGTCTTATCATTTCAGTATCTGATTGTAGCTTATGAAGTATTGGAGAGATAGCTATCCCCGCAAAGAGATAACCAATCACTGATCCGAGTCCCATGCGAACAGATATTGAAACAAAAACTATTGACGCTAAAAGATAGATTGAGGCTTGTAATAGAAACTGTTCCAATTATCTTTTGCGCTGGCAGCCCTTCTTTTCATTATTTTACAAGATTTTAGACTTTTCGTTGGATTGCTTTCAGTAAGGCAAAATCCGTTTAGTTCAACTCTTTCTTTGTGGTTACGTTTGATCGATCTGATACAAATTCTAGCTATTATTTGTCTAAATTAAGTCTAAATGAGGATAAAAAAAAAAGCAAAATAAACTATTTTTTTTTTTTTTATTTTAAGTCATGTTTTCTTATAAGTTGGTATTTAACTTGCAAAGTATCTTAATACAAGTAAGGAGAAAAAAATGCAATTAGATCAAACACCCTCAGAATTAGTCGTCGAAGTTTTTGCAGTTGCCGTGTCTGATTTAATGGCTTTAGGCTTGTCAAAGGAACAAGCCGTGCTCGGACTTTTGAGTCAAGCAGCAGTGCAAGCAAATTCTGCAGCCATGATTCATGCTGCCGCTTTACATGATAAGTACCACAAAGATTTTGTAATTAATTAGACGACTTTTTTAAAGTTTGAGCTAGCCACATCTTTGAACAAGTTTTTGTAAACTGTTAATAAATCGAGTTTTATCCATTCGAGAAAATGGTTTTGTTTTGTTCTGAAAATAGGGGTTTGAAGACCTTATATCCTCAAGCAAGTCTTTTGTAGCTAACTTAATACCAATATTTGCTTGTGAAAATGTCTCTCCCCTATACGATATCACATGTGCCTCTTGTTCAAGACATTCTGCTGCTAAAATCGTATCTGCCGTTATAACTATATCTCTTGGTTTTATATTTTCCAAAATCCATTTATCAGCCTGATTTGCGCCTTGATCAACGACTATTGTTTGCGCAATTGGGCTGTTTTCTGGGCGAAGGCCTCCATTACAAACTATAAAAAGTTTTATTTTATTTCTTTCAGCTATTTTTATCGTTTCTTTTCTGACGGGACAAGCGTCAGCGTCGATATAGATAGTAGATTTCACGTCGTCTCCTATTTATCGATAGACCTTGCAATTAATTCTTTCATAACCTCGTTCGTACCGCCATAAATTGACTGAACTCTTGCGTCAGAAAACATTTTTGCAATAGGGTATTCTAACATGTAGCCGTAACCACCATGCAGCTGCAAACACTCATCTATTACTTCACTTTGTGTTTGGCTGCCCCAATATTTGGCCATCGAGGCAGTTGAGGCGTCAAGGGTACCAGAATTTAATTGTGTAATGCATTCGTTAACAAAAGACCTAAGGAGTTCAGCTTTTGTTTGACACTCAGCTAATTTGAATCTGGTGTTTTGAAAATCCATTATTCTCTGATTGAATGCTTTACGTTCCCTAACATATTTAATTGTTTCTTTTATTGCGCAGTCGATTGCCCCGAGCGCTGTTATCCCAATTAAAAGACGCTCCCAAGGTAGCTGCTTCATAAGTTGATAGAACCCTTGTCCCTCCTCGGAGCCAAGCAAATTCGTCAAAGGAACCTTGACATTTTTAAAAAATAATTCTGCCGTATCATTTCCCTTCATGCCTAATTTTTTTAAATTTTTACCCCTACTAAATCCATCAGCCTGAGACGTTTCAACAACTATTAATGATATGCCTTTTGAACCTTCCTGAGAATTAGTCTTAGCAGCCAACAGAATTAAATCAGCAGACTGGCCATTTGTGATAAAGATTTTTGATCCGCTTATTTCGTATTGGTTTCCTATTTTTAATGCTGAAGTTTTTATTGATTGAACGTCTGAACCAGTGCTTGGCTCTGTCATAGCAAGAGCGCCAACGTTATCACCTGACAATAAACCTGGAAGCCATTTGGCTTTTTGTTCCTCATTAGCATAGCTTAAAAGGTAATGAATAACTATAGATTGTATTCCGTAGCCCCAACTGAAATCGCCAGTCCTTGCCTGCTCATACAATGCAATAGAGTCAAACCCTAAATCGCCTCCTGACCCGCCGAAGTCCTCTGGAACTGAGCCGCCCATTATTCCGGCCTCTCCAGCTTTAATCCAGAAACTCCTATCAACAATTCCTTTTTCATTCCACTTATCCAGGTGGGGTACCATCTCGGTTTTATAGAACCTAGCAACACTATCTTTAAAAAGCTTGTGTTCTTCTGTTATCCAAGTTGCACTTTTTGTGTGTAATGTCATTTTAAACTCTCAGGAAACAATTTTTTGAATCTTTTATTATTTAAATTATGTTGCTAATCTTCTAGATATCGGTTTAAAGCTTATTGTAATAAAAATATTTTGACAATTAAATTATTTCTGAAATTAGTTGCGAATCTGATAGATAATGTTGTTATTCTGTAGTTTTCGTGAGTCTTACTGCGGAAAAATATAGGATGGATTTCGATCAAATGTCTCGCTGGTTTATCGGTTAAAAGGGTACGCTAACTTATGGAAGATAACTTTTTTTTGAAAAAACAGAAGAGCTTTTCTGCCAGAGTAGCTTATGCACTTTTTGATGTCGGGAATTCGGCAGTTGGGGCAATACATGCTACTTTTATTTTTGCCGTTTATTTTACAACTGTAATTGCGCCTGAAAATGGTACTGCCTATTGGGGTTATATGACGGCCATGGCGTCACTAGCTGTAGCTATATTGGGGCCAATTTTAGGAGGTTTGTCAGATGGTAGAGCAAGGAGAAAAGTTTTTCTTGCTATCACAACAATAATTGGTGTTTTTTGTACTGTGATGCTTTGGAAGGCAGAGCCGAGTAACTCATTTTTGTGGCTAGCCCTGAGTTTTTCTTTTTTCTCAATATTGGCGAATGAACTTATGTTTGTATTTTATAATGCTCTTCTGCCGTCCGTTGCTACAAAGGAAAATATGGGACGAACTTCGGGTTGGTCATTCGGTGTTGGATATTTTGGAGCTATTGCTGCTCTGGTGATTTGTTTGGTAGTTTTTATTATGCCTGAAATAGCACCATTCGGCTTAGTGAAAGACGAGTCAGAGCATATCAGAGCCACTATGGTTGTTGCTGCAGTTTGGCTGGGATTGTTTAGTCTGCCATTATTCTTCTTTGTAAGAGAAGGCAGTGCCGCTTCCGAACTTTCAAATCCTTTGACCATTTTAAAAACTGGGTGGAAAGAGATTGGAAAAATTCCAGGTCTGAAAAGATTTTTGTTAGCCCGAATGTTTTACGCCGATGGTCTTAGCGTAATTTTTGCTTTTGCGGGAATTTTTGCCGCAAAAGTTTTTGGTTTTACAAACGAAATGGTCTTAATGTTTGCAATTTCAGTTAATTTGACTTGTGGTTTAGGTGCTTTAGCAGGAGGTTGGCTTGATGACAAGTTTGGATCTTTTGTTACGATCAGAGTGTCCCTTGTTCTGCTTATGATTTTTGGGTTGGGTGTTCTTTGCGCTCCGAATATTACCGTTTTTTGGATATTAGGACTTATTACGGGACTTTTTATTGGACCAGTTCAGTCGGCTAGCCGTTCAATGGTTTCTCATGTGTCGCCCCAGGCTCATACAGCTCAAATTTTTGGCTTCTATATGCTCGCAGGAAAAATCACTTCTTTTTTGGGACCGTTAATTTATGCTACATTAGTTTTGTGGACCAATAATGAGAGGGCAGGTATGGTTTCAGCAATACTGTTTTTTGTGATAGGTTTTTTCCTTCTTGGTAAAAAGCAGCCAGGGATTAATAGCACTTAATTTATTAAATGTGATGTTTTATATAAATACAATTATTTTGTCTTAAGTTTCTGGAAAGTAGTTGTCGATGGTAGATATAGCTACAAGAGTTTTTAATCAAAATTGGAAGATTGATCCAATCGTTCGATCTTTAATAGATACTGATTTTTATAAAATACTTATGAGCCAATTTATTTTCCAATACAAGAGAGATGTTGTCGTTAAATTTCAGCTAATCAATAGATCGAAAAAAGTGGGTCTAGCAGACTTAATTGATGAAAGCGAATTACGCGAACAGTTAGATCAGGCGCGAAGTTTGAGATTATCTCGTGGAGAAGCAACCTGGCTTCGTGGAAACCAATTTTATGGCAAAAACATGATGTTTAAACCCGAGTTTATCAGCTGGTTAGAAAATTTTTCTTTGCCAGCCTATTGCCTGAAGAAAGAAGATAACAACTATGAGCTAAGCTTTGAGGGTTCATGGCATGAGGTTTCACTTTGGGAAATTCCAGCACTTTCAATTGTCTCGGAGCTTAGATCTAGGGCGTTATTAAAAAATATGGCTCAGTTTGAGCTTCAGGTATTATATGCGCGTGCAATGGCAAAGCTATGGGAAAAAATTGAGAGCCTTAATGAGCTTAATAATTTAAGAATCGCTGATTTTGGCACTAGAAGGCGGCACAGTTTTTTATGGCAAGACTGGTGCGTTCAAGCCATGCAGGAAGGGCTCGGAGAAAAATTTTTGGGTACATCGAATTGTTTGATTGCAAAGCGTAGAGAAGTAGAAGCCATCGGAACAAACGCTCACGAACTCCCCATGATCTATTCTGCTTTGGCCAAAAATGATGAAGAGCTTGCTAATGCACCTTATGATGTTTTAAAAAAATGGCAGCAAGAATATGACGGAAATCTGAGAATTATTTTACCTGATACCTTTGGTTCAAGAGTATTCTTTGAACGAGCCCCTAGTTGGCTTATTCCATGGACTGGAGTTCGAATAGACTCGGGAGATCCAGTACATGGAGCAGAAGTTGCTCTTAATTGGTGGTCAAAAAATGGCGAGGATACTTGTGAGAAGCTCCTAGTTTTCTCGGATGGTCTTGACGTGCAAACCATAAAGCTTCTTTACAAAAAGTTTTCTAACAAAGCAAAATTGAGTTTTGGATGGGGAACTTTATTAACAAATGACTTTCGAGGACTTGGCATGGACGAGGTATCCAGCCCAATATCTATCGTGTGTAAAGCAGTAAGCGCTAACGGTGTCTCAACTGTGAAAATATCGGATGCAAAAGGAAAAATGATGGGTGCAACCTCAGAATTGAAGCGCTATCAGAAAATTTTTAATTCCCCCTAACTTTTTAAATATGACTGATCAACAATATAAATAACAGAATACCATGGTTATGAAAACAAATGTCCCGATATTAAGGCAGATCATTCTTGTAGGAGGCGGTCATGCCAATGCCTTGTTCTTAAAAAAGTGGGGAATGAAACCTCTTCCTGGAGTCCAGTTGTCTCTTATAAATCCTGAACCGGAGACTGCATATACTGGTATGCTGCCTGGATGCATAGCTGGGCATTATGAAAGAGAAAATACAAGTATTGATCTTGCAAAACTTTGTCAGTTTGCTAATGCCCGCTTTATAAAAGGTTACGTTGATGACTTTTCACTTCAAAGAAAGGTTTTACACATCAGAAATAGAGGGATATTAGCATATGATTTTGCCTCTATAGATATAGGAGTTACCTCTATACCCAGTAAATTAGAAAATTCTGAGGGTTATATATTTTCAGTGAAGCCATTATTGTCCTTTGCTAGTAAATGGGAAAGCTATATTAAAAAACTCGCTGAAACTGAGGTTACTGCGAATATAGTGATTATAGGTGGTGGAGTTGGTGCAATAGAGATTGCACTGGCCATGGCTTATAATTTAAAAAGAAAATTTTTAAAATATAATAATATACTAGTTATCGAGAAAGGCACTGTGTTAAAGGGAGTAAGTCAGAGGGCAAAGCATATACTTCGTCAAAGGTCTAAAGAATTATCTATCGATATTATTGAAAATAGGACGGTCCGAGAGGTAAAAGAAAACGAAATAGTTTTAACTGATAATACATGCCTAAGCACGAATTTTGTTTTGGCAGTTGCTGGAGCCACCCCCCATTCATGGTTGGAAAATACAGATCTAATATTAGAGGATG
>MDTB01056147.1_pt1 | contig 33906 bp, 33 predicted proteins | sample 811161 | NCBI WGS metagenome assembly MDTB01 (sample SAMN05326650, study PRJNA326480) | marine metagenome | isolation source: seawater | place: Mediterranean Sea | collected 2009 | reverse complement strand
TTTTTTCAAAGGAGCGCAAAATGGCTGACCATTTATTAATCGATATCGCTGACGGCGTTGCCACTTTAACCATGAACCGGCCGGAAATGCGTAACGCCCTGTCAGAGGAAATGCGCGAGACAATGTCGGCCTTCTTGGATGCGCACCGCGATGACCCGGATGTGCGCTGCATTGTTTTGAAAGGTGCCGGCAGCCATTTCATGGCAGGCGGCGACGTGAAGAGCTTTGCCGAGTTTGCGCAGGAAATGACACCGGTTGAACGCCGGACGTATTTTGAAAAACGGATTCATAATGGTCACCGGATGATCCTGCAATTGCGCGACCAACCGCAACCTGTGATTTCCGCCATTCGCGGTGCAGCAGCTGGTTTTGGAGTGTCATTGGCACTTGCGGCGGATCTGTCGCTTGCCGCTGAAGATGCTTTTTTCACCCTTGCCTATGTGCATATCGGGACCAGCCCCGACGGCTCCTCCAGTTATTTCCTGCCGCGTGCGGTCGGTTTGAAAAAAGCGATGGAAATCGCCCTGTTAGGTGACCGCTTTGATGCCGCCGAAGCAGCACGCCTAGGGTTGATAAACAGGGTCGTGGCGACCGCCGATCTTGACGGCGAGGTTGATAAACTGGCCCGCCGGCTGGTCAATGGCCCAGCAACCGCCTTGAAAAACATCAAGCGCTTGGTGCATGCATCTTTGGAGAATGATGTTGATCGGCAATTACGGATGGAAGCGGAAACTTTCGCTGCCTGTTCCATGACCGCCGATTGGGCCGAGGGCGTCACCGCCTTCACCGAGAAGCGCAAACCTGCATTCGGTGAAGGCTAAGGGCGTCGGTTAGGTAACATTGCTCATGACAATGGTTCCGGAGGCGGCGAACATGCCGCCAACGCCGTGAACCACCGAAATTTCGGCATCTTTGATTTGCGCGGGCGAGGTCCCGCGCATTTGCCGCACGCCTTCTTGTAAAGCGTACATGCCATACATCCCGGAATGCATATAAGACAGCCCGCCACCATTGGTATTGAGCGGCAATTGGCCGCCGGGGCGGGTGTTGCCGTCGGCGATAAAAGCGCCTGCTTCACCGCGGCCGACAAAGCCAAGATCCTCGAGGCCATAGAGCGGCAAATGCGCAAAGGCGTCATAGATCATCAGGTGATCAACATCACCATGGCTGATGCCAGCATTTTCAAAGGCTGTCGCACCGGCAACACGGAAGGCCCGCGAGCTGGTGAAATCAGCCATTTGACTAATTAAGGGTGTCTCCACACTTTCCCCCGTGCCACGAATATAAACAGGCTTGTTTGGAAAATCTTTGGCCCGCTCGGCAGAGGTCATAATCAACGCCCCGCCGCCATCGGTGACAAGGCAGCACATCAACAGCCGAAAGGGATAGCAGATCATTTTTGAGCCGAGAACGTCGTCAACGGTGATGGGATCCCGGAAGCTGGCGCGGGGATGGAAGCCGGCCCATTCCCGCTGCACCACCGCAACCGAGGCCAGCTGCTCCTCCGTTAGGCCATAATCAGCCATATAGCGCATCACCGGAATAGTGAACATGGTCGGCGGCCGAGAGACGCCGTAAGGTTGTTCAAACTGCATTTGAAACAACGACGGAAAAATTGGACTGCCATGACGGCCAATCCAATGGCGGCCACTTTCCCCATGGGTGATCAGGGCGGTTGTGCACAAGCCTGCTTCGATGGCTGCTGCCGCATGGCGGACATGCAGCATGAACGAACAACCACCAACCGACGTGCCGTCAACCCAGGTCGGGGTAATACCCATGTAATGGGCCAGTTCAACAGCGTTATGACCAGCGGTCGCAACACCATCAATATCGTTGATGGTCAAACCACAATCGGCCAACGCGTTGAGCGCTGAATCAGCATGAATTTGAATTTGCGACATATTGGGCAGCTTGCCCATATTGGTCGATTCCGCAGCACCGACGATCGCTGTAGCATTACGTTTCATAATCTTACGCCCTTCCGTCAGGATGCCGGCTTGAATTGCGGCAAGGTGATCTCATCGTTCAACGTCTCGAAGGTGACCTCTAACGGCATATCAATTTTCAAAGCCTCAGGGGTTTGCGGACAGCCGACAATATTGCTCATCAAACGCGGCCCTTCATCTAACTCGACCACCGCAATCGCAAACGGCGGCTCAAAACCGGGCGTCGGCAAATGGTTGATGACATAGCTGAACAATCGACCGCGACCGGACGCTTTCATAACCACCACGTCACGCGACCCGCATTCCGGGCAGAAGGGGCGCGGCGGGAAATATACTTTGCCGCAGGAATTGCAGCTTTGCAGGCGAAGCTCACCTATTTTGGCGCCATCCCAATAATGTTGGGTTTCGGGGGTTGGTGTTGGAATAACGCGACCATCGCTACTCATTTAACGTCTCCTCGGATGATCAATTCAGGGTCAAATGCGGTTAACTAGGGTCTGCCAGGGCACCCTTGGCTTTCAGCGCCGCAATATCTGCGTCAGCAAAACCCCATGCGGATAAAACCTCATCATTATGTTCACCGGCAAAGGCCGGCGATGATTGAATTTCCGGGGCTGTCCGGCTAAAGCGCGGGGCCGGGGCGGGTTGCAACACATCATCTGCATGGATGAAGGTTTGCCGGGCGGCAATATGCGGATGGTCAAGCACCTCATCCATGGCCATAACCGGGGCAAAGCAAATATCGGTATCACCCATGATCTCGGTCCATTCGGCACGGCTTTTGGTTTTAAAAATATCCACCAGCTTTTGTTTCAACGCCGGCCAACCTTCCGGCGTCCATTGGTCATCCCACTCGGCGCCTTCCAGGCCAAGCGTTTGCCGCAAAAGCGCGTAGAATTGCGGTTCAATCGAGCCGATGCAGATCCAGTTGCCATCGGAGCATTCATAACTGCCATAGAAATGCGCGCCGCCATCAAGCCAATTTTCGCCACGCGGTCGATTGGGCCAGCGACCAACACCCTTGGCGGAATAAATACCTGCCATCAACGCTGCGGCACCATCCACCATGGCGGCGTCAACCACCTGTCCTTTGCCCGAGCTTTTGGCTTCAAGCAGTCCGCAAACCATCCCAAAGGCGAGCATCATGCCGCCGCCGCCAAAATCCCCAACCAAGTTTAACGGCGGCACCGGGCCGCGTTCTTGGTCGCCAATGGAATCCAGCGCACCTGTTAATGCGATATAGTTAATGTCGTGTCCGGCACGCTTTGCCAATGGTCCATCCTGACCCCAGCCGGTCATCCGGCCAAACACCAGGCGCGGATTACGGGCGAGGCAAACCTCCGGCCCCAAGCCTAAGCGCTCCATCACCCCTGGACGGAAGCCCTCAACCAAGCCGTCGGCATTTTCAATCAGCTTTAAAACCGCTTCAACGGCGGCCGGGTTTTTCAAATCTAAGGCAATCGATTTACGGCCACGATTAAGGACCGCACCACGGCTTGACCCGCCGAGCGCATTGCCGCCGGGGCGGTCAACGCGGATGATTTCTGCACCCATATCAGCCAGCATCATGCAGCCGTGTGGAGCCGGGCCAATACCCACCATTTCAATAATTTTCAGGCCTTTTAAGGGTCCCATATTAACCTCCCATATTGCCGTTATTGCGGCTTGCGCTCATTTTCGGCAGCAATCAAGTTACGCTTGATGACGTTTAAGGTATCGACCAGCGCATCGATTTGGTGTTCATCCAGGCCGGCCAAACTTATCTCGTTCAGGCTATCGACCCGGCGTTGCATTTGCCGGCGCACATCAACAACTTTTTCCGTCAGCCAAACCCGATTGGCGCGCCGATCGTTTTCGTCTTGCGACCGCCGCACCCAGCCGGCAGCTTCCAAACGGTCAATAATACCGCCCAATGACACCCGCCCAAGATCCAATCTTTTCGCAAGTTCTGCCTGTGTTAAACCGTCGTCACGATACAGAAACCCAAGCACCACCCACTGCGCACGGGTAATCCCCAACGGCTTCATCATCTGGTCAAACGAGGTGCTGCGCAATCGCGCTACATCATGCAGTAAAAAGCCAAGATGGTAATCTGGATCACGCTGTGAGCGGGCCATCGATATCCAACCGCCGCCTAGTTGGCGACAACAGCCTTGCCATTATTCAGGACCACCTGATCCCGTTCCAAGACCCGCGCCCGAAACGATACCACCTCGCCGTCACGCCAAATTTCGGTGCGAATGGTCTCCCCTGGGTAAACAGGTGCTGAAAACCGCAACCCTAAGCTTTTAAAACGACTTGGATCATAATCACAGCAGGTCTTGAGAATCGCATGCCCGGCCACACCGAGGCTACACAAACCATGCAAAATTGGTGCTTTAAACCCTGCCGCCGCCGCCACCGCCGGATCAGCATGCAGGGGATTTGGATCACCTGACAGCCGATAGATTAAGGCTGCCTGCGGCAGTACCGGCAGGTCACAAAACCCATCCGGGGCCCGATCCGGCAAGCTGTGAACAGGGCGTGTCGGCCCGGTTGGGCCGCCGAAACCGCCATCTGCGCGTGCAAAGGTTGTCGAGTATAACGTCGCCACCTTGGTCCCGCTGGTCTTTTCCACAAGTGTGCGTTGCTGGTAAAGCAAAGCCCCCTTATCCGCGCCCTTGTCGATGATTTCAGTTATTTTAGTCTCGGCAACCATGGTGGCCGCCGGCGGTACCGGTGCATGCAGGACAATTTCCTGCTCACCATGCAGGACTTTTTGCCAGCTGATCCCGCTGTTCGGATCGCGGGCCCAGAAGCCCGGCCCGGCAAGCACCACCGCCATGGTCGGCAAAGCTGCAAAACCTGCCGCTTCTTCAAACACATAACGCAGTTGATCGGTATCTAAGGGATCAGCGCCGAGGCCCAAGCCAAGGGCATAAAGAATACTGTCCTTCGCGGTATAGGTCTGTTCAACCTGACCAAACGGCCAGTTCATCAGTTTATCGTAATCGATTGCCATCGGCGCTCTCCGGTGTCGCTTTGTCGTCGTTAGTCGCTTAAATCGGATCCCAGCTGAAAACGTCTTGGGAGCGATCAAGCGGATAGAAGCTGCCTTTGAAAGCAGGGAATGCCGTGTTGACAACAGCTTCCGGGTTCCAACCTTCGGCCGTATGCACCGAACGGATCGGCCGCGACTGACCCATTAAGTAGATCTCATTATTCCGGACCGCAAAAATTTGACCCGATACTTCTTTGCCGGCATCGGAACCAAGAGCAACGGCTAACGGTGCGATCTTTGCCGGCGTCATCGCTTTCAGTTTATCGACGCGGGCGCGCTGGGTTTCATCGGCAATCGGAATGGTGCCGATCATGCGGCTCCAAGCGAAGGGAGAAATACAGTTCGAGGTCACACCAAAACGCGACATATCCAGCGCGATTGACTTGGATAAGCCAACAATCCCTAATTTGGCCGCAGCATAATTTGCTTGCCCAAAGTTGCCGATCAAGCCCGAGGTGGAGGTGAAATGGATAAAACAACCACTGCCTTTTTCGCGGAAATGAGTCGCCGCCGCCCGACTTACGTTGAAGCTGCCCTTCAAATGCACATTGATCACGGCATCCCAGTCATCTTCGGTCATTTTGTGGAAAATAACATCGCGTAGAATCCCGGCGTTATTGACCACAATATCCAGGCCGCCGAACTGATCAATTGCTTGCGCGACCATCGCTTCACCGACCGCAAACTCGGAAACACTGCCAAAGTTGGCCTCAGCTTCGCCGCCCGCATCACGAATTTCCTTAACCACTTCCATGGCCGGCACCTGGTCCGCGCCTTCACCTTTTTCCGTGCCACCAAGATCATTAACAATGACTTTCGCGCCGTTTGCCGCCATCATGATGGCCATATCGCGGCCAATCCCCCGGCCAGCGCCTGTGATCAAAGCTACTTTGCCGTCAAGCAATTTGCCCTCGCTCATCTCTACCCCCCGATTTTTAAACCACACCATAATTTGTGTGGTTGTTGCGAATTAGTAAGCATGCGTACTATAAGAACGTGTCCGAGTTTGTCACCTCAAATCTGGCTTCCAAAATCGTCCGAATTAACCACAGGGAGATGTCACGATCATGTTTGCACGCAGTGTTTTTTCTGAAGAGCATGAAGTTTTCCGGCAATCCGTTCGGCGCTTTTGCGAAACCGAAATCGCCCCCCATCACGCAGAGTGGGAGCATAACGGCGCCGTCAGCCGAGAGGTCTGGTTAAAGGCAGGCGAGCAGGGCTTATTATGTTGCTCTGTGCCGGAAGAATTTGGCGGCCCCGGCGGTGATTTTTTAATGTCGGCGATTGTGGTTGAAGAATTATCGCGGATTGGCGCCACCGGCCCAGGTTTTTATCTGCATTCCGAAATTGTCGCCCCTTATCTGGTTCATTACGGCACCGAAGACCAACAGCGCGAGTGGCTGCCCAAAATGGTGCGCGGCGAAACCATTGGTGCCGTCGCGATGTCGGAACCGGCCGCCGGTTCCGACCTGCAGGGGATCAAGACCACAGCGATCCGCGATGGTGATGATCTGGTTATCAATGGCTCCAAGGTATTTATTACCAATGGACAATTATCTGACCTGGTCATCGTTGTCGCCAAGACCGATCCCAATGCCGGCGCCAAAGGCACCAGTCTGGTCCTGGTGGAACGCGGCCGCGAAGGCTTCAACCGTGGCCGTAATTTGGAAAAGATCGGCTGGAAGGCACAAGATACCTCAGAGCTGTTTTTTGACAATGTGCGGGTCCCGGTCACCAATCTTCTGGGCGGCGAGAATCGTGGTTTCATTCAACTGGTAGAGCAGTTACCACAGGAGCGTTTGCTGGTTTCCATGCGCGCCGCAACAGCCATTGAGACGGCCCTGGAATGGACCGTCAGATATACCAGCGACCGCAAAGCCTTTGGTAAATCAATCGCCGAGTTTCAAAACACCCGTTTCAAATTGGCCGAAGTGAAAGCCAAAGCAACCATGATGCGGGTTTTCATCGACCATTGCATCCAGCAGCACATGGACGGTGAATTAGACGCTACCGATGCCGCCATCGCCAAACTACAAAGCACCGAGATGCTCAGTGACGTCCTTGACGAATGCCTGCAATTGCATGGTGGCTATGGCTATATGTGGGAATATCCGATCGCCCGCGCGTGGGCCGATGCGCGGATGTCACGTATTGCCGGTGGCACCAGTGAAATCATGAAGGAAATTATTGGCCGTTCACTGTTTGCATAGGCGCAAGGGGTTTTCCGATGGATGACTACGCACAACTGCACCCCGGTGCCTTTGCCGCCCGAACGCCGGACCGGCCGGCGGTCATTATGGCCAATGGCGGCCGGGTGATTAGCTTCAGCGAATATGAAGCCCTATCGAACCAATGTGCACATCTGTTGCGGCAACTGGGATTGGTGCGCGGCGACAGACTTGCGATTTTCATGGAAAACCACCCGCTTTACCTGCCTCTGACTTGGGGTGGTATGCGCGCCGGCTTGCGGGTGACGGCGATCGCAACCCACCTTAGCGCCGCTGAAATTGACTATATTTTAGACGATAGCGCAGCACGTGCGCTATTCACCAGCGCCGCCAAAGCTAATATTGCCGGCACCTTGGTCGCCGCAACGGTTGCGCCGGCAGCACGCTTCATGCTCGATGGTTCGATTGCCGGTTTTGGTGATCTTGACCAGGCCCTTGCGGCCCAACCCATAACGCCGATCGCCGATCAATCTGAAGGCGTTGAGATGTTGTATTCCTCCGGCACCACCGGGCGGCCCAAAGGCGTCAAAAAAGTCTTACCCGAGCTGCCGTTTGGCGAGCCTGCCAATTGGCATCGTGAGATGATGGCGCTCTATGGTGTGGATGAAAATGCTATTTACCTGTCGCCGGCGCCGCTTTATCACGCCGCACCGCTGATGTTTAACATCCGCAACAATCGCTTTGGCGGCACGTCGGTGATCATGGAGAAGTTTGACGCCGAACAGGCTTTAGCTCTGATCGAAAAATATAAAATCACCCATAGCCAATGGGTGCCGACGCATTTCATTCGCATGTTGCGCCTTGCCGCCGAAATTCGCGGTAAATACGATCTATCCAGTCATAAGGTTGCGGTCCATGCAGCCGCCCCCTGCCCAATTGATGTGAAACGGCAGATGATTGAATGGTGGGGACCGATCATTCGTGAATATTATGCTGGTTCCGAAGGCAATGGCTATGTCGCGATTGACAGCCATCACTGGCTTCAGCGCCCCGGCTCCGTGGGCAAAGCCCTGATTGGCACCTTGCGAATTTGTGATGAAGACGGTGCGGAGGTGCCGACCGGCACCCCAGGCACCGTTTATTTTGAGGGTGGACCGGTTTTTGATTATCACAATGACCCGGAAAAAACCGCGCAATCGCGTCATCCAAAAGGCTGGAGCACGCTGGGCGACGTTGGGTATGTTGATGCCGACGGGTATTTATTTTTAACCGACCGGCGCGCCTTCACGATCATCTCCGGCGGCGTCAATATCTACCCCCAGGAATGTGAAAATCTGCTCACCGGCCATCCCCGGGTGATGGATGCAGCCGTCATTGGCGTGCCAAACGCAGAGTTCGGCGAAGAGGTCAAAGCCGTGGTCCAGCCTGTTGATATGGACGACGCAAACGCTGATCTGAAAGCCGAGCTTATGGCCTATTGCCGGCAGCACTTAAGCCATGTCAAATGCCCTCGGACAATCGATTTTGTTGAAAAACTGCCTCGACAAGAAAACGGCAAGCTCTATAAACAAAAGCTCCGCGACACCTATTGGGTTGGCCACGCAAACCAAATCGTTTAATCTTTTCAGTGCATAATAATATTTTTGCAGTGCTGCCGAGACGGACGCATTTTTTTGCCGTAAACTACCATTCGGTGAAAATGATATGCTGATCTTGGAATGCATAAAATCCTGAGAACGTTTAAACGCGAGCATAAGTCGAGTGCCGAATTGCTAAATATATTCGAGCATCAAATCGATTTGATTGCTGCCGCCGAGCATCCTGATATCGACATTGTCGACGGGGTGATTGAGTATTTCGCAAGCTTTTTGCTGCATGTGCACCACCCCAAAGAAGAAATCGTCTTAGCGGCCTTAAAGGCGCGGGTGGCAGATGAAATTGCCGAATTGTCGGCGATCAACAACGAGCATTTCGCCTTTCACCAACGCATTCACAACTTCGCCGAGACGGTTCGGGGGGTTTTGGGAGAAGGCTCATTGGTGATGGAACGCCAAGCTTTTGTTGATTTAGCGCATGAGTTCATAGACCTGGAGCGCGCCCATATGGCGTTGGAGGAAAAAGTTTTTTTCCCGCTCGCCCGTGAATGCCTGACGGCGGAAGATTGGCAGGCCATTGAGGCTAGCATCGCCGCCGACCCGGCCTTCAAGCCGGCGGTGAACCGCCGCCATGCCCAGCTGCGTCGAGAAATTCGTGTCTGGCAAAAAGAAAACGACGGTTAATCAACAACAATCAAAGCATCAACCACCGTCACACCTGCGCCGTCAGCATGCACGATCACAGGGTTAAGATCGATTTCGGCAAGATGATCACGGTGGCCAACCGCCAAGGTTCCAAGATCAACAATTAATTGGATCAGCGCCGCCCGGTCCGCTGCCGGCTGGCCGCGATAGCCGGCAAGCAAATCCGCCAGCCGGCTTTCGGCCAGTAAAGCTGCGGCATCGGCTGGGGAAATCGGCAGTGGCGCGGTGCGGGTATCATCGACCAATTCCGCCAACACGCCCCCTGGCCCAACCGTCACCATCGGCCCAAAGGTCGGATCTCGGTAAACCCCGACGATGACCTCAACGCCAGGGGCGGCCATCGCTTGCACCAAAACCCCATCGACCTGGATCGCTGCGGCATCAGCAGTCTGCATAAGTTTTTCAAACTGCCGGCTCACGGCCACATCACCGATGACATTCAGCGCCAACAAGCCAACATCACTTTTGTGCGCCAGGTCCCTTGCCTGCCCTTTCAACGCGACGGCACCGTCAATCTTGGCCGCTGCCGCGACGGCCGCATCGGCGGTCCGCGCCAAGCTGCCTTCGGCGATCGCCAAACCGTGTTGCCGCAGCCAGTCATGTGCCTGGTATTCAGCCAGCGGGCCAGGGTCTGTCAAAGCTGCCGGGCGGGCCACGGGCGGGACCGGAACGGCACTTTGGAAAGCCTTTCGCCGACAGCCATAATCATAAAGCGCACGCGCCGCTGCGGCGCAGTTAAGTGGGTTGGTGAACAGCGGAAACCCCGAACTGGTCAACACCTCGACAGCGGTTGGATGTGGCACCGTATAGGACCAGAAAAAAACCGGCTTATCGGTCGCGGCACGGACAGCTTGCAAGGCGCTACGATCTTCTTCAATCCGTCCCGGCAAACGTGCTGAGGCGACAGCGATCACACTGCCAATGCCCGGGGCATGGCGTAACAGCTCAACCAGCCCGGCATAGCCAAGGTGATGGATCGCCTGGGCCGTCGCATCAACAGGGTTGTGCGAGCTGCCATAGGCCGGCAAATGGGCGTCAACAGACCTGCGCGTGGCCGCATCTAAAACCGGCACATCCAGGCCGGCCGCAGCGGCGTTATCGGCCATCCAGCCACCGGCACCGCCTGAGGCGGTGAAAATCGCGGTGCTGGCATTGGCCGGCAACAGATCACCCATGAAGGCAAACCCGGCGGCCAGATCAACGGCCTGTTCAGGGGTTTCCGCCTCGATGATGGCGTAATGCCGGAACATCGCCCGATAACTGCCATGGGCACCAGCAAGGGCGGCAGTGTGGGACAGGGCAGCACGTTCACCTGCTGCCGACTTACCAACTTTGACGGCAATAATCGGCTTGCCGGCGCGCAGGGCCTTTTCGGCGGCACGCCGAAACACGGCGGCGGTTTTTACATTTTCTAAAAACAGGATGAAAACATCTGCTTCGTCCTGCTCAACCAACCATTCAACCAGCTCGAAACTTTCGACCTGCGCTTCATTGCCGGTGGTGACCACATGGCTAAAGCGTAGTCGCTTTGCCCGTCCTTGATCCAAAAATGAAAATCCGACACCGCCTGACTGGCCGATCACGGCAACACGGCCACTCCGCGAGCCTGCGGGCGGGTCAAGCGCACCATCAAGGTCAACAACCGGCGAAAAAGTCGGGGCCAGTTTGCTTTGTAAATTCGCAAACCCTTCAGAATTGGGGCCAATAATCAGCATCCCGGAACGCGCTGCAATGGCCGCAATTTCGGCTTGCAAGTCGCGCCCCCCGGCGCTGCTTTCTTCTGCAAATCCGGAGGTAATAATTTGCGCCGCCTTGACCCCTTTGGCGGCACAATCATCAAGCACTGCCGGCACATGCGGTGCCGGCACGATGATGATCGCCATATCCACGTCGCCAGGCACCTCAGATACGCTGGCATATGCTTTCCGGCCGGCCACCTCGGCGGCGCTGCGACTGATCGGGATAAGTTCGGCAGCAAAGTCATGGCGATCCATGACCGCAATGAGCCGCCCGCGCAGCGACGACATATCATCGCTGGCCCCAACAACCGCAAACCGGCGCGGCTGCAACAAGGCCCCAAAATCACGCTGGGGCAGGTCGGATGCGCCTGTCACAACAGCTTAACGCAGGCCTAACCCACGGGCGATAATGCCGCGCAAAATCTCCGTCGTACCGCCTTGGATGGTGAGTTTCGGTGCAATCAACAAATTGCTGGTGAGCGCCATTTCAAAGCGGCTGCGAGCCGCTGGATCATTGTCGATCAGGCTGCCGAGATCCCGGCAAATCCCCGGCAGTTTCTGCATCCAAACCGTGCCGAGATCCTTGACGATTGAGGCCTCTAAAACAGGTTCTTTGCCTGCCGCCAACATGCCGGCAACCGAAATTGACATTCGCCGCATGGTGAACAACTGCGCCACCAATCGGCCAAGACCTTCAGCGGCCCGAGAATCTGGACTTGGGCCAACCAAATTGACCAATTCGATCAACACCGCGATGGTTTCTAAGAAACGCTCGGGTCCGGAACGCTCATAGGCAAGTTCCGCCGTCGCCTGCGCCCAGGCATTATCTTCTTCGCCAAGCAGATGGTTGGCCGGCATGTCGACGTCTTCAAAAACCACCTCATTGAAGTCGTGATCACCATTTGGCCAGAAGATCGGCCGCACGTTGATGCCGGGCTTTTTCATATCGACCAAAAACTGCGTCAAGCCATGACGGCGGTTTTCTTTGGTTGGCGGTGAGGTGCGGAATAAGCCGATCATATAATCAGCTTCATGCGCCGCAGTGGTCCACACTTTCGTGCCGTTTAAGCGCCACCCTTCATTGGTCCGCTCGGCGCGCGCTTTAGCGGCGAAGAGATCGGAACCTGAGTCAGGCTCGCTCATGCCGATCGCAAACGTGCACTCACCAGCGATAATCCGGGGCAGCACATCACGCTTTAAAGCTTCATCACCATATTTCAAAATCACTGGTCCGCTTTGCCGGTCGGCGGTGAAATAAACTTGGCTTGGGGCCCGCGCCACCAAGAATTCCTCGGTGATCACATAACGTTCCAGAAAGCTGCGCTCTTGACCGCCATATTCCTTTGGCCAGGTCAGGCCGATCCAGCCCTTGGCAGCGACCTTACGTGAAAATTCATGGTCAAAACCGCGCCGCGACGGACGGTCCAGATGATCGCTGTTCTCGGCCAAGAAGGCTCGAACTTCGCTGCGCAAATCCTCGGCAGCATCTGGCAAACGAATGGGATCAAATTGAATGGCTTGGCTCATTATCTTAGCTCCGGTTTTGCTTTAAGCAGCAGTAATAGTTTTCCAAAAAGCGTCGCCGCCTTGGGCAGCAAAATGTCGTCCCAGGCGCTCCGCCCACTGGGCCTCACGACCGAATTGATCGCGCCAGGCCCACATCCGTTGGACGTAACGGTGCAGCGGGTGATCAGCGGTAAAACCAATTGCCCCGTGAACCTGGTGGGCAATCAAGCCGCCTTCGTTGACGGCCTCACCGGCGCGAATTTTCGCACTGGCGATGTCCACAAAGGCTGCCGACGGACGGTTCGCTTGCTCCAGCGCAAAAGCCGCCGATGCGGCAGCCGCAACCACCGCCGCCGTTTCCTCGGCAAGCCGGGCCAGTAAATGCTGAACCGCTTGAAATTTAGCGATCGGACGACCAAACGCGATACGATCTTGTGAATAGCTGACGCACATCTTCAGGGCGCCTTCAAAGGCACCGGCCACGGCCATTGCCGCCATCGCCGCCCCAAGCAGTTCAAGCTCATCATGCTCCAGATCAACGGCCGCTGCCGATATCGCCGGCACGGCATTCAGCGTGACGGTATCAAAGCTGTCACCGGCCGCATCGACGCCGGGCTCAATGCCGACATTGTCTAGGGCCACCAATGCCGCTGTCGGGCCTGCGGTACCGTCGGCCAAAACAGCGAGGAACTGCGCATGTTCGGCAAAAGCGACAGCCGATAAGCGGCCACTTACACGGCCTTCGGCATCGATGCTGACGGCAGCACCATTGCTGGCCGATGAGACTGTCATGATGCCCTCAGGTAAGGCGATATTGGCACGGTCCAACAACCACACCGCCAATAAATGTGGCACCAACGGCAGGGCCACCGCATGGGCCCCTGCAACGCGAATGATCTCGAAGGTATCGGCAACCGACAAGGCGGCCCCACCGGCAGCTTCGCTGGCCCAAGCGCGTGTTAACCCGCCCTCGTCCAAGGCTTGCCAAAGACTGTCGCGCCAAGCTTCATCCTTGGCATTGATAATCGTCTGTGGGTCACCCAAATCTTCAAAGATTTTGCGGGTGGTATCGACGATGATGTCTGTCATTTCGCTCATAAAAGGGGCTCCATCCCTTGTCGTGGTAACTGTTCTTGCCCTACGGCAGACGGCAAGACCTGCGTCAGCGGCCCTGGAAGTTTGGCACCCGGCGCTCGGACGTGGCCTTCACGCCTTCGCGAAAGTCCTCCGTCGCCTGTAACCATTGTTGTTGTTTTAATTCATGTGCGGTGGCGGCCGCAACCCGCTCCGCCAGACCTGCACGCAAGGTATCCCGGGTGGCAACAACCGCCAGCGGTGCATTGGTGGCAATTTCGCGGGCCAGCTCAATGGCGGTCGCACGCACGTCGGCCAGCGGCACCAACATATCTGCCATGCCCATCTCAACAGCTTCTTCGCCTTTAAAGCGGCGGCTGGTGTAAAACACCATCGAGGCTTTTTGCCTGCCGATCAGCTCCGGCAAGGTGGTGGTCAAACCAAATCCGGGATGAAACCCAAGGCGGGTAAAGTTTGCCGCAAACCGGCCTTCCGGGCACGTGACCCGAAAATCAGCCGAGATCGCCAAACCAAGGCCGCCACCAATTGCAGCGCCTTGCACGGCGGCAATAATCGGCTTGCGGCTGCTAAAGATGCGCACCGCTTCTTCATAGAGATGTGCGGTATTGCGATCACGGGTGTGCTGGGTGCCGGAGCCGTCGCCAAAATTGGCGCCCGCGCAGAATGACTTTCCGGCGGAACACAGCACAATCGCCCGGCAATCACTGCGCTCACCAAGCACGTCACAAGCTGACGACAGCTGACTGATCAACTCGAAGTCGAAAAAATTATGTGGCGGTCGATTGATTTCCATCACCGCGACATTCTGATCGATGTCGATGTTTAATTCCGAGAAGTCGTTTATGGTTGTCATCTGTTGGCGTCCCTCACCTTAATATTTCTAATCTAGTGCATTGAGGTTGGTTTGGCGAGCCATCCGGCCAACCGAGAGAACACCGCCGCGGCGTCGTTCAAACCGTCAAAACGCAGCAGATCCTCGCACAACCCCTGGCTCTTTTCTGAGCCCAATTGTGGTTCCACCAAACTGTTGAATTTGGCCTGCAAACGGCGGTCCTGGTCCTTTAGATCGGTTGCCGGCACGCCAACATCGAATTGCTTTTCAAAGCGCCTACCGTCGTTGGTTTCGATGACGGCGCCGGCGAGCGTGAAAGGCCCGCCGTTTTCTTCAACCGTGACCTTACGTCGCAGATCAACCAAATCCGCGCGCACCGCATTGGCATCGCTGTAGGTCTCAATCTGCGCGGTATCATCCCCGGCGAGTGCAAAAGCGGCGGTGTGGCGGAGGCTAAATTTCGTTTGCAAGCCATCCTCAGGTTCCAAAATATGGCAAACTTTCAGATGCCCCGGGTCAACCGACAGCTTAACCGCTTTGATATCTGCCGCCGTCAACGAGGCCTCGGCGGCAATGTCGCGGCTCAGCTCAATGGTAGAATGGGTGAGATAGCAAGCGGCGTGATATTTGAACAGGTTTTCACGGATATAAAAGTCACGCGGCGGCGCTGCCCGGGCAGCATCGGGATCAAAGTCATCGCTCATTGCATCGGCCAGGCCTTGAGCTGCTTCCAACATATCGCCGCGACCGGTAAATCCGCGCCCAGCCAAGCGCGCCGCGAGCAAGCCGCTACTCGCCGCTTTACCCACATGCAGCGGTTTACACATGCTCCCGAACTGCGATTTCAGCCCCGCCGCTTGGGTTGCAGCAATCCCAATTGCCGTCGCCATCTGATGCTGATCCAGGCCCAGCAACCGGCCGGCGCCAACGGCAGCGCCAACGGTGCCAATTGTGGCTGTAGAATGAAAGCCGCGACCATAATGGCCACCTTGAATGAGTCGTCCGATCCGACATTCGATCTCATAGCCGGCGACAAAGGCCGTCAATAAATCCATGCCACTGGTCGGTTGCGCACTTGCCAGCGCCAAAAGCGCGGTTGCGACAGGCACGGTCGGGTGACCGATCATGGCACTGTGCACATCATCGTAATCCAGCGCATGCGATGCCGCGCCATTCACCAAAGCTGATTGTTGCACCGTCGCCTTGCGGCCATGACCAATGATCAAGGCTTGCGGATTACCACCCTCAACGGCGACCTCATCGTTTAGGATATCAACCAGCGGCTCGCCGGCACCAGCAATCGTCACGGCAAACCAGTCGAGCAGGCAATGGCGGGCCATGGTGATCGCATCAGGCGTCAAATCACTGGCCTTCAGGGTTGCAGCAGCATCTGCCAATTCAGCTGTTAAACCAGCACCGGCAGCAAGATTTTTCGTCGACATGAGGACCTCCATGACGAATGTCGGGAGAAGATAACGGCTAATCTTGGCGAAAAACCACCGCGACGTCCAGCAAGCTTGCACATACGCTTGTGTTGCGCGCCAATTGACCGCATCCAGAACCACTCTATAGTGCCCGCTGGAGAGCCTTGAATTTGCTGAGGGGAAAGCTATGACGACAGATAAAATGTTGTCCGAAAAACGCGGCGCAATTGGCGTCATGACCTTTAATAACGTCGCCCGGCACAACGCCGTTTCGCTTGAGATGTGGGATGCTGCCGAGGAAATATTAAGTGATTTTATGGCAGATGATGCGATCCGCGTGATCGTCTTAACAGGCGCCGGCGGGAAAGCTTTTGTCTCGGGCGCGGATATTTCGAAATTTGAATCTGAGCGGGCCGCCGAAGAAGCCGTGACCTATTATAATCAGCGCACCAAGGCTGTTTATGAAGGCATTACCCATCTCAGCAAACCAACCATTGCCATGATTAACGGTTATTGCATCGGTGGTGGCTTGGCCTTGTCGCTGTGCTGCGACATTCGCATTTGCTCGCCAAAGTCGCGCTTCGGCCTGCCCGCAGCACGGCTTGGGTTGGGCTACCCGTTCCTGCGGGTAAAACAACTCATCGATACCATTGGCCCAGGGGCGGCCAAAGACATCGCTTTTTCGGCCCGCCGGATTGACGCCGATGATGCCCACCGGGTTGGCTTGGTTCAACAGATCGTCGATGAAGAAAATCTCGAAAGCCATGTCATGGACTATGCCGGCAGCATTGCCCAAAATGCGCCACTAACCTTGAAGGCCCTGAAGTTCGCAGCGATTCAGACCATGAAAGATCCGGCCGATCGGGCTTTGGACGAACTACAAGCGATGGTCGATGGCTGCTTTGCGTCGGAAGATTACGTGGAAGGCCGAACAGCGTTCATGGAAAAGCGCCCTGCCGACTTTAAGGGTCGCTAGGCAGACGGATCTTTTTTAACCATCGACCAATCGAGCGGCTCGCCAAATGTCAAATCGCGGGCCGCACGACAGCCCAGGACTCGATCTAATTCAACCGGCGGCAGACCGCGTCCGGGGCGAATTGAGCGAATGTTGGCGAGGCTAAGCACGGCCCCGGCCGGCACGTCCTGGACCACGTAAAGTGAGCGCCGCAGTTTCAGCATGTCCTGTTCTGCTGCTGTCGGCGCAAAGCTTGCCGCACCAAGGGCGGCGGCGGCACTGCGGCAATCCTGAACCAACCGCTTCAACTCTGCCGGTTCCAGCGAGAAATCACTGTCGACGCCACCGTCACTGCGCGCCAAGCAAAAATGCTTCTCAATAATCTGCGCACCGAGCGCCACGGCAGCTGTTGCAACTGTTGTGTCCGGGGTGTGATCCGATAAGCCAATCACACAGTCTAAGCGCCGCGCCAGCTCGCCAATGGTCGCCAGATTAGCTTCTTCAACCGGCGTCGGATACGCCGACACACAATGCAAAACAGCGATGTTACGTGCGCCTGCCGCGCGAGCAGTCTCAACTGCGGCGGAAATCTCCGGCCAGCTGGCCATGCCGGTTGAAATGATGATCGGCTTTCCAACCGCCGCCACTTGCCGGATCAACGGCAAATCAACAATTTCCGGCGAGGCGATCTTATAGGCCGGTGCCTGCAGGCCTGCCAACAAGGCCAGCGCGCTGCGATCAAACGGCGCAGAGAAGACCGTAATCCCGATCTCGCGGCCATAGTCAAACAATGGTTGATGCCAGGACCAGGGTGTATGCGCCTGGGCATAAAGCTCATATAACCGCCGCCCGGCCCACAGCCCGCCTGCAATGGTAAATTCCGGACCATCATGGTCAATGGTGATGGTGTCAGCGGTATAGGTTTGCAGTTTCACCGCATCGGCACCGGCCTCTTGGGCAGCGCGTAGCAGTGCGAAAGCGCGGTCAATGTCACCATTATGATTGCCTGACATTTCGGCAATGATATATGGCGGCGCAGCGGTGCCGATCGGTCGTCCAGCGATGGAAAATGCCTGCGTCATAGCCAAAAGATTAGCAAGTTTGTCAGCGCTTAGCGAGGATTGCGGCAAGGATTTTTTCAGCTCCCTCGGCGCCGATCTGAAGCGTTGGTGGCGGCTGGTATTCAGCCGCGCAGACGGCCGACACGGCAGCAGCCATGGCGGCGCTATCCACATGCCGAAAGGCTGCCAAGCCGGCCTTTTGAAGGGCACTTATATTGGCTTGTTGATTGTCAACAATCGCCGCCGTGACAATCGCCCGACCGGCCGCCAGCGCCTCCGTTACAGTGACGCCGGCAGCGCCGCAATACACGGTCGCCTGGGCCATTAACGCCGCCATATCGGCGCCGTGATGGACGGTAATCCGCCCCCCGCCAAGATCAACCGCATCGCGCACAGCAGCTGCCACAGCTAACAGCGGCGAGGTGACCAGATCAATTTCTAGCGGCTCAACCGCTAACAACGCGGTCGCTACCGCCGCGGCAATCTGGCCATCATCACTGGCACCAAAAGCGACAAGTGCACGCGCCGTGCTGGGACGCTCTTGGCGAAGTACGAAAAAGCCTGGATCAATCAGCCCATATTGTGGCCCTGCCAGAATCTGTGCTTGGCTAAGATGGCGGTAGTTAACAGTGTCGGCATTCAGGCCAGGGTTGACCAGCAGATCAACATCCAGAGGCCGGCTGGCGGTATCGTCAATTGCCGTTATGACCGCAAACTTTTTTCGCCAGGCGCGGAAGTGGTCGGCGTTGAAAATCTCGCCGTCGGCGATCAAGCCGTCGGCAGCCGGTAATTGGTGCCAATCGTCAACGGCAATGGGCGGCGGTAATCCGTCAGCAACCGCCACATGTTGCGCGCCGGAACTTACATGCAGCGCAACCGTAAAATCGCCGGCAAGCGCAGCCCGGGCCAGCACCTGCATCCGTCGTAAATGCCCAAGACCAATTTCAGGTCCGGCAGCTATGGCAAAACGCAACATCATCATGGTCACGAGTGTAGCTTGCGCGGGCGCTGCTGGCCACGTATCCTGCGGGTGTTTTCAAAAGGGCAGAAAGAAGCACTTATGAGCCAAGCGACACTTGCCGGACGACAGGTTCTGTTGGTGATTACAGGCGGCATTGCAGCTTATAAATCACTTGAATTGATTCGCCGATTGCGGGAGCGCGGCTGTGCGGTCCGCGCCGTCATGACGGCCGGTGCCTGCCAGTTTGTCACCCCCTTGTCGGTGCAAGCACTCAGCGAAGATAAGGTTTATAGCGAGCTATTCTCACTGACGGCAGAATCAGAGATGGGTCATATCCGCCTCAGCCGCGAAGCCGACCTTCTGGTGGTTGCGCCTGCGAGCGCTGATTTCATCGCCAAAATGGCCCATGGTGCGGCCGATGATTTAGCCTCAACGGTGATGTTGGCCTCCGACAAAGCTGTGTTAATGGCACCGGCAATGAATGCGCAAATGTGGGCTCATCCTGCCGTCCAAGCAAATGTTGCAACCCTGGCGGCACGTGGGATTAAGCAAATTGGTCCAGATGCGGGCGACCTTGCCTGCGGCGAAGTCGGCGCCGGTCGCATGGCCGAGCCAATGGCGATCTTGGCCGCCATCGAAGCGCAGTTAAGCGGCACCGATAGGCAACCCTTGGCCGGCCGTCATGCCTTGGTGACCAGCGGCCCGACCCATGAAGCCATCGATCCGGTGCGCTATATCGCCAATCGTTCCTCAGGCAAGCAAGGCCATGCGATTGCCGCCGCCCTGCAGCGGTTAGGTGCCAGAACAACCTTGGTGACCGGCCCAACCAGCCAACCTGACCCGACCGGGGTCGCCGTGCATCATATTGAAAGCGCTGTCGACATGCTGGCCGCCTGCCAAACCGCTTTGCCTGCGGATATCGCCGTTTGTGCCGCAGCGGTCGCTGATTGGCGGGTAAAATCACCGGCAACCGGTAAGATGAAAAAAACCGGCGACAATGAACCACCGTTGCTTGAACTGGTTGAAAACCCGGACATCCTTGCTTGCTTGTCTGCAGCCGGGCCGCTGCGTCCTGGATTGGTGGTCGGCTTTGCCGCCGAAACCGATACGGTGCTGGAACACGCAAACCTGAAACGCCAGCGCAAAGGCTGTGATTGGATCGTCGCCAATGATGTTGGTCCCAAAACGGGAACTTTCGGCGGCGATAACAATACGGTGCATTTAATCACGGAAGCCGAGAATGAAAGCTGGCAGCCCATGCAAAAAACCGCTGTAGCCAGCAAATTGGCGGCCCGCATTGCGGCGCATTTTGGAGATAATAATGACTGAGGTTAAGGTGACCCGCCTGCCCCATGGTGCTGATTTGCCCTTGCCCGCCTATCAAACTGCCGACAGCGCCGGGATGGATTTAATGGCCGCAATTGCGGCACCGGTAATATTAGCGCCCGGCGAACGCCGGCTGATCGCCACCGGCTTAGCGATTGCCCTGCCCTCAGGTTACGAGGCGCAAATCCGGCCACGCTCAGGGTTGGCTTTGCGTGACGGTATTTCCCAGGTCAACGCGCCGGGCACCATCGATGCCGATTATCGTGGTGAAATTGGCATTATCCTGATCAACCATGGCGACACGGCTTTTGAAATCACCCCTGGTATGCGCATTGCCCAAATGGTTGTTGCGCCCGTGGTTCAGGCCCATTGGCGGGAAGTTGACAGCCTTGATGAAACCGATCGTGGCGACAGCGGCTTTGGCTCCACAGGCACAGGTAAGGCCGCAGGTCATTCGTGATGGAGCTGACCGACGCCCAGTTTGAGCGCTATGCCCGCCATCTGATTCTTGATGAAGTCGGTGACGCCGGACAGGAAAAATTGTTGCAGGCCCGGGTCTTGGTTGTTGGTGCCGGCGGCCTTGGGGCACCGATGTTGCTGTATCTGGCAGCCGCCGGTGTCGGCACCATTGGCATCATCGATGATGATCATGTTGACCTGTCAAATTTACAGCGCCAAGTCATCCACATGACCGAGCGCGTTGGCAGCGCGAAAACACAGTCGGCGGCCGCAACCATTGCAGCCGTCAACCCGGACATTGTTGTTGAGCAGCACGCCACCCGCCTGACGGCCGACAATGTTATGGCCTTAATTAATGATTATGACGTGATTGCAGATGGCTCCGACAATTTCAGCACCCGCTATTTGCTGAATGACGCCTGCCACCTGGCCGGAAAAACTTTGGTTGCAGGCGCATTGCTGCGCTTTGAAGGCCAACTTTCAACCTTTCGCAGCGGCGTGAGCGGCCATCAAGATGCGCCGTGTTATCGATGTCTGTTTCCGGCACCGCCGGCCGCCGGCACGGTGCCGCGCTGTGATGAAGCCGGCATTCTTGGGGCCGTCGCCGGAGTCATCGGCACGTTGCAAGCAACCGAAGTTATCAAGGAAATACTGTCTTTGGGGGACAGCATGGCAGGCAGGCTGATGCTGTATGATAGCCTCAGCGGCAGTTTCCGGACGGTCAAGTTTAAGCGCAATCCGGAATGCCCGCTGTGCGGTGATGCCCCGCAAATTCAGGCCGTCAGCTAAGCGCTGGTGAAATCTCTAGCGGGCCGCGCGAAAAGGCCCGACCCGCTTGTTGCCAAGCTTAAAGATTGGCAAGAATGTTTTCTGCTGTCGACACTTCAAAAGCACCTGGCGCTTCAACCATCAGCCCTGTGACCGTGCCGTCTTCGACGATCATCGCATAACGCTGGGAGCGAACACCCATGCCGCGCGCGACTAAGTCCAACTCCAAACCAAGCGATTTGGTGAAGGCGGCGCTGCCGTCGGCGATCATCATGACTTTATCAGCAACTGACTGATCTTTGCCCCACGCATCCATCACAAAGGCATCGTTCACAGACACGCACGCAATGGTGTCAACGCCTTTGGCTTTGATGGCATCGGCATGCTGCACAAAACCTGGCAAATGTTTGGCGGAACAGGTTGGTGTGAATGCGCCAGGTAGCGCGAAAACAACAACTTTTTTGCCACCAAACATCGCATCGGTCGAGATTTCATCAACCCCATCAGCGGTTTTGTGATGTAAGGTACCGGCTGGAATTTTATCTCCAACATTGATCGTCATATTATGAGCTCCTTTGACTAAAATGCGCGTGGCGGAACGGCCTTCGCTTTTCGGTGACGCTAATAACTGCCTGTTGACCGTCTCTGTCAAAGGCTAATTTGTGATTATTTTTTTCTCCCGGCGGCAGCGATCTCTGCCAGCACCCGATCCGCCGACAGTAATTCCGGCAAAGCAATACCGGAAACCGCCCCTGGCCCATAAACCGCGTTAAACGGAATGCCGTAACGGCCGAATGAGGCAAGATAGCCGGCAATGACCGGGTCCGGGTTGGTCCAATCGGCGCGCATGCCAATGACCTCACCGGCGCCAAGCAGAGCATTCACGGGCCCTTGATCAAGCACCAGGGCTTTATTCACTTTGCAGGTTAGGCACCAATCGGCGGTCACATCCACCAATACGACCTGTCCTGCCGCCACCAAGGCGGCTAAATCCGCTTGGTCGAACTGCTGCCATTTTACCGCCGTTGCGGCCGGCGCAGCATGGCGGCTGAAGCCTGTTTGTGTCCACATCACGCTGGCCAGCCAAAGCGCCGTTGCCAGTAACGCCAGCGCCAGAACTTTCTTCAATTGCAGCATCCATGCCCCCGGCTTTGGCAACCAGCTGACCAGACCGGGGGCAGCTGCGATCAGCAAATAGGGCAGCGCCAAACCAATGCCCATGACCGCGAACACCGCCAAAATCTCTGCCGGCCCTCGGGCCAGGGCAAAGCCGATGGCGGTGCCTAAAAACGGCGCTGAACAGGGGGTCGCTAACAGTGTCGCGAACATCCCCGCCAAAAAATGACCGCCTGTACCAGGGCCGGTCCGGGCGACCTTCGCAGTGCCGAGCCGACTGCCCGCATCAGCGATAAAACGCGGTAGCGGGATCTCAAACCATCCCCATAAATTGGCCGCGAAGCCTAAAATAATCACAATCATGATGAGCAAGAAAATAGGCTGTTGGAACTGCATCCCCCAGCCAACCGAGAGACCGGCGATTTTGAGGCTTAATGCGCCGACGGCGAGCAGCAAAAACGAGCATATAATCCCTGCCGCCGAGGCGAGAAAACCGCGCCGTATTTCAGCCGACGCCGCGCCGCCGTAATGCGCGACCGTCATCAACTTCATTGATAATACAGGTAAGACGCAGGGCATGAGGTTAAGGATCAGACCACCAAGGAGGGCAAAGCCAAGGATCACCACCAGGCCGCTGATTGCAACATTTGTCGGCAGCGCCGCCGCCGCTTCGGCGATTAAGGTTCGTTCACTGAAACGATCACCATCGGCAACTGTCATGGTATAGCGCGCACCATCAAGGGGTTGGCCGTCAACCGCCCCGGCCGGAAGGGTAAACATGGCGGATAATCGGTCCGCTGCAAGACGTGTTTCGGGCACGCCAAACCCCACACCAGGTGGACCTTCGGGGAAAATTTCCGGGGCCGTCATCGCTTGCGCCGCCTGCACGCTGACACGAATAAATTTTGCAGGCTGGCCAACGGCTTCAATTTTTGTGACCGACAAACCTGTTCCGGGCCGATCACTTGGCACCCGCGCCTGAAACCGGTTGATGGCCTGCGCCTCGGCCGAGGGCTGCGCTAATCCGGCCGGCAGATCAAAGCGCAAGTCAGCATCTAGCGGCACACAAATATCACTGCATACCAGGGCGCTGAGCTTACCGCGCAGCGACAATGGCGCAGCGATTTTTGCCAGCGTGGCGGTGATCGGATAAATCACTTCATCGCCATAACCAAAACTTTCAAAACCAAGGATCGAGAAGCGCTGCGGTAAGGGAAAGCGCATGCTTGCCGCTTTCAGATTATCCGAGCCGGTCCAATCGATACGTGGTGGAAAGCCTGCATCGCCCGGTGACCGCCAATAGATTTTCCAGTCTTTTTTCAGCTGCACCTGCAAGCCTAGCGGCAAACTTTCACGGTTACCTGTTGCCACAGCGGCGGCGACCAAGCGCACCTTAGCGATATCCAAATCAACCCACGGGGACGCACTGGACGGCCCTGCATCGGCTTTGCCGGCAACCAGCACCAGCGCCAAGCCGGCAGCGGCACCTTTGAAGAATGTTTTCCACCTCATAGCGAATATATATAAATGTTTTTCAGCATTTTAAGCCTGACAATTGTGGTATCACCGGCTGAGGTGACTTATAGAAGTAAAATGATGACTGAAACGCCGACTGATTATCTGACCGGACAGCTGCTGATTGCGATGCCTGCGATGCGCGATCCGCGTTTTGCGCGCACGGTGATTTTTGTTTGTGCACATAATGACGAGGGGGCGATGGGACTGGTTTTAAATCGCTTGATCGGTTCGATCAGCTTTGAAGCCTTGCTCGAAGAGCTTGCCATCGGCATTGAAGACACTCCCGAAGCATGGTCGCCGCCGGCAATTCATTTTGGCGGGCCGATGGAAACCGGTCGCGGTTTTGTGCTTCATAGCGCCGACTATATCTCGGTTGATTCGATCCCTGTCGATGAACATATGGCGGTCACCTCGACAGTGGAAATTCTGCGCGATATCGCCATAGGTCAGGGCCCAGGGCAAGCCATGCTGGCACTTGGTTACGCCGGTTGGGGACCAGGCCAATTGGATGATGAAATGCAGGAAAACGCCTGGCTGAATGTTGCCGCCGATGACGGCATCATCTTCGACCACGATCTGGAAAATAAATGGGAACGCGCCTTGGCCAAACTTGGCGTCGACGCCTCGCTGTTATCAACCGAAGCCGGGCACGCTTAAAAACTTACAGTGTCACCGCCAATTTGCGGGCAACGAAATCGACACGATCCTGGCCCCAGAAAATTTCCCCATCGATCACATAGCTTGGTGCCCCAAAGACCCCGGCGGCAAGGGCTTGCTCGGTATCAGCCTCCATTTGGGCGTTGACAAGATCGGTTTCGGCCTGCGCCGTTAGGGCGCGGCCATCCAAACCACAGGCATCGCAGACCTGTGCAACCACCGCCGGATCATCGATATTTCGATCATCTTCCCAGAGCGCCGCCAAGATCGCGTTTGACAGCATCAAAGCATCATCACCATTCAGCCGCGCGGCGGTGATGACCTGGCTTGAAATTGGCGCCGTTGATGGAAAATTCTTCGGTTCAAAAATAATGGGGCTGTTCAAATACGCTGCCCAGCGTTTCAATTCCATCATCCGGTAAGCAATTCGTTGCGGGGCGCGTTTCGGCAAGGGTAAGCCGCCTGATGCCGGGAAAATTTTGTGATAGCCAACGGCATAGACATTCACTTTTGCGCCCGCCGCTTGGGCGATTTTGGTCAGCGGACCCGAGCCCAGATACGTCCATGGGCTGCTGGGGCTAAGATAGTAATCAATGATCGGTTGCATGCTGGTGCTTTCTTAATCACGGCGGAGCGGTTAGTGTACTTCGCTCAGGTCCGGGTGACCAGTGCAAGAGATGCAAATCAAAGTAAGGTTTGAAGTCTATGAAAGTGTACATCAGCGCCGATATCGAAGGTGTTGCCGGCATTGCTCATTGGGATGAGGCCGGAAAAAAGCAACCTGAGTATCAAGAATTTCGTACCCAGATGACAGCAGATGTTGCAGCCGCTTGCCAAGCTGCGGCGGCGGCGGGCGCAACCGAAATTCTGGTCAAAGACGCCCATGGCAGTGGCCGTAACATCATCGCCGATCAACTGCCCGAAACCGCGCGCGTGATCCGTGGCTGGAGCGGACATCCCTTTGGCATGCTGCAAGACTTAGACGATCAGTTTGATGCCGTCGTCCTCCTTGGCTACCACGGCGCGGCAACAGATCCGCGGAATCCGTTATCGCATAGCTTCACCGGATATTTTTCCGAACTTCGGTTAAATGATCTGGTCTGTGCGGAGTTTCACATCGTCAGCTATCTGGCCGCCAGTGTCGGTGTGCCTGTGATCATGGTGTCTGGCGATCAGGGGATTTGTGCCACCGCCAAACACTTTAACCCAGCGATTACAGCGGTTGTCACCGGCGGCGGCGCAGGCGCATCGAACACCGGCTTGCATCCAGCCCGGGCACGGCAGGCGATCTGCGATGGGATCACGGCAGCCATGGCAGGTGACATCACACGCTGCCAAATCACATTGCCGCCTGAATTTGAGCTAGCGATCCGGTTCAACAATCACGCCAAAGCCTATCGCAACTCGTTTTATCCAGGCGCCCGATTGGCTGATCACGAAACGGTCGCCTTCAAGGCGCAAACTATTTTTGATATTGCCCGGATGCTGTCCTTCATGGCCTGAAGCGACCGACCGCACATATCCTTGGTTAACGCAGGAACGTGCCAAGGTCTTTGCGGACTTGCAGTTCCATCTGGGCCGCAAAATCAGCGAGCAGGCCTTCGACCATTTGGAACCAGACCGCGGTGCGTTGATTAAGGGTGATGTTTTCAGGCACGGTTTGGCTGCGTGTGACTTCCACCTCAACCTGACCGCGTTGCTGGCCATTAACGTCACGGATTTCCAACGTTGCCCGCAGCCGCGCATCATAGCGCTGGGCTTGATCAAGGGTTAACAGCGCCTTCAAACCTGGCTTTTGTTGGAGGGAAATTTCTGTCACGCTCGCATCGTGAATTGTTAATACCGCCGTGTTACCGCTGCCACCGGCGCGCAATATATCCATTGCCCAGCGCTCGACCCCGGCGCCCGGCGCAACCGGCATTAAATGCTCTACCAGCGGCGGTTTCAGGGGCATTTGATAGCGGTTTACGACCTGAATTTTACCGACATTTAAGTGAATCGCCGGACGATTCATGAATGTCAGCGACACCTCGGGAGCGGAGGTTGTCTTCACCGCACAACCAGTCAGCAGCATCCCGGCAAACAGAGACGGTGCCAAAACCAACAAGGTTAGCGATCGCAGGAGATGGTTTAATTGCCTCATGATGATTTCGCCATCTGCCGTTCGGAACGCATGCGCGCAATCTCTTTCTCGCTGTAACGATAATCACTCTTGCAAAACTCACAAGTAACCTCTGCGTGACCATCAATCAGCAGTTCTGATAATTCTGCCGGCACCAAGGAGACGAGGACATTTTCCACCTTCTCGGCAGAACATCGGCAGCCTGGCTGTAAGGCTTGCGACGGATAGGCACGCACGCCATCCTCATGAAATAACCTGTACAGCAGTCGGTCCGCCGGCAAACTTGGGTCAAGCAGCTCGCTTGCTTTGGCGCTTGCCATCATCACCATCGCCCGTCGCCAGCCATCTTCATAATCTTCCAGGGTGATGTCTTTCGGCACGCTTTCGCCGCCCTCAAAGGGTAAGCGTTGAACCATCATTGCCGCCGCCCGCCAACCACCGCCATTCCGGGGCGCTGTCGTCGCCAAATGCAAACCGGCCTCGATTTGTTCAGATTCTCGGAAATAGGCGCGGGCGCAGTCGGTTAAGGTTTCGCCCTCGAAGGCGACAATCCCTTGGTAGCGTTCAGTATGCTGTCCTTGATCGACCGTAAAGGCCAAATAGCCCTCGCCCAGCAAGCCTGGAACAGATGCATTGCCATCATCTGCGACAGCTTTTGCCGCCGCAATCATATCGGCATCAAAACCCGCATAGGCCCGCACATCGCCGGCACTTGTGACATCGGCAACGACTGTTCGCACCGGTCCGGCACCCTTTGCTTGGAGGGTAAAAATACCGTCATATTTTAACGCCCCGGCAAGGCAACCGGCGAGCGTAATGGTTTCCGCCAGGAGCCTGTTGACAGGTTCCGGATACCCGTGCCGGCGGATAACTTCGTCAACCACCGCGCCAAGTCGGACCGATCGCCCGCGCAAGCCAAATGGCCCGATCTGGAACGGCAAAATAAGATCATCGGTGCGGTTATCTTGGTAAATGTCGGTACTTGTCATATCGCCAATATTGTTAAGAAAGGCACCACTTCAAGACCGCCTTTTGCGCATGCAGACGGTTTTCCGCCTCATCCCATACAACCGATTGCGGGCCGTCAATCACCTCCGCCGTCACTTCTTCGCCGCGATGGACCGGCAAGCAGTGCATGAAGCAGGCATTTGGTTTTGCCTGCGACATCAAGTCGGCATCAACACGGAACGGTGCCAGCAGATTATGGCGATCTTGTTCGTCATCCCCCATCGAGATCCATGTGTCTGTGGTCACGCAATCAGCGTCGCGAACCGCTATTCTTGGGTCACTCGAGACATTGACCTTGGCACCGGCTTGCCGCGCCCACTCAAGTATCTCTGCAGGGGGGCTCAAGTGCTCGGGGCAGGCGATGTTCAAGGTAAAGTCAAACTTTGCGGCAGCATGGATCCACGAGCTGGCCATATTATTACCGTCACCGCTCCAGGCGATGGTTTTGCCGGCAATCGGTCCCATATGCTCCTCGAAGGTCAACACGTCCGCCATCAACTGGCAGGGATGGGTTCGGTCCGTTAAGCCGTTGATCACAGGAACCGACGCATGCGCCGCGAGTTCTTTTAACGTCTCATGGCCGAAGGTTCTGATCATAATTCCGTCGACATAGCGCGACAGGACACGGGCTGTATCGGCAACGGTTTCACCGCGCCCCCACTGCAGCTCGCTGCTTTGCAAAATAACCACATTGCCGCCCAATTGCTGCATCCCAACTTCGAATGAGACACGGGTTCGGGTTGACGGTTTTTCAAAAATCATCGCTAAGGTTTTGCCCGCCAACGGCTTGTCGCTATGACCGGCTTTCATGGCTTTGGCGTCTTCGATCATGGCCCGCAACTTAGTTGGCGCGAATTGATCAAGGTCTAAGAAGTGCCGCAGCCCTTCATCATCATGGTTGGCGATATCAATGACGGTCATGCTGCCGCCTCCATTTCACCGGCGACGGCGGCAATCGCAGCAACAGCTTCATCAATCTCAGCTTCACTCACGGTCAACGGCGGCAGCAGACGGATCGCATTATCGCCGGCACCGACCACCAATAGCCCATGTTCCCGCAGCCGGCCCCAAACATCCATATTCGGTGCCGTGGTTTTCATACCAACCATCAACGCTTGACCGCGCACCTCTTCCAAAAACCCCGGAAAACGCCCGACAACCGATTGCAGTTGTGCCTGCAGATAATCGCCACGGGCGATCACCTGATCCAAAAACCCTGGCGCCAGCATGACATCCAGCACCGCGTTCGCCGCCGCGCAAGCCAGCGGGTTACCGCCATAGGTGGACCCATGGGTTCCCGGCACCATGCCTGATGCCGCCCGCTCGCTGGCCAACACGGCACCCACAGGGAAACCACCGCCAAGCCCCTTTGCCAAGGCCATCACATCAGGCGCCACACCGGCCCATTCATAGGCCCAAAGCTTGCCGCTTCGGCCCATGCCGCATTGCACCTCATCGAAGACCAATAAGGCGCCGAATTCGTCTGCCGCCTCACGCAGCGCGTGCATATATTTGTAATCGGCCGGGAAAATGCCGCCCTCGCCTTGAATAGGCTCGATAACAATCGCCGCAACATCATCCCCCATTGCCGCGCGCAGCTCGTTGACGTTGCCAAAAGCAACATGATCAAAACCCTCCGGACGCGGTCCGAAGCCTTCGCGGTATTTATCATTATCGCCGGCCGAAAGCGTCGCCAAGGTGCGGCCATGGAAGGCCCGGGTACAGCAAATAACCCGTTCACGGCCTGTTTGACCGGCAGCAAAATGGTATTTGCGGGCCAGTTTCAGCGCCCCCTCCATTGCTTCTGCGCCGGAATTACAAAAGAACACCGTGTGGGCAAATGAGTTTTCAACCAAACGATCCGCCAGCCGTTGTTGCTCGGGAATGTGATACAGGTTTGAGACATGCATCAATTTAGCTGCTTGGTCTTGGATCTCTTTCACCAAATGCGGATGCGCATGCCCCAATGAATTGGTTGCGATGCCACTGGCGAAATCAAGGAATCGTCGGCCATCGGTCGCATACAGGTAAGAGCCTTCTCCGCGATCGAACGCAATGTCGATCCGCCCATATGTTGGCATGACCGTGGTAACCACAATTCCTCTCCTCTAAACAGTTGCAGCGCCGGCGGCCGTTCCACCAGCGCAATTGCGAGCCAGGGATACTCCCTGGCCTGACCTGAAATGTCAATCACCGTGGCCGATCGACCTTAGGTCTTGAAATGCTTTGAAAGTTTTAAGCCCTGGCGCTGATAATTTGAGCCGATACCGGCACTGCCATAAAGTTTGTCAGGCACCGCCGTCAAGGCCTCGTAAACCAGCCGGCAAACCACTTGCCCATCTTCGATCAAATACGGCACGTCATGAGCCCGCACTTCAAGCACCGCGCGGGTGCCGGCACCGCCAACCTGATCATGGCCAAAGCCAGGATCGAAAAAGCCGGCGTAATGCACCCGAAACTCGCCGACTTTGGTGTCGTAAGCACGCATTTCAGCAGCGTGGTCCAGGGGTACGGTGATAAATTCTTTCGACGCCAGAATATAAAACTCATCCGGATTAAGAATCAGCCCACCAGGGCCACTTGCGGTCGCCCGAAGCGGTTCCCAAAACCCATCAATGGCGTAACTGGCCGGGCGGTCAACATCAATCAGACCGGCATGGGGCTTTGCCCGGTAGCCGATCAACCCGTCACCGCCTTGTAAATCAACCGAAACCGCGACGCCCTCGCGGATATCAACATCCGCACCATGCACCAACCCAACTTCATTTTGCAGCCGTCGCATGGCGCTATCGGAGGCGGCCGGGGTACCGCGCCGCAACCGCAATTGGTTCAAGCGCGACCCGGTTCGCACCAGAATTGAAAACGTCCGCGGCGAAATTTCAGTGTAAAGCGGCCCGCGATAGCCTACTGCGACGGTTTCAAATTCAACCGCGTAATCGGTGATCAGCCGGGTAAAAATGTCCAGTCGGCCTGTCGAACTTTTTGGATTGGCCGCCGCCGAAACACGCGCCGGCAGAGCCAATTCTTCAAGCACGGGGACAATATAGACGCAGCCTTTTTCCAACACCGCACCATCGCGTAGATCAATTTCATGCATCGATAAATCAGCCAGCTTTTCAGCCACTGTGGCATCACGGCCAGGCAAAAAGCTTGCCGGCACCCGAAAGGCTTTGCTGCCCAAACGCAGATCAATCGAGGCCGGTTGGATTTGCGCCTCAGCAATCGCGGCCGGCGCGGTTATGTCGCCGCGTGCAATCATCTCCCGCAGCACTTGGCTTGGCAAAATCCCTGTGGTGCGGGCAGCTACCGCCGTATTCACTGCGTCAGGCGTATCGGTCATGAGGTCAGTTTATATCCGATTTTTAACAATCTAAAGCACCAGACAGTGCAGATCACGGCTGTCGCCGCGACCACCAAAGCAGCCGACCAGGGATCCGTATCCGACCAGCCGATGGCCGCGAAACGAAAACCGTCAATCATGTAAAACAGCGGGTTGATATGCGCCAAATCCTGCCAAAAGCCAGGCAATCTCTGGATCGAATAAAAGGTCCCGGACATGAACGCAAGCGGGGTGATGACAAAATTCGTGACGGTTGAAAGATGGTCAAACTTCTCTGCCCATAAGCCTGCCATGATCCCCAACAGCGACATCACCATGGCCCCCATGACCACGAAATAACTGCCCCAAAGCCAGTTAAAATTCGGCAAGCCAACGAAAAAACTCAGAGCAAATGCGGTGCCGAAGGCGACAATCAGAGCACGCGTGACGCCACTTAAGACATAGGCGATGAGAATTTCCGCACTGCCCAAGGGGGCCATCAGCGTATCGACAATATTACCGACAATCTTACCGGCGATCAGCGATGATGACGAATTTGCAAACGCTTGCTGCATCACTGCCATCATGATCAGGCCGGGGGTCAAAAATTCACTGTAGGAAAGGCCGGAAATATCAATTTGCCGGCCAAAAGCGAGGGTAAAAATTGCTAAAAACAGCAAGCTGGTGATCACCGGTGCCATGATCGTTTGCAGCAGCATTTTCAGAAACCGCCGGACCTCGCGCAGGTACAATGTCCATAAACCCAACCAATTCACCCGGCCAATCGGTCGGACCGCAATCTGCCAGTCGGCAAATCCATCATCGTCAGCTTCAGCCATCGCCGAGGGTTGTCCTTCAAGTGCCTTTGTGAGGACCATAGTCGGCAGCGACCGTTACTGCAATAATAGGTCGATGAGCGATGAACAAGAAACGCCTCAAAAACCGGCCAAGCGACGCCAAGTGCGCAAAATCAGTGCGCAGTCACTGAATAATATCGCCCTGCATTATCTGCAACGTTATGCCAGTTCAGCTGAAAACCTTCGCCGCGTCCTGATGCGCCGGGTGATTCGCGCGGCAAAGCACCATGACAGCGATCCAGCCGATGGCGAACGTTTGGTCGACGCCTTAGTTCAGCGTTTTCGTAGCAATGGTTTGCTCGATGATCAACGCTATGCCGAAGGCCGGGCGGTGAGCTTACGACGTCGTGGCACCTCGCAGCGGTTGATTGCCCAAGGGCTGCGTCAAAAAGGCATCGGTGACGACGATATCGCCGCTGCATTGGCGCAGATCAACGCCGATCGAGATGACGATGAGGATATCGAGTTCGTAACTGCCTGCCGGCTGGCCCAAAGACGCCGCCTTGGACCGTTTCGAGCAGCCGAAAAAAGACCTCAGCACCAGCAACGTGATCTGGCCACTTTAGCCCGTGCCGGATTTGCCTATGATATCGCCCGCCGGGTAATCAGCCATGAAGATTGTGACGAGCTTACCGATTTGATTGCCAAGGCTGGCTTGTAGTTCGTCGGAAATATAGCTACTGAATAAGGCAAAGCTAAAAGCAGAATGGGGAGAGATGATGATGACTGACGGACATTTGTTTCCGGTCCCGCCTGCGGTCGCCGAAGCCGCGCGTATCGATAACGCCAAATATCAAGAAATGTACGCTGCGTCGGTGGCTGACCCAGAGGCTTTTTGGGCCGAGCACGGCCAACGCATTGATTGGATAAAACCTTACAGTCAAATCAAAGACGTTTCTTATGCGGGCGATGATCTGCACATTAAATGGTTTTATGACGGCACCCTTAATGTGGCGGCGAATTGTCTGGACCGGCACTTAGAAACCCGCGGTGATCAAACCGCCATCATCTGGGAAGGCGACGACCCTGGTGACGACAAAACCATCACCTATCGTGAGTTACACGCCGAAGTCTGCCGGTTTGCCAATGCCCTCAAGGGGCTGGGCGCAAAAAAAGGCGATCGCATCACCATTTATATGCCGATGATCCCGGAAGCTACGGTCGCAATGCTGGCCTGTGCGCGCATCGGTGCCGTGCATTCGGTTGTCTTCGGTGGGTTTTCACCGGACGCCCTAGCCGGCCGCATCCAAGACTGCGACAGCAGCATGATCATCACCGCCGATGAAGGTGTGCGCGGTGGTCGCCCAATCCCATTGAAAGCCAATACCGATAAAGCCCTACAAAGCGCGCCGATGTGCCAGACCGTGGTGGTCGTCAAGCGCACCGGCGGCGCGATCGATATGCACCCTGGCCGCGATCACTGGTACCATGACATTGTCGCAGCCGCCGATGCCGATTGCCCGGCCGAAGAAATGAACGCCGAAGATCCGTTATTCATTCTCTATACATCAGGCTCAACCGGTCAGCCAAAAGGCGTGATGCACACCTCCGGCGGCTATTTGGTCTATGCCTCGATGACGCATGAATATGTTTTTGACTATCAACAGGGTGAAATCTACTGGTGTACGGCTGACGTCGGCTGGGTCACCGGGCACAGCTATATCGTTTATGGGCCGCTGGCCAACGGGGCCACAACGCTGATGTTTGAAGGGGTGCCTAATTACCC
>MDTB01202246.1_pt1 | contig 33921 bp, 21 predicted proteins | sample 811161 | NCBI WGS metagenome assembly MDTB01 (sample SAMN05326650, study PRJNA326480) | marine metagenome | isolation source: seawater | place: Mediterranean Sea | collected 2009 | reverse complement strand
TCATCAACTTGGATTGTGAATTTTTATTCATATTATTGGTTGCGGGGGTAGGATTTGAACCTACGACCTTCAGGTTATGAGTGAGCCTAACTGTTTCTCCGAACATCACAGATTATTGCTGTCTGACGCCTAATATTTCCCAGATTTATAGCTGTTTAGTCGAGCTTCGTTGTAACACCAGATAACATAGGATATAACCAAATCATAGACCCCAACGTAGCAATTTCGCGGCAATTTTAAATGTCACAAAGGAACGTGGACGATTAAAAGGTGGATGTTCTAAGTTTAGAGAAAAGGTCAAAGAGAGTTATCTTATTGTCTGAAAACAACAATCCCTGTGTAGGTTTTTTTCCACCCAGCCATCTGGGTTTCAGCATATCTCGTTGTACAGTCGAGAGATAATCTCCGCAGATTTTTCCAACAAATCTTTGCTGTGTGCTTTGGTCACAAAAAATCTTAGACGGGCATCTGACTCTGGAACGACAGGGTAAAACAACGCTTGGGCATTTATCCCCTCTTCCATCAAGGCATTCGTTAGGCGAATAGATTTCTTAGTATTTTTGACAATTACGGGAACAATATTGAACCCGCTGCTGAACCCAATATCTAAACCGTTTGATTTCAGAAGCCGGAAAAAGTGTTGCCCGTTTTCCTGCACCTGGGTGACCAAATCAGGCTCAGCCCGGGCAATCTTCAAGGCAGTAAGCGCAGCTGCCGCATTGGCGGGGGTGATACCAACGCTATATACAAAAGCAGGTGTCGTATAGCGTAGATACTCAATCAATTTGCCGTTGCCCGCAATAATACCGCCGCAACTGGCAAAGGATTTGGATAGAGTTCCCATCCAAATATCGACTTCATCAGGTTTTACGCCACAATGCTCACCTATTCCACGTCCGGTTTTTCCGAGGACGCCTAAAGAATGGGCTTCGTCAACAAACAGAATACAATCGTATTTTTTTTTCAGTTCGACCAATCGCCGGAGATCGGGCAGATCCCCATCCATGGAATAGATACCTTCCACCAGAATGAAACACTGGCGGTAATGTTTTCGACCCCGATCCAGAAAATCTTCAAGGTTATCCAGATTATTGTGGGGAAAGAGCCTTCTCTTAGCACCTGAAAGTTGGGCCCCATCAACGGCGCTTCGATGCATCAATGAATCGTGGATGATCAGATCCTCTGGCCCGGCAATATGCCCAATGACCCCCTCATTTGTCGAATAACCGCCAACGAATACAAGGGCGGATTCAACGCCGTAAAAGTCTGCAATCTCCTTTTCCAGTTCCTGGTGGATTGGTCGCTCACCTGAAGCAAGGCGACTGGCGCTAACTGAAGACCCAAGCCATTTTATTGCTTCATATACCGCTTCATGAACCCTTGAGTCACTGGCCAAGCCCAAGTAGTCATAGCTGGAAAAGTTGATAACCTCTCTTCCCTCATGTTTCAGGATGGGTTTCATTGGTCCATCGAAGGTACGAAAGTAGGGGTTTTCTTCCCTTATCAGCTTCAATAACCCGAAGGAATTTTTTAACTCTTTCATGCCTTCTTTGAGGGAGAGATTATTTTCCATTGCCTTGAATTGGACATCACCAGAATCCAATTGGGATTTCTTCTTGGAAAGCAAACGTGAAAGGAGTTTTTTCTTCTCCTCTCCTTTCATTTTACTGAGATCATGATTACTGGACATGATGTCCCTCTTTCTCCTCTCTCATTAGGCTCTCCAGGAGGGCATCGACTTCCTCCTCCTCTAAATGATCAACATTTCCCAAAGCTTGATCTGCTATCGTAGAAGCACAATCCTCGGGAACAGAGAGGAAGTTTTGGTAAAGATTTTTAGCGATTGAACTGACAGATTTCTGCATGTCCAATACATCAGCAGAAACCAAATCAGCCATTTCCCCTTCCAGCCTAATCTGCAACTCGACCGCCATAAGAGAATCAAGGCCTAAGTCGACCAAGGTCTGATCCGGGCGTATCTTTCCTTCATAAAGGTGAAGTATTTTAGCGAGTTCTTTGACCAAGAATTCTTGAATTGCCGCTAGGCCCTCTTCTTCAGAGAGCTTTGCAAGTTTGCCAAGCAATCTCTCCTTGAGAGCGCCATCCTGTGATTTATTCAAAAAATCAAAATAGGGGATATCGGAAGAAGGCTTTTTGGACGCATCCCACTTGCTCCAGTCGAGATTAAAAATACAAGTATTTTCTGCCGATCCTGCTAGAGCTTGTTTCAGGTGTTTAAGGGCCTGATCAATTGGAATGGGGTTAATGCCACGGGCTGAGAGTATATGCTCAAGTCCCGGGTTTCTGGCAACTATTCCAACATCGCCTATTGCCCCCCACGCAAGGCTTATGGCGGGTAACCCCAATTGGCGGCGATGCTCAGCCAAGCCATCAAGATAGCTATTTGCGCCTGCATAATTGACTTGTCCCGGATTACCCAGGGTGGCGCTTACGGAGGAGTACAAAACAAAATAATCTAATTCCAAAGCTTCGGCTAAACTGGACTGGTGCAGATTATAGGCACCCAGCGCTTTGGCATAATAGGCTTTGAAAAAAGACTCTTCAGATTGATCTTTAATCGCACCATCTAGAAGCTGGGCGGCTGTATGAAAAACCCCGCGAATCGGGTATTGATAATCCCCTGCAAGAGTTTTCTGAACCTCCACTTCAGACCCAACATCACAAACCATTTCATAGAGCAGGCAGGACTTCTTCTGAGCTTTATTCTTTATTTTTCCAAGATCTGAGCTTTGTCTAATTTGCCGACCACATAAGATGACGGCGCCCGCCCCTTCATCAACGAGCCATTCAGCAAGCGTCAGGCCTAAACCACCGAATGCCCCTGTTACGAGATAAGTTGCTTCTTTGGAAATTGATGCGTTGCCTGCAAGGGGCGGCAAAACGAATTCAGTTGGCTCTGATAGTTCTATCACCCTTTTGCCGATGTGATTCCCTGCGGCTAACTCGCGAAAGGCCTCTTTGACATTTTTTGCAGGATAGGTGTGAATAGATTTTGGTTCATAGACACCTTGAAGATGTTGCTCAAGAATTTCATCGAGCAATTTATGGGCGTAATTCAGACGGCAATTCAATAAATTATCCAAGTCAAAGGAAATAAAGGATTGGTTTCGTTCAAACTCACCGAGTGGAAGTCCTTTGTTTAGACCAATATCATATTTCCCCAATTCGACCAGACGGCCAAAGGGTGCGAGCAATCTTACCGAAGCGTGCAAAAGGTCTTCCGGTAAAAAGTTTAGGATGACATCGACGCCGTCACCATCGGTTATCTCCAATACTTTTTGTTCAAAATCGAGGCAACGGGAATCGAAAACATGATCCAATCCTAACTCCCTCAAATAATCACGTTTTTTTGGCGTACCTGCCGTGGCGATAATCTTTGCCCCTATGGACCTTGCGACCTGAATAGCGGCTTGCCCAACACCGCCCGTCGCCGAATGCAAAAGGACGGTCTCGTTTTCCCGAAGGCGCCCCGCGTGTTTAAGGCAGTAATGGGCCGTGCCATAGGATATTCCAATTGTCGCCTTGCTCGCGGGTGGAAGGTTTAAATGTTCGCATCTCGCAATAAGGGCGTCCTTGGGAGCAAACGTCGCAAAGCGCGAGAAACAGCCCCCCCTGACAATACATATCACTTCCTCACCAATATTAAGGTTACTGTCTGGCCCCTTGCGAATGACTCGTCCTGTTCCTTCCATGCCAACCCCTTTGCCAATAAAGGTGCCTTCGAGAGACTGTGCGGTTAAACGTCCAAAGACTTTCAAGACATCCTTGAAGTTTAAGGACATGGAGCAGAACTCAACTTCAATCTCATCGTTGATGGGCTGGCGGCGAGTTTGGGCACGAAATTCCAGGGCTTCAATTCCGCCTCTTTCCTGCACCTCAAGATAAGCGCCCAAATCAGCCCTATAGGGTACGTGATGATTTTCAGTTTGGTGAATATCATTCAGATTGACCAGATGACGCTGGTAAAACTCTCTATTGCGATAAGCAAACTCACCCCCATCTTCCAGCTGCTCCAGACAGGATTTCAGATGGGGGAGATTGCCAGGGGCATCATCAAAATCGACACAAATAACTTTGAGTTTGGGTACTTCCTGGCGGATGGTTCGAGCAATCCCCCAGAGGTCAGCAGATCCTGGCATGACCTCGTCCTCTGGGTTTATATGCCATGTATTTTTTGTACAAAGAACAAGAAAGACATTTTCTTCGCCGTCTAACTGTTGGGCGTGATTAGTAAATTCCCAACCATCTTTGTGGGAAGGAACAATGGTCTTGGCATGGTCAGAAGCCCAAAACACATACTTTCGTGATGAATTCTGATGAGACCCGGCAAAGCAATCTTCCACGGCTTCTTTAAAGGCGGAAGATGGCCCTAGAACGTCCTTGCAAAAGATCGGAAGATTTTCAACTTTTATCTCTCTGGCTCGCCAAACCATTTTGTACTGGTTTACGCTTTCTGCTTTTGACTTTGCCTGAGGAATGGCTTGCGCCTTCGCGCCGACTATTATTGCTAGCGGATTATTGCTCAAATCCGTAATTGTGATATCCGCTATGATAGTGAGGTCTGTACCTGCAGTACGTTTTGCATAGGCGAAAACCTGATCAGGAAAGACGTCGTTTAGAAGGTGGAACTGAGAAACGAAAGAAGGCAGGTAGGTTTTTTCCTCATCCAGAGCCAGAAGGGCCAATAGCTGAAAGGCGCCATCAAGTATACCAGGTTGGATGTGAACTTTATCAAATTTAGCGGCGCCCCTGGAAATTTTCATAAATCCTTTTGCTCGGCCATCCTGAAGAAAGGCTTCTTCGATAACTTCAAATACAGGTCCATAATTCAAGCCTGCATAATTGAAGACTTCGTATATGTCACTTCTCTCATATTTCTTGCCAAGAGATATATTTTCAAAGCCATCAAGATTGGCACTCTTCCGGGTTACCGATTTCTGTAATAGACGAGCCGAAGCATAAGGTTTCCAGTCGCCATCTGACTGAAAAAGCCTGGCATGGAAGGTCAAGATGTTTTCTTCATGGGAGACCCTGGTTTGAAGGGTGTCGCCTTCGGGTAGCGGCAGGATTGCGTCAAAGTTTATATGGTTTAGGGAACATCCTTCCTTACCCAGCGATTGCATCGCAACAGAAAGAAAGGTTTCCAAATAAGCCGCGGCCGGGAATATTGGTCTGGCGTTGATAATGTGATCTTTAAGCAAGGTCATTGAGGCAGAGCTCAGGTTCGCTTCCCAAGTTGGAGTGGGAGAGAAGATCTTCATCCCGGACAGGGGATGCACCTCTGCGCCGGATCTATAAAGTTGGGAAGCTTTGGTTTCGTTCCAATGCCGGACCCGATGCCAGGGGTAATGGGGTAAGTTTCTGGCAGATGGCCTCGGATGATTGGGATGGGAAAGGTCAGTGCCAGCACACCAGAAACGAGCCAAGGTGCCATAGAGGGTGGGGATTTCTTCCCGATTTCGCACCAGAGAGGGAAGGATCAGAGGGGATTCAATTTCCTTGGCAGTGCAAATCTGTTGAATTGCGGCCGATAGTACGGGATTTGGACCAATTTCAATAAAGTGGCGAAAGCCTTCGTCCAGAATGCCTTCCATTGCCCTTTTAAACTGTACAGGTTGGCGGACATTGTGCCACCAGTAGTCTCCATCGTGAATAGCCCCATCGACTAATTGGGCTGTGACAGTCGAATAGAGTTTTTTCTGAGGGCTTAGTGGCCTCAAGCCCTTGAGTGCGTCAAGAAGTTCTTCCTCAAGTTCATCCATTTGATGGCTATGGTAGGCCACTTCGCCAAAAATAATCTTGGCAAAAATATCACTTTCGATTAGTTCACCCCGGATATTATTCAAGTCCTCATGATCGCCCGACAAAGTAATGGAACTATCGCTGTTGATCGCGCCAATAGAAACCGTTCCTTGATAAAGCTCAATGATCTCCTGTGCCGTTTCAAGATCAAGACCTGTCGCCAGCATGTGCCCTTGGCCCGCTTTGGTTTGCTGCAACTTACTTCTATGATAGGCTACTAAAGCCGCGTCAGATAGGCTCAAGCTTCCCGCCGCGACGGCTGCCCCTACTTCGCCGACACTATGACCAATGATCAAACTGGGCCTTAGCCCCAGTTGTTCCAAAAGCTTCGTTAGGGCATATTGCAAGACAAAATTGGCGGGCTGAGCGATTCTATTGGAAGCCATTTCTGACTGGCCTTCCTCTTTGAGGATTTCAGCCAAAATGGACCAGCCGCTATGGTTTTCAAATTCGTTATCTGCTTCTTTTAATGCTTCGCGAAAGACAGAGCTTTGCTGATAAAGCTCCCTGCCCATAGCCCACCACTGAGGGCCCATGCCTGTGTAGAGAAAGACGATTTCATTTGAAGGCTTGGAGAGAAGGCCTGATTCTATACCTTCGGGAAGGTCCTCTAAATTTATCAGATCGTACAAAATGGATAGTGCCTGGTCCTTGGTAGAAGCGGCGAAAGCTATGCGGTAATCGTGGCAATCGAAATTATTGAGCAATAGGTGGGATAGGTAAGCGAGACTTGATCCTTCCTTTTCCAAATAAACCTTGAGATCACGAATCCTTTGACCCAAGGCCTCTTCGCTTTGACCCGATATTCCAAGAAGGAAAGGGAGGCCAGAATTTTCTTCAGAAAATGACTGAAGTTGGCCCGACTCTTCATCCCATCTCCCAAGAACCACATGAGCATTAGTTCCGCCATAACCGAAAGAGTTTATGCTAGCTAGTGGTTGCCCAGCTGTCGAAGGGAGTTTTTGCGGGCTGGTTACAAGGGAGAACCCACCCTTAGCCATATTCAACTTGGGGTTCAACTCACTAAAACTACACTGCGGAGGTACGGCATCATGCTTAAGGCAAAGGGCTGATTTAATAATCCCAGCAACCCCCGCCCCACCTTCTTGATGACCAATATTTCCCTTGATTGAAGATATCAATCTGGGGGCTTCGTCTATCCTTTGCCCAAGCGCATTCCCCAAGGCAGAAATCTCTGTTGGATCTCCCAAGGCTGTTCCCGTTCCGTGGGCTTCAACCATAACGACGTTATCTCGGTCTAGTGAAAATTCCTCAAAGATAGATCTGATCAAAACTTCTTGCTGCTTGCCGTTAGGGGCCGAAATACCAATGGTCTTTCCATCCTGGTTCACCCCCACACCCTTCACGACGGCGTAAATTTCATCATTGTCCTCCAGCGCATTTGAAAGTCTTTTGATGAGTATGCATCCCGCCCCTTCACCCCGGGCATAGCCATCGGCTTTGACGTCAAAAGCTTTTGATCGGTTATCCTTTGCCAAAAAACCACCCTTCGTCATGTAGGTGGTAAAGGTTGGATAGAATATGGCGTTAACGCCAGCGACAATAGCTGCGTCACTTTTCCCAGACCAAAGATCTTGGCAGGCATAATTGAAGGCAACCATCGAACCTGAACACGCTGTATCTATGGTTAGGGAGGGCCCGTGAAAATCAAAGAAATAGGAAAGCCTATTGGATAGCATAGTGAATGAAGAGGAATAGGCCGAAAACTGGTTGGATAGGGCAACATTCTCCGACGCGCTGCGAAGGACCTGGTTATCAGTGGTAAAGGCCCCGACATATACCCCGACATTCCCTCCTTTTAAGTCTCTCGCTGGAATACCTGCATCTTCCAGGCATTCCCAACAGACTTCATGCAAAAGGCGTTGTTGCGGGTCCGTGCTCCCGGCTTCCAAGGGAACAAAACCAAAGAAATCCGCATCAAAGTCAAAAAGATATTTGTCCTCCAGCAAGGCCGCCTCATCGGCAGACGTGCGGGCGGGGGTCTTTGGATTTGGATCAAAATGACGGGATTTATTCCATCGGCTCTCGGGAATAGCGGAAAAGCCATCTTTCCCTTGAATTAGCAACTGCCACAGTTGCTCCGGCGAATTGGCCCCGCCTGGATAACGACAGCCAATACCAATAATAGCGATATCTTTCGATTGGATAGGAAATTTTGTTGGGGGGGGGGAACTATGCCTCATTCAAATTCACATTCTGTAATTACATTTTTCAGTTTTATAACATCGTAACAGAAGCTAGATCCCGGACCCTCCAGGGTAGCAAGAGCCAACCCCCGTGCACGAAATTATTCTGAAAATAGGGGTCTATATGATCCTATGTATGACGAAGATCACTATTGTACAGGATGTTTTACACCTAATCTATATCTCCCGCCATTCCAGCCATCCTTAAAGTACTTAATCATTACTGAATTGTTTCGGTTTTCCAAGGCACCATCGCCACGATTGATATTAGCCAAACTACTATTTTTATAAAGTTTCGCCACCGATATTTGACCATTCGTTTCATAAGAAAAAAAGATTTGTAGATGAACCCTGAGCAATTATCTATTTTTAAATTTATTATTAGATATTATCCGCATTATTCTGCTCTGACTTTCGCTCCTACGGGAACCGATCTTCTCGAAGCAATAAATTTAGATACTGGACCAAGCAATTGCTCCTGACATTTATCGTGATCTCGACTGTTTGTATTCTAGCATTGTGGATTTTCATCGAAATCTACAATTTTTTTGAAGGTGAAACTTTCGTTTCAGACATTTTTTTGGAGATGAAGTTAAAACGTTTAAGCTTAACGTATTTGGATCAATTAGCTGGAAATAACCCGAACAAAGCAGATGCCATTGTCAGCCTGACGTCTATTCCAAGCCGTCTTCCGCATATACACGAAACGCTCAAAAGCCTTCTTTATCAGCACAGGCTACCGAAGAAAATCTTTCTTAATCTGCCAAAATATTCCACCCGCGAAAACTGCCAATATTGTGTGCCTGACGATCTTTTTAATCTTGCGACTGTAGAAATCGTTCGATGTGAGGACTACGGACCGGCGACGAAGTTTATTCCTACCTTAAACCGCGTCAACGATGATCAGTTGGTTATCGTCGTCGATGATGATCGAATTTATTCGCCGTATTTAATAGCGGACCTTGAGAAGGCAGCGTCAATATCACCGGATACGGCTTATGGCCTGAGTGGATGGATTGTCCCCAAAGACTGTGTCGACAGGCCGACAACGATTTTGAGCAATCTCTTTATGCGCCCCCCTGCACCAATTCGGGCCAGACGCCTTACGAAACCCAAACAAGTTGACATCTTGCAGGGCCTTTCCGGATACGCTATTCGACCACGCTTTTTCGAACATATATCTGAGTTATTGGACTATTCTCGGGCGCCGGAAGCTGCATTTTTCGTTGATGACGTTTGGATGAGCGCCCACTGCTCGAGGCCCAAAGCTGTGCTGCCCACCAAGCGTAGCAATCATCAGGCCTGGAAGCTTTCTTCATTCTATAAAAACAATAGCTTGGGCCTGATCAATCGGGGTGATGGGAAGCCAGAAAACAGAAAAAATTCGATAATTATTAAATATTTCTCAGATCGATGGATGGTTAGCGGACGAAGCCGTTAACCCCATTAGCTTATCTACTTGGTAGCCTCTCCAGGTATTTCACTGTCATCGGTATCAACAATCGAGCGGGATCGATTGAAGAGAGCTGAAGATAGGTCTTCCAAACTTCCTTCCGGATCCAGAAGGTTTTGCTCTATCTCCATTCCGATCTCTTCTTCCAAGGACAGCAGCAACTCCGCAAGAGACAAAGAATCCAGCGCCATGCCACTAAGGGGCTGGCTGGTCGGAATGGCTTCTGCGGGGCGACGGATGACTTCCGCCAAGCGCTCACGAACAATTTCTAATAGGGCCGCTTGGGCTTCTTCCTCGGGCATCAATTGCAGGCGCGTCATAATGGGCCCTTCAGCCTCCGCAAGGCGCTCGCCGTCAATCAATATCGCAATAGGCTCAGCCGGCTTAGGTTTTGCCGCCATTCTCCATGTTTTCCAGTCGATCCTGGAGAGGCTAATATCGCTGTCACAGGAAGGAAGTGTGGAAAACATGTGCGAGACTGCGTCATGAACTGGAATTGTCCCGATGCCGAAGAGCGACAACATTCTTTCAACGGACGCGTCCCGTGCCACCATCCCCGCGCCACCAACAGCTCCCCATGAAATACTGGTGGCAGGAAGACCTTTTGAGCGTCTGAACTCAGCCAGTCCATCGAGATAAGAATTCGCACCGGAATAATTTGTTTGGCCCGGATTCCCTAGCATTGCACTGATAGACGAAAAGAGAACAAAACAATCCAGTTCCAACTCTTCATTTACGCCAGCGTCATGGAGGTTCCAGGCACCAATGGCTTTTGCATTGTAGGCCTCAGCAAAACTATCAGCTGTCTGATCTGCAAATTTCCGATCATCCAGAACCCCTGCCGCGTGGAAAATACCACGAAGAGACATTTCGTTGGCCGCACGACTTGATATTAAATCGGTGACCGATGCGTGATCGGAAATGTCTGCAGCCATGGTTTCAATGAGGACACCGTTTTTTCTGGCCCGTTTTTCGAGTTCTTGGATTTCCGGGTTGTCCCGAATATTTCGGCCAACCAAAATCACACTGCCAACCGACTGGCTTACGAGCCATTTCGCTGTTTCCAATCCCAGCCCACTGTAACCGCCCGTGACCAAATAAGCGGCGTCCGCTCTCAACGACCTGTCGGCACCCAACGGGGGGGCGGCATGATTAGGCAGGTCGTGCATGTTTACAACCCGTTTCCCAATATGCTTGCCATCGGCTAACTCTTTAAAGAGTTCCTTAATCTCGCTGGCTGGATAGGTTTGGTGAGGCAACGGTTTGTAGACCCTTTTTTTGAAGTTTTCCTGAATTTCCGAGGAAAGTTGCCAGAGCAGTTCCTTTCGCACCGACATCATGTGGTCAAGGTCGACCGCATGAAATGACAGATTCCTCTCAAACTCGCCCAGACGAAGCGGCCCGTCGCGGCCAATATCTGCCTTGCCCAATTCAACAAAACGACCAAAGGGTGCAAGAACCCGAATGCCGGACTGCATAAGTTCGCCTGGCAGGAAACTTAAAACAACATCAACGCCGCGCTCTCCCGTAACGGCCAGCACCTGGTTTTCAAAATCCAGGGAGCGGGAAGCAAAGACATGTTCAACGCCATTTTTCCGCAAAAAATCGCGCTTTTCTTCTGATCCCGCCGTCGCAATAACTTTTGCCCCCTGACCTTGGGCCACTTGCAATGCTGCCAGCCCAACGCCGCCGGAGGCTGACTGCAGCAATACCGTTTCGCCCCGTTCCAACCGGCCTGCATCCAACAAAGCGTAATGAGCTGTGAAAAACGCTACGGGAACGCAGCTCAACTGATCCTGCGTAATATAATAATCGCGCGCATCCTGAACCCAGGTATCATTCGGGTTTAGGGTCACATGTGAGCGTAAACATCCATCTGGCGTCAGCAACACAACCTTATCGCCAACTTTCAAATCAGTATGGATAGAATTTCCCATACGCACGATTTGTCCCGTTGCTTCCATCCCCAGCGCGTTTTTAAAATAGGTGTTTTTCAAAGTCTGGTCCGTCAGCACTCCTAATACTTTCAAAACGTCTTTGAAATTGATCGAGACCGCTTCCACTTCGATTTCCATTTCGTTCGAAGCCGGACAGCGTCTTGGAACTGAGCGAAACAACAGCCTATCAATTCCGAGCTTGCTCCCTTCCTCTAATTTTACCGAAGCTGTTGCCTCAAGTTTATGCGCGGCAACTGAGGGTCTGTTTGATCGTTTGTCTGCCTTTTCAAGGTAATGACGGTAGAATGATCCTTGTCGAACGGCAATTTCGCTTCCTGCCTCCAGGCGGCCCGCGATTCGCAAAAGCGCTTGAATACTCGCTTCATCACCATCGACATCTGCCAATACATAAGAAAAACTTCTTTTTTCTCGCGCGAAAGAGCGAACCGCCCCCCAGATTGACGCCTGCGACGGGTCTGATATATCTCCGTCAGTAACAGCCCAGGCGTTTTGCGTACAAATAATCAGGGACTTTGAGCCCAGCCCTTCAGATTTTTTTTCAATTACTTTTAAGAATTGAAAATCGCTTTGCGCGTCGGGTTTCTGGGCACCTGTTTGAGGGGATACAAGCAACGCGCCTGCCGTTTTATGCTCAACAAAGCCTATTCCCTGTTGCGCCTTGAGGAAACGCTCCGCAAGCAACGAGTGCGGGTTTCCAACCGCACTCTCGATGATTTCAAACGGTTCCTCAGACGCCTTTATCTCTTCTTCGCTCCATTGGAACGTAAAGTACTTGACCTGATTTGCTTCGGACGGAGCCGCTGAAACAGGCGCCAATTTGGTTTCAATTCCGCTTAAAACCATAACCAGCTTTCCTAGCTCATCAACGAATAACAAGCGGCCCTTTTTGTCGCCTTGTCTTTCCGTCTCAAACAGACCATGAACTATTAGTTTGTGTGGCAACTTATCGGCAAAAAGATGAACTTTTCGAACACCAACGGGCAGCATTGCACCATTAGCATCAGGGAAAGCCAAGGCCAACATCTGCAATCCACCATCAACTAGAGACGGCGGAACAAAGGTACTTAATTTTTTGTCGCAATCTTCGGGCAGTTCCAATTGCCCGATCAAATGGCTGTCACGAATTTTGACATTCTGCAGAGGCTGATATGAGCTTTCATATTGCAAACCCTTTGTCCTCAACAGTCCATAAATCTCCGTTTTCTCCAGTGTTTCATATTTCTCCGGCTCCTCAGTGGCGGGAATTACAAATCCATGAGGCGACGCATGCTGATCAAGCAAAAGTGCTTGCGAATATGTTCGCCACTTGCCCTTTTCGCCTACGGGTTTCGCCTGCAACGACAATACGGAGTCAGTCAAATTGGTTTTCAAAACAACAGTGTTTTTTGCTGGCAAGGTCATCACCGATGTAAATGCAACATTTGCCAGGCTGTGAACTTCATTTGTTTTTCCCAATGCGCGGCTAGCGGCGAGAAAGCTTTCTATATAAGCCGCTGCGGGGAATATGGGACGATTATTAATGACATGCCCTCTGAGCATGCGATTGGCGTGGCTGTTTAACGTATTAACCCATTGCCCTTCTTCGGATGCCTGCCGGACCCCTAAAAATAAATGATCCGATTGGGCGTGCAAGAATGACTTTAACTGCTCCGGCTCTTTCCAATGCCGTTTCCGTTGCCAGGGATATTTTGGCAGATTTGTCCAAAGAGACGTCTCCTGGGACGCATTTGGCAGTAAACAACCTTCCCGCCATAGCTGCCCCATGGCCGTCAGCAGGCTTTTTTGTTCATCCTCTCCTGGGATCAGCGTGGCGACGCTAACGGCATTGAGCTTGGAGTTTTTTGACAGACCTTGACGAATGGCGCCCGACAATACGCGTGACGGCCCTATTTCCAGATAATGCGTTTTTCCCTGTCGCGCCAACTTCTGGATAACGGCCTCGAATCTGACCGGCTGGCGGACGTTTTTCCACCAATAGGCGGCGTCATGCATAGGCTTGGTCACGCGGCTCCCTGTTACTGTAGAATACAAAACCTTATTAGGCTTACCAGGCTCGGTATCGGCAAGTACTTCGTAAATTTCAGCTTCAAGATCGTCCATTTGATGGCTGTGATAAGCGACCTCACCATTGATAAGGCGCTGGAATATACCGGCCTCTTCCAGCTCGGAAGCGACAAATCGGAGCGTCTCTTCGTCACCGGCCAAGGCTATGGAACACCAGCTGTTGATCGCGCTGATGGAGAGCTTACCGGCATGTTCAGAAGCCACTTTCTCTGCCTGCTTTAAGGTCAACCCGGTCGCAAGCATACGTCCCTTTCCAGCTCGGGTTTGTTGCAAGCGGCTTCGATGAAAGGCAATTTTCGTCGCATCACTGAGAGAGAGTGCTCCGGCGGCATGCGCTGCGGCGACTTCACCAACACTGTGGCCAACGATTATTGATGGATGAAATTCCCGATCAGCTAAAAGTGCGGTTAAACCATGTTGCAAAACAAAATTAGCCGGCTGCGCGACCTCGTTCCGCGCCATTCGAGTCTTTTGCTCAGATTTAAGCATTTCGCTCAAAACGGACCACCCCGCATGAGATTCAAACACATCATCAGCTTCTTTTACTGCGTTTCGAAATACTGGCTCGTTTTCAAAAAGCTGGTGCCCCATTCCCCACCATTGTGGCCCCATACCCGTGTAAATAAAAACGGGGCCTTCCAATACATCGGAGTAACTGGTCGAATAACCGGCTTGATCATTTTCGATTTTTGAAAGCCCATCGAGAACTTCCTTAAGAGAGGAAGCGACGAAACTTGTTCTGCAATCGAGGCTTGTGCGCCGACCAGCAAGATCATTTGCCAAAAGTGGTAAATCCGTTTCGGGATACCTTTGGACGAACTGACGCATTTGCATTCCCTGGAGTGATAGTGCCTCTGGTGTTTTTGCAGAAATTGCAAATAGTTGAGGCCGTCCATCCAATTCTTTATCTTTTAACTCGCTATTTTTGGGCGCAGCATATTGACTAAGAACTGCATGTGCATTGGTCCCGCCGTAGCCAAAGGAATTAACGCAGGCGAGCTTTGAGCTATTGGCCTCAGGCAAGTCCAAGACGTTTTCCGGGACATGAAAATCGCGCTTGCCAAGGCTCAAAACCGGGTTTTCATCTGAAAAATTGGCTTGCGGTACGGCCTTGTCTTTATGCAAACACAAAGCCACCTTAATAATCCCTGCAATACCGGCCCCTGCTTCCTGGTGGCCAATATTTCCTTTTACCGACCCCAAATATCGCGGTTGGCCGCCCTTGCGTTTTCCCAGCGCTTCCGACAATGCAGACACCTCAATCCGATCGCCGATTTTAGTGCCAGTGCCGTGGGCTTCCAACAAAACGACGTCTTCGGCGTTTAATTTTTGATCTGAAAATGTCTTAACAATTAGGGCTTTTTGCGCATCTTGATTTGGCGACGCTATGCCCGGTGTGCGGCCGTCTTGATTAACGTCAACGGCCTTGATGATGGCATAAATCCGGTCATTATCTTTTTCCGCATAAGCCAAGGGCTTAATGATGACAACTCCTGCTCCTTCCCCCCGCGCGTAACCGTTTGCGCCCGCATCAAATGCTTTTGAGCGGGAGTCAGGAGACAAGAACCCTCCCTTCGCCATTACTAGAAATGTATTGGGGTTGAGCAATGCGTTAACACCACCCACTAATGCTAATGGTGTCTTTTCGGCCCATATATCCTGACACGCACTATTCAGCGCAACCATAGACGACGAGCAGGCTGTATCGATGGTTAAGGACGGACCATGAAAATCAAAAAAGTAGGACAACCGGTTAGACAACATGACCAGGGTCGACGCAGTCGCAGAAAATTGGCTAATGTCGTTAGATGAACCGACACCGGCGCGTAAAACGCTGTTGTCAAAATTAAATCCACCAACGTAAACCCCGACATCGCTTCCCCGAATATCATTGATCCGAATACCTGCATCCTCGAAAGCTTCCCATGATACTTCCAACAACATCCGTTGCTGGGGGTCCAGGACATCTGCTTCACCGGGGTGAATGCCAAAAAATTCGGTATCGAAGTCTTTTATAACTTCATCACGAACGAAAGCCGCTTGCTGAACAGCCATTTGGCCAGCCACTTTGCCGCTGCTATCTGTGAAACGCTCGGCTGTCCACCGCTCTTTGGGAACGTCGGTGAAGCCATCGCGCCCCTGACAAAGCATTTCCCATAAAGTGTGGGAATTATCCACGCCTCCGGGATAACGGCAACCAATTCCGATAATGGCTAAGTCTTGGCGCTTTCTCATTGAATTACACCTTTTGACTTATTTATTGCTTTCCTTAAAAGGTTCGAAAATATCGCGGCGCTATTATGTTCTAAGCTAGGCACTATAAAATGCTGCTCTGCTACCCGGATTAATATTGCCCGTTATTTTGACTATTTTGACCAAAAGTTGCAATCGCCACGGCCCGCTTTTTTAAGCATTTTTCAGCTCTCAAAGCGGCTTCGTTGCGGATAGCGTTTCAACAGCCAAGATTTAACGGATTTGACAATATTTGCGCGGGGTGCCGCACCAAAATTGTCATTTAACGTTAAAATTTGACCCGGATTTCGCGCTAAATACCACAAATGCACATCATTCCAAAGTGGATAGTTTTCCAGGCCTAGATATTTGCATGCGCGTTTTGCGCTTTGAACAGTTTCCTTAACCCCCTCGCCGTCAGCAAGGAGCACGTAGGGGTAAAAGTGTTCCATGACAATGTTATTTCCTGATCTGAATTTAGAGTTTCCGGTATCCACCAGATACGAATTAAACCGGTCCCAAATTTCCGCAAATTTCCTTGGCCGGAGAACCATGGGAACGTGACCAACGTACGGCCGTTCCTGACGATCATAGGTCTGGTCCAGCACTTCGTTCGTAAAGGAAAGCGCCCTGTTCCACGGCGAGTCTTCCGGGCGCCTTGGGTACTTGGCATTCGGTGTCCGCGAACCGCGCGGATAGATTCTAATTTTGCCGCCTGCATCGACAAAATGACGCGGTGAAGTCGGCGCTGTTAACACTATGTCATCTTCAAAATACAAAAATTGCTCTGGCGCGTTAGGCAACAAGTGAAGATGGGACAATATGGCGAAGGAATTGAACGTCGGCAATCGCTCGCCTGGGATAAATTCGTCGTGATGAACAAGCGTTATATGTGGGTGGGACGTATCGAGCCACTCAGGGACCTGAGGGCGCGCGGTCACTAGCGTGATTTTTTTTACCCAAGGGGCATAGGCTTCGAGGGAGCGGAAACTAAACCGCAGTAAATCCAGATTGTCTCTTGTCCGGTTTGGATCGAGGTCATGGTCGTTGTTTGCGAATTGCCTCAGGTTATCGGCATAACCTGGTGTGCAATCATCTACCCAAGTGTAAACGGCTTCATCAATCGCAACCAAATCTGAATTTTTTTCTTCTATTTTTTTTACCCTTTCTAAGCCTAAAATAACCTGTAACCTATTATATTCATAACTTTTATATAAAAGCATTAACCACATAATGACGACCTCTCAATTTATTTTGGCCTTCGATTTGGGAACCAGTTCCCTGAAAGGTGGCTTGTTTGGTCGTGATGGAACCTGCATTTCTACGTCGACGCAGCCCTTGGCTTTGTCCCTGCCAGAACCGGGATGGGCAGAGCAAAATTGTGATGATTGGTGGGACGCCATCGTTTCCACAGCCCATCGATTAATCGAAGAGCAAAAGATCGAAGGGCCCCAGATTGCCGCCATCGGCGTTAGCGCTCAAATGTGTGGCACCATTGCCATCGACAAAGCGGGACATCCACTACTGCCGGCAATGATCTGGCTGGATACGCGTTCGCACCAAGTTGCCAAGGACATAATGGATGGCTGGATCACGATTTCAGGTTATGGCGTGACGCCACTGCTTAGTTCTTTGTGGACAACAAATGGCGCGCCCAATCTGTCGGGCAAAGATCCGACGAGTAAAATACTATGGATCAAAAAACATCGCCCCGATATTTGGCAGCAAACGGAACGACTTTTCGATGTAAAAGATTACATAAGCTTCCGGTTAACTGGCGTGACGAGCACAACACCGGATTGTGCGCACCTATCTTGGCTAATGGACAGCCGAACAAATCAATGGTCCCACTCGATACTGAAACGGAACGGTATCCCTATCAAATTTATGCCCGATATCGTTCCTCCAACGACTTGCCTTGGTAATGGACTTTTACCGGAAGCGGCATCCCAATTAGGTATAGCTGCTGGAACGCCAGTGGTGGCAGGATTGGGCGATGTTACAGCTACTTCACTAGCTTCCGGCGCTGTTCAAAATGGTGCGCCAAATATCTATGCCGGTACCAGTGCGTGGTGTGCTGCACACTATCCAAACCGCAAGGTCGACCCCTGGACGGCAATTGGCACCATCAGGGCCGCCGATCCGGAAAAATACATTCTGGTTGCGGCGCAAGAAACAGCGGGAGCCGGATTAGAGCGCGTCGCTGATTTACTTGGTCTCCAAGAGAATGGAAAGCCCGATGTTGCAGGTCTGATGAAATTGGCGGAACAAAGTGAGCCCGGTGCACGTGATCTACATTTCCTGCCTTGGTTATTAGGCGAACGATGCCCTGTGGACGACCCACATTTGCGTGGAGGCTTCCTCAATCTGGATTTGGCGCACAACCGCGGAGACATAACCCGCGCTGCGATCGAGGGCGTTTGTTTAAACATTCGCTGGGCGTCACTTCATTTATTCCGCAACGCCAAAACTCCGTCGGCCCATCCCGTCCGTTTGTTGGGTGGACTGGCTGAAAGCGACTTTTTTGCACAAGTATTGTCAGATGTTTTAAATTTGCAAATCGAGCGCATTGAAGCCCCGAAGATGGCCGGTGTATTGGGAGCTGCCATGTGTGCAGCCACAGGAATTGACTGGTTTGCATCAATTCAGGACTCATTGATATGGACAAAAAAAATTCAAATGTTCAAGCCCAATAGTTCAAATACAGATCTATATGCTAAAAAATACGACGCTTTTAAACGCGCCTGGCGAAACAATAAAAATTGGTTTGGGTCTAATCGTTCAAAATGATCGACGGATTTTTCAAAACTAAAATAGACCGTTTTTGGGACCAATTAGCACGCGGGCTTGTGGTACTGCGACTAAGCCCCAACCAGGTGACGGCTATTGGACTTTTTGGTCTGTTAGCACTTTGTGCGTACTACGCCTACGCTCCTTTTTCACCGGCCATTTTTGGCTTATCCATTGCTGCCTTTTTTGCCTTCGACTCCCTTGACGGCGCTGTTGCCCGGTTGACCAACTCTTCCAGCAAATTTGGCGGCTATCTCGACGCCATCGCTGACCGCTATCAGGAAGTTGCCGTCTTCGCGGCACTGGCTTATGTGCACGATTGTTGGCCGGCCGTGTTTTTAGCTACTTCCGGCTCGTTGATGGTCAGTTACGCCAAAGCCCGCACAGCCATTGAAATAGAAATTGATAACGACAAGTGGCCGGACTTGATGGAAAGGTTGGAGCGCGTTGTTGTGTTATGCTTAAGCCTTGTACTTACAAGTTTTATTTCCTGGCCGGAAAGCTGGCCTGTGTCATTCATTGCAGTAGTCTTGTATGGAATGGGCCTGCTGGCCCATATAACCGCGATCCAGCGTTTTTTCAGGGCGCGGAGGTTACTGTTAAAATCCGGAGACAAGGAGTCATAACCGCACCCAGCCCAAGTATGCACCGACTGGGATAAGAACGAGCATTACGAAAAGAAAAGAGTCGTAAATATCAACTACGCCACCATGCATCATGTTTACGGCAAGAAAATCTTTGCGCCCGTGCCAACGTTTATAGGCGGATACGATCAGGTCCCCTGCCAAGGCAGTCAGGAAAACAAGAGCTGCCAGACCCAACGCTTGCGGTACTGTAAACCTGCCGGCGAAACCCGAATAGCAGGTCGCCACAACTAAAGTCGCGATGACCCCACCGACCACTCCTTCCAGCGTCTTTTTTGGGCTCAATTTTTTGAAGACGGCCGTCCGGCCAAACGACTTGCCAAAAACCAGGGCGAAAGAATCGCCAACCTCAACGAGCATATAGACTAGCAGCAGGAGTTCCCTGTTGGCCGCAACCTGTCCAAATCGAGCGACCAAGATGCAGGATGACATCAGCGCGCATAAAGCGAGAAGAAAAAGTAAATTGCCAATTAGGCCGGGGCGGTATTTCCGCATCTCTAGGAGTTCCCATCCCCCCCTCAAACAGAGGAGAGCAACGACAGCCAGAAAAATAAATCCCCCGAAATAGAGCCCAGCGACAACGGGGGCGACGATAAAAAACTGAACCTTGTACATTTTCCACAAATCCGCGTCTGAACGGTTTTGGGAGACAAATAGTATAGTAATTGCCGCAATGGCGAACGTCGCGGCAATAAGAATTACGAGGTCGTTCATTATGGATATGGCTTATGATTTAAACTTGAGCGCGGCCCGATCGAACATCCGGAACAATAAGGGCATTAACAGACTGTGCAACCTCGCGAGTAGTGTCATTTCCACGCCAGGCGTAATCATGTAATGGCCCTTATCCATCCCGATGATTATTTTTTTTGCAATATCATCCGAGTTCCAGACTTTCGCCTGCCCGGCAATCCCGGATGTTTCAGCGGGCCTTACTTTTAATTCCTGATGCAGCTGCGGTGTATCCGTATCCGGCGGGAAACAAATAGAAACAGCAATTCTTTTTTCTTTCAATTCAGCGCGCAGAACTTCGGCCAATCCCCTGATGGCAAACTTTGAAGGTGCGTAGGCACTATAACCAAAAATGCCGGCCAGCCCCGCGCCGGAGCTGATAAAAACAATACGTGCACCGTCGACCTTTGCCATATCTGCTAGCGCAGCACGAACGGTATTTAGGCTTCCAAAATAATTGACACTCATGTCTGTTTCAAAAGCGTCATCGGGCAGCTTTTCGAAATATCCCGGGCTAACGATCCCAGCACTTAGAATTAGATTTCTTGGGGGCCCGAAACGCTCAACGGCCATGCGGACTGCAATGTCGATCTCGGACTTAACAGAAACATTCGCACTAAAAACCCCGATTTCCTGAACATCATTATTTTTGAGCGCTGACAAAATGGACCACGCTTCATCCAGCCTCGATTGGTCTCGAGCAATCAACGAAACATTATTTCCTTGCGCAACCAGTTTTTTGGCAATGGATAATCCAATGCCACTTGAGCCACCCGTAATAATGCTATGATTTTTTGATTCGGAACTTTCCGGTGAGGAATTATTCAAGTCAATCCCTTGCACTCAGTTTTGCGATATGGCCAAGGGGATTTTCAGAAAGACATTTGGTTTTATCACGAGTTTTTCTTGCAGGTCCGACGTTAAAGTCCCTGTTGCGTAACGCAGTTCGGCAATCGCCTGTGCATACTTTGATTTTGAAATAATGATTTTCAAACGACTTTCAGTCAACCTGTCTTCAACACTAATTAAGTCGGTCATCGTCGCTTCACCGCGGCTTAGTTTATCCATTGTAATTTTTTGCACTTCCGACAGTACGACTTCGGATTCCGCGGCCCGCTCCAGATTACGGCGGCTGCTTTTCAGTTTGTCCAGTGCAACACGGACTTCACTGTGAATTGAGGAAACAAGCGCCCGGATATCCAATTGAGAGCCCATAACCTCCGCCTTGCTCGAGGTCAAAGTACCTTTTGCCACGTTGTTGCCAAAGGGGAAGCTTAGGGCAAGCATAACGCTGCTGGAAACGTTTATATTATCCGACAAAGTATAGATATCCGTATGGTCGTTGTAATCATATCTCGTGCCTGAGCTTGCAAAACTTTGCGATACTTTCAAATCCAGCGCGGGCCTTAAATCATCCATCGCTTTTTCAACGTCAATACGATTGGCGTCGAGTTCCGCTTCCAAGGCTTTCTTATCCAACCGATTTTGCAGAGCCAAATTAATAAACGGTTCTGCTTTCAATTTTACAACGTTTGCTATTTCTGCCGGCTGCGGGAAGTCTGTTGTTATTTCCAACTGGCTCGCACCATCTGAAATCCCCATTTTTGCCAACAAGCTGCTGCGCGCCTCGAAGGAGTCGTTGCGCCCATTTTCCTGATCGATTTCGCGCAATCGAAGTTCCGCTAATGAACGGCTATACTCCACAGGCGCCATTAAGCCGCCCTTTAACCGGTTTTCCAATATTCTGGTTGTGCTCTGGGAGCGCGCGAAGGTGTCGATTAATGCTTTTTCCGTCAGCACCGCGGCCAGGCTTTGCCAGTAGAGAACGGCAACGTCGTAAACTTCTTCCACGATTTCGCTGCCCGTCAACAACTGGGTCGCTATCAGAGATTTTTTTGCCGTCCGCTCAGTCGCCGTGGTCGCCGCGTACCCCGCCTCTTTCATCAAGGGAACCGTCACAACCAGCGCCAGCGTATTTCCACCGACTTTGCCGAGTGGCAGTGATTTATTGCGAACGGTTTCCAGAGTATTGGTAATTTCGACCTGATAGCCCTCGCGGAACTGTTTGCCGACGGCCGGTATCGCGCTTGTTGAGCGAGTAGACGACGTTGATTCCAGAAGCGTTGTGGAGCTCACGGAATCTGTTCTTTCATTCCCAATCAGCATGGAAAGGCTGGCATTCCAGTCAAACTCACCAGCGGCCTGAACAACGGTTCCCCTGGCGCTGTCAACAAGTACGCGCCTTGCCTCCACAGCAGGGCTTTCTTTCAAAGTTTTTTCGATGGCCTCGCCCAATGTCAGCGGTTCACCTAATGCGGGTGAACTAAGAATAAAGGCAGAAAAGAGTGGGACAAAACTTAGTTTCGAAACGAAGAAAAATGAATGTTTTTGATCTCTAAAACTTTTAGGCATTAGACAAACCAAGCCAGCATTTCGTTAAAAGATAAATCAGAACTCAACCGATAACCACTGGCGAGACCAACCTCCGCCTCGGCATTTTCCATAAACGGCAAGCCTGCCCAGAAGGCTTCTGAAAACATCTGCCCCTGCATTAAACTGAACCCACCCAGCGCTATATTTAGGAGAAAAACAAAAGTTAGGAACTTGAAATAGCTGTTTAATAAGGATGGCACGTCCATGGCTCCCTCGCGACTCAATGACCCCAGTTATCGTTCCAGCACAGTAAAAACTAAGGAGTGCAACACACTAAGTATAGTGATTTTTTAGGAAATTATATACTAAACGTTGGGAACAAAGCCTTTTTCCCCTTCGAGAGCCTCCAGTTGGCCAGTCTTTGCCCTGCTAAATCCTAGAATACTCAGAGAATCCCGCCGAATCACCTTTTCTTTTTATCAACCTGCCGCTTTTACCTTAATAGCGGCGTTATAGTGCTCAAGCAGTGGCTGAAGCCAGTTTTTGCAATCATATTTTTCCGCTTCCATTTGCCCCCATTCTCCAAGTTCCTTACGCAGATTCTCATCCAAAACTAGTTTTTTTAACTTTTGCGCCAGATTGCTTACGTCACCAGGTTTAAATAAACAGGTATCAGATTTCTCTTGTAACACACCCCGATACCCAAAATTATCCCCCCCAAGCACAGGCAGGCTTGAGTTCATAGCTTCGACCAATACAATCCCAAAGCTTTCGCCATATAGTGCCGGCGCACAAAAAATATCTGAGTGCGAAAAAGACTCGTTCTTTTCCTGATCGCTCACAGCCTCCAAAAAGACGATCCGTTCCCCCAAGTGCTTTCCGGCAAGCGCTTTCAAACTATCCAATTCGTCACCGTCACCGGCAATGGTCAAATGGATCGGTAGGCCTTCATCCGTAAGCAGGAGGAATGCCCTAATCAAATCGGCCACCCCTTTCCTGGGTTCCAGGCGACCCACAAAGAAAATTCTTATTCTCGTTTCATTGGCATGACGTGAAATTATTGTGGGAGGGGAAAGGTCAAAGCAGGGGGGCACAATGTGTATGGGCTTTTGGCTGGATTTATGTAAATGCCTGGCCGGGGCTTCGGAGACGGCGATGACCCTGTCCAGATAACGATATAAAAGAAAACTCAATACCTTGAACACTTTTCGCGTTACCGCACCGGAAAACGTGTCCGGCGGTGTATCGTGAAAGGTTGCGATCCTGGCAGACCCTTTACTCCAGGACAAAAGCTGCAGAGACATGATTGACGCCCAGGGTGTATGAAAATGGAATACATCGATCTTCTGCTCAGATAACCAGCGTTTCAGTTTCTGCTTCTCCTGACCACTTATAGAAGCGAATTCCATTTGTGTCTTATTGAAATTCATCCTCCTGCCCGACCCAACAAGGGTTACGGTAACACCATTTTCAGGTTGCCCCTCATTGCCCGCAATTCTCGGGGCGATAACGGTTACATCGTGCCCTTCGACAACCAGCGCACGGGCGATGGATCGAATATGATTTTGTACGCCACCTGGCCTGAAATAATCATACGGGCAAACAAACGCGATCTTCATGAGAATTTTTGCCAAACAAGAAACTGCGTATAGCAGAACTCAATCACCGCGTAGGCGAGAAGCCAGAAAACCAAAACCGGCAAAAGACTAAAATAAGCAAATACAAAAACTAATAGCGGCGTGAAAAAATCCAAACCAGAAAAAAAGAAAAAGCAATAATCCAGAAACCTTTGGTTATGACTTACTCCAGGAAAAATTTTTGACTCGGCGGTCTTTGTTAAAGAAGCAGCATAATCACGCAGCAAGCGTGATGCGGTAACCAGCCACGCCGCACATATTGCCAGGGCGAGAATGTAACCAATCGAATCCGTTGTCTCCCCATCCATGGCCAACAAGCCAATAGCGCCATACAAACAAAGCCGAAAAACCGTATCGACAAAAAAATCCAGATAACGCCCTTGAGGATTAGCCGTTCCGGCGACCCGCGCCATATTTCCGTCAACACAATCCAGGACCATAAACCCTGTAGCAGCGGCAGCGATGTAAATGTGCGCAGATGGCCAGTCCATCAGCACATAAACGGGTAAGGACAGGACTACAATAAGACTAAGTAGGGTCACTCCTTTTGCTGAGATACCCAGATTCAAACAAACCTGTGCGATGGGAAAAGAAAGCGGCCGAAACACCCAGTAGACGGGCCATGAGTCATATTTTTCAGACCGTGCATTTTCCGGGTCGTACGATTGTTTTACCTCGGCCAGGGTGTATTGTCGTTTCAAAACCCGAAATCTTTTACCTCCCTGACATATACATTGATCTCAGTTCCTCACCCAGCGTCGGTGCTTCCTCAATGGCAGAAAGGAAAACATCTTTGGTTAATGAGAGAAGTTCGACGGGGCCATCAGCGACAACGGTTGCAGATCTTGGAGCGTCCTTCAGAAGAGCAAGTTCTCCAAAAAAGTCGCTTTCTTCCAATTGGCGCACTTCTTTTTCTTCTCCATTTTCAGAAATTAGGACGCTGAGGCGTCCCTTATCGACCAGGTAGAATTTATCGCCAACATCACCCTGCCTAATCACCGCCACACCATCTTCGTAGATTTCTGTTTGCAACCGCTCAGCAATGCTGTCTATCAAGGCAGGTGATGTATTGGCGAAAACATCACAATTTTTTAAAAATTCGATTAGCCTGAGGCGCTCTTTTACAAGCACATTCGTATTAATGTGACCATCGATCATATTAACGATACGATCGGCAGAACCAAGGATGCGGTTGTCGTGGGTTACGATAATGACAGTCGCACCCTCTTTTTCAGCTCGTTCACGAAAAAGATCAATAACGATTTTCCCCGATTCGGCATCAAGGGCTGCTGTCGGTTCGTCCGCCAATATGAGTTTGGGATGATTTACGAGCGCGCGCGCAATAGCTACACGCTGTTTCTGGCCGCCCGACAGGTTGCCGGGTTTATAACTCAACCTTTCCTCCAATCCCAAACGGATGAGAAGGTCTTCCGCCCCCGTCATGCCTGGGAAATTTCTTTCTTTTGGGCGAAGCTGCATGGCGACTTTTAGTGTGCCAACGGCGGACAAGGATTCAAACAGGTTATGAGCCTGAAAAATGAATCCGATATTCTTTCGCGCTTCATGCTTTTGCCTATCAATTAATCCACCTAGCGATTGCCCCAGAAATTCAATGGACCCTTCCTGCAGAGACCGCAAGATTCCGATCAGAGTCAAAAGCGTTGTTTTGCCCGAACCGGACGGTCCGGTGAGAATAACGATTTCGCCGCGGGAAATGGTCAAATTGTTGTCAAACAAAACCTGCTTTTTATTTTCCCCCTTACCGTAGGCGAAATTGACGTTCGAAACGTCGATGGCAGGCCCTAATTTTTTTGTATTATCCAGCATTTCTCATAGTCACATAAATTGTTTGGATACCCATCCCGGACAAATTTCAGTAAAGTTCCGCCGGGTCAACCTTCAAAACCTTTCTCACTGCCAGCATTCCGGCAAATATACACATTATCAAGGTCAGGATAAAAATAACTCCTATACGCTCCGGCGTTAATAACATCAGAAGCCGAGTATATTCATCAATAAAGTCATACATCCCGATCGCGACCAGATAACCGGGAATAAAGCCGATAATCCCCAATGCGATGGCTTGTTCCAGAATGATCACAATCAGGCTTCGTGGACCAAAGCCCATGGCTTTTAAGGTGGCGTATTGCGGGATATGGTCTGTTACCTCATTAAAAAGGACCTGATAACAAATGATCGTCCCGATAACGAGACTAACAACCAAACCGATACCGAAAATAGCGCCTACAGGCGTGTTAGTCACCATATAAACAACCTCGCGTTTCGCCAGGTTTTCCGGCGTATAGGCAAGCAATTCTTCCGGCAATTTTGATTTAATACTGGCGATGGCCTTTGCCTTATCCTGGCCTTCCTTCAGGCGAATTAAACTCATGATGGGCCGTCGATTCCCCCCCTGGCCGATCCAGGTACCGTCGTTCATCAAAATGGTTCCGTCATTAATCAAGTTCGGCCCAACGGTCACAACTCCCGAGACGTTAAACTCATTGTTATTGATAGAAATCGTATCGCCCGGTGAAAAATCGCCATAAATTTCGCGCGATCTACGGTCAAACAAGACGTTGCCGTTTATTTTCAGTGTGTCTTCCACGCGCCTGCTCATATCCGGCAGATTAAAAGCTGAACTAGTTGCGGGGTAAGCATAAACGATGACGCGTTTGATTTGGCCAGTTTCCGGGTTTTTTAGCCCGGTTCCGTCTTTATAAATTGGGATCCCCTCACGAACTTCTGGAAAAGCAATCACCTTGTGGAGAGAGACCGGATCAAACCGGTTCCATTTATTCAGGGTTGTTCGGTTGGTGCTGATTAATACTAAGTCAGCATTTATCATGCGCGCAATGGCCGATTGGGAATCGTTAATGCCATTAAAAAATCCGATCTGCATAAACATGATCATCACAGCGAAGGCGATCCCCGCCGTCGACAAAAACAATCTTTTTTTATCGTGAAGAAGAATAGTGATCCCAATACGAATTTTCATGGTCATCCTAAACCGCGTTAAAATAGTTCGGCCGGGTCAGCCTGGCGAACACGCCTGAGAGCCAACATACCTGCGATCAGACTCATAGCCGTTGTCAGGACAAAAACAGTAATAGTGAGTTCAAGGCTCATTTCCATGGGCAATTTGCTGAGCGTAAAAATGGTATAAAAAATCCCAAGGGAAATGAGCCAGGCAGGTCCAAAACTGAAAATAATTAAAATTAGGTTCTGGGATATTCCGATGCCGTAAATAAACGACGGGCTAAATCCCATGGCTTTCATGGTTGAAAACTCCGCCTGACGGTTCCTAAGTTCCGTGGACAGGACCTGAAACAAAATGACCAGCCCCACGGCAAAGGCAACAAATACAGCGGAGCGGAACATGATCCCAATAGGCTTGACGGATATGAAATAGCCTTGCTCCTGGTCAAATAATTCTTCGCGGGACATCACAACAACATCGTCGGGCAAGGCTTCGCGCAACCGCTCTACCGTCTCTTCAACCTCCTCTTCGTCGTCATCCTTTAAATCCAACAAACCCATTGTGACTTCATTGGATGGGACCCCGGTCATGCGGTTAAAATTACCGTTGCTGGTGGCCACAGCACCTTCTGCGTAAAAAAAAAGACCCAGTTGGAACGTCCCCATGACGTTGACTTCAATTTCATTTAGGAAACCTGATACGCCCGTTTCGCGTTTGCCATAGTCTGAATGGGAATATTCATCCAACAGGATCGACTGACCGTCAACGATGGCGCGCAATCCATCACGCAGATGATCATTTTCGATAAAGTCCATTTTATCATCCAGTCCAAGCACCAGGGCACTGGATGAAATTTCATTAACCGGGTTCACCCATTCCCCGGATCTTACATTCAGATTGTAAATTTCTTTGACATTCGGATCGACCTGCGCCTGGAACAACCGGATGCGGTCAAAATTACCGGCGGTTCCGACCAGTTGGTAGTCTTCACTGACAATGACGGCATCAAACTCAAAAAACTCGAATAGGAGGGTTACCTCTTTCTTGGTCGCGTTCAGAAAACCCAACTGCAAAAATACCAGCAGGATCGAAAAGGTGATCCCGCCCAGCCCCGCCAATGTGCGGACAAAATTCTGAAAGGTATTGCCCCAGGCAATTCGAACAACGTAAGAAAGCATTTAAAATTGATCCGTCATTTTGCGGTATCAATGGTTACATTTACTTCCATATCGATATATTGGGACGCCACTTCGCTCTCGTTTAGTTCGACCCATACCTTGGCGACTTTCCGAACCGCATCAACGCGCCGCCCAATTTTGCTGACTTTACCCGCGATCTTGCCTGCAAATGCCTTGCTGGTGACTTCCGCCGGCATGCCAACATTGATCTGAGCCATATCTCCCTCGTAGACCTCGCATTCCACGCGCATGGTGCTTAGGTTTGCGACAAGAAAGATAGGTCCACCTGCGTTTTGCCCGACCTGACGCAAGGTCTCAATGACCGTCGCGTCAATGGGGCTGTAAAGCGTGGACATCTCAAGATCCTTCTCAGACTTTTCAATCTGAGCCACCAATTTGCTGCGCGCACCTTCGAAGCGGGACTTAATTTGCGGCAGTAAACCCGATTCAATGCGCAATACGTGCCGGGCCGATTCTGCGTCGCCCTTTCGTGTTTCCAAAACCGTTTGCGCCTGCGCCGATTTGACCAGCGCAAGGTAATTGGCCAAACGCTTTTCAGCCCTATCCAGGTCACTTTTCGTTTTGGCGATTTTCAGGCGCTGCACATTATCGTCGTGTTTAAAATTGGCCTCCAACTCAGCAAGTTGGAGCTGGTTCAGATTTACCGAATATTCTAGGTCTTCGCGATTGTCAAACTTTGCGAGGACTTGTCCTTCTTTGATCAAGGCGCCGTCCGAAACTAAAATTTCGGTAATTCTGACTCCCGAAATTCCAACGATTTCGACCATCCCACCGGCTGGCTGAAATTTGCCCAACGCGCCGATTTTAGATGATTTGTCGCCATCATCACCGTAGCCAAGTGCCGGCTGAAAAACCAGCAACGAAAACAAGACGATGAAAATCACCCAGAATTTTTTCTCATCGTTCAAATAAGCAAACATTGTTTCCCCCGACCCTTGATCGAAACCGACACCGTTTTAAAAGTTATTCGTTTGTTTCTTTTTATTTTCCAGATAGTTGGCCATTAAGTCCACGGTTTTTTGCATTTGCGCCTTGGTGTGCACGGCAGAAATGAAAAAACGCAGCCGCGTCGAGGACGCATGGACCCCGGGCGACAATATCGGGACCACGTTAACTCCTTGGTCAAACAACTCCTGCAAAAGGTGCAGGCGTGACTTTCAGTCCCCTTGAATCACGAACACCACTGCCGCATGCTTACCGAGACCGATGTTCAACCCACGCATCCTGCATTGGCCCCTGAAAAAATCTGACATTTCACTCAGTCGCTGCACCCGTTCCGGTGCTTCCATCAAAGTTTTAACCGCCTGCATGGCGGCAGCAGAATATTGAGGAGACAAGCGGGGACTATAGACAAATCGGGGAGCCGTATATTTAAGGTATTCAATGATTGAATGACTTCCGACAATACCCACCCCCACTGCTGCCAAACGTTTTGCTTAACGTTCCCATCCAGAAATCAGCATCAGACCGCTTAATGTTTCCAGCCTCATCCCCCGGCCAGTCGCGACGAAATACGTGCATAAACTATGCACTTACTCAAACTTCAAAAACTCGTATAAAACTTGAATTCTCGGCAAACCCTATTCCCTAACAAATTGATCAATTGCTTCGAAGGCGCTCGCTTCATCCATTTGCTCGGGCGGGCTTTTCATATATCCGGCTGAAGGCCCTATCAATGGTCCCGAAAGCCCTCGCTCCAACGCAAGTTTAGCACAACGCACCGCATCAATAACAACTCCAGCGCTATTCGGAGAATCCTGCACGCTCAATCGCAACTCAATTTCGATTGGCGCCCCGGCAAACCCGGCACCCTCCATCCGGATAAAGGCAACTTTGTTGTCCTTTTGCCAGGCCACATAATCACTGGGACCGATATGAATGTCTTCATCATCCAAAGGTACCGGCAATTGAGACTGAACGGATTGGGTTTTTGATTTTCTTTTTGAGGCCAACCGATCTTGCGCTTTCATGTTCAGAAAATCTGTATTACCGCCCGTGTTGAGTTGATAGGTATGCTTGAGATGGCACCCCCGTTTTTGGAACAAATGGGCAAGGGAGCGGTGAATAATCGTTGCACCGATTTGGCTCTTTATGTCGTCTCCAATGATCGGCACACCAGCCTTAACAAATTTTTCCGCCCACTCACGGTCTGACGCCAAAAACACCGGCATGCAGTTGACCATGGCTACTCCAGCGGTGAGACACGCTTCGGCATACTGGCGCACGGCGCGTTCCGACCCAACCGGCAAATAACAGATGAAGACCTCCGCACCGGCTTGTTTTAAAGCTGCGGCGATCTCGACTGCCGGCGCGTTTGAAGCCCTAAAGGCCCTGTCTTCCGGAAAATCACTCATATGCGGGGGCACGCCGTCTTCAACAGGGCCCATCTGCACGACGAAATCGCCGCTGTCGATTTCCGGCTCAAAAACCCACGCGTTATTGGGTTTGGCGAAAATTGCTTCTGCCAAAGGCCGGCCGACTTTCCGGGAATCAACATCAAAAGCACAGACAATTTCAATATCGCCCGGTTTGACGCCCCCGATGAGAGGCGACATGATCCCGTCTAGCTCCTCATTTGGGTGCTTTCGGTAGTAGTTGATCCCTTGAACCAGAGAACTGGCGCAATTTCCGACGCCCGCGATTGCGACGCGGACTGGACGAATGGCACGATTTGTCATAAAAGCCCGTATGTTTTCAAATATGCACTACAACGTTAAAGCAAACCATAGAAAATGCGTTACCCGGAAAAAATTACAAGTTCCTGTAACAATTTAAAACAAAGTTCATCATGTAAAAAGTTTTATCCACGTGATAGAATCTTACGACTGGCGTTTCGTTTGTGCAAAGGGTTCCTGGCACCGTCTGGAATGTGCTATTCACTGCAAACGAATAACAAAATTTCAATCTGCCAGGCATATGCCCCGCCATGTTCACATGCGGCCTTGTAATTTCGTCATAAAGAATTGAGGAATTGCCCTATGTGGCATCGTCTTTTTGTCCTTTACTGGAAAAATATACCTGGCCCAAAAACTCTAGTTCTGGTGATGTCATTTCTGGTTTCGATCAGTCACGGATTGCTCCTTTCAATTATTAACAGCGCCATCGACAACCGCATGAACCATGAATTCGATGCGAGCCATTTTTCGATTTTCATATTTTGCATGCTCATTTTTGTCGTAGGAAGCTATTTTACGATTTACAAAACAACCGCGATGGTGGGCTATTTTACACATCGTTTGCGCACTCAGATTATCGACAAAATCACCCTGGCAAACCTCAAATCCATGGAAAGCTACGCGAGAGGACAAATTTTCACCCACTTGACGAAGGATGTGAGCCAGCTTGCCTCAACTGCTCTCGAGTCGGTCGGTGTTTTTAAGGCGATAATCTTAATTACATTTTGTGTTATCTATCTTACATTTCTGTCCTTGCCCGTCGTAATTGTGACGCTTTTCGCGATCGTCATAGGCGTTTCCATTTATTTCTGGCAGGAGGGCAAAGCAAAAAGATGGCTTGAAAAGGCCCGAGAACAGGAAGCTGGCTTTCTGCAACTTGTCATTGACAAGTTAGATGGCTTTAAAGAGTTAAAAATCAACGACGCCCGAAACCGGGGTTTAGTGCAAAACCTTGTTTCAGTTTCCGATGACTTCCGCGCCAATCACGCCCGTTCTGAGTTTATTTTTTTCGCCTATTCTCTAATTTCCCAATTGGCGCTTTTCACGATATTGGCCCTTTCGTCTTTACTCCGGCCAATTGGTTTAGCACTGACTCGTCGATCATCTTCAAGATTGTTGCGACGCTGTTGTTCATGTTGGCCCCACTTGAACGAATTGTTGATTTCATCGGCCCGCTATCGCGGGCTTCCGTAGCCTACAAAAGAATTCAAGACTTGGAGCTGCTATTGGAGAGATCAGCCGAAAATCTTTACACTGGTCCCGAAACAACAAGCTCTCTGGACGGCCCAATTATGCTTAAAGGCCTGGAACATTCCTATATAAATCCTTCCGACCAATCAACCTTTTCTACAGGTCCCTTGGACCTGAAATTTGGGAAGGGCGAGATAACATTTATTTGCGGAGGGAATGGCTCTGGAAAAACAACGCTTCTTAAACTTCTCACCGGATTATACTTGCCAGAAAAAGGTGTAATTGTTTCCAATGGCAAGGAAGTGAAACTGAGCGATGTCCAGTCTTACCGCAATTTGTTTTCTGTAATCTTTTCTGATTACCATCTGTTTAAAACCCTGTTCGGTATGACCCCTATCCCGAAAGACCGCATATCAAATTTCATATCGAAGTTCGGTTTAAGCAATAAGACAAAGCTTGTCGAAAATCGTTATGAGTCCGTCTTGCTGTCGACCGGACAACAAAAACGCCTCGCTCTGGTGACCGTCCTCGCGGAGGACCGGCCGGTCATTGTTTTGGATGAGTTTGCTGCTGATCAGGACCCCGAGTTCAGGCGGTATTTTTATGACGAACTGTTACCCGGCTTAAAGGCGGCCGGAAAAACGGTAATCGCCGTCACCCATGACGATTTCTTTTTTAGCCATTGTGATCAGTTGATAAAAATGGATCTCGGGAAAGTTATTGAGATCAAGAAAAATTGGAACGCCGCCTGATACACTTCTTTGCAAACTCAGCTTTCCTATTTACAAAGACTCCCGGAGCTCCTTACACCAAAAAATTAAATGCTTAAAGAAACGGACTATTTTATTTTGTCAAAGCTGCCTGCACATTCTCGATTTTGCGCCGGTCTCTACTTGAGAACGCCGTTTGGAGTCTTAATGGCGATGACCGTATGGATTCTGATGGGTGCGGTTATTATAATTGCAATCACGCGGTATATATTCTCCCAACACCATCCGAAGTGGTTTATCAACGATCAACCATCAATAAGCAAGACGGCTGCGTTCGCCCCGTCCGATACTTTTTTCACGGCCGGAATGAACAGCATCGCCATCTGTGTTTTTATCGCCTGGGCAATTGGGCACGGTTATAACGCCTTGAAAATTGAAAAGGTTTGTAAAGAGGCGAATTTCGACCGCACGTTCGCTATCATTTTCAACAATGTGAGCCTGTTACTGGGATTGATCCAGGGGATAACCCTATCGCTGGCGGCTACGGTGAACCTAGAAATTAGCGATTATTACCACATTGTTTTTTCAATCGCTGCATTTGGCAGCGGCGCATTGGTTTTTGTGAGTGACAGTTTTGGAACGTCCCGGTGGCGCAAATACAGCCAGTCCGCAATTGAACTTGGGTTTTATTTCAAAATCAGACGTGTCATCTCCGTTGCCGTCACTACCGGTTCTCTTTGGTATCTGTATCTATGGCTCAACAAGAACAGTGGATTTATTGTTGATGAGTATGTTACCCAGGTCGTCTATGTGACAACCGAACATATTCTCGTGACCTTCAGCTTTTTATACGCGCCCCTGTATCTCTTCGAAATATTTGACGACGAAAATAGAAAAACTTTGAAGGAATAACGAGCCTGTGCCCAGATAGTTACTATTGAACTATCAATTCATAACAGGCCTTGGCACACAGATAATACTGCCGCCCGCCCAGGCGTCCGTGCCACAAGCAGCCAACGCTCGCGGCCGTTTGGGGTAAAATCTGGGCCCGCGCCGCCGACGTTGGCGTCAATCCAGTTCAGCTACTGAAAGAAACGTCCGGGCCCCTGGGGCGAGAAACGTTACGTAAGCCCAACTATACGAGCAAAGCTCTACCCTTCAGCGGCGTTCTCTGAACGGCGGGCCTTCTTAGCAGGTCCCGAACCGTTAGCTTTGCCGGCCAAATAGACATCGGTCCCAAAGGGACCCGGCGC
>MDTB01204046.1_pt1 | contig 33922 bp, 32 predicted proteins | sample 811161 | NCBI WGS metagenome assembly MDTB01 (sample SAMN05326650, study PRJNA326480) | marine metagenome | isolation source: seawater | place: Mediterranean Sea | collected 2009 | reverse complement strand
GATATGATCAGATGCTGGAGCATGTGTGCTGAGTAAAGGTATTCTTCTGAAATATCATGCATGGGCCAGTCGGAAGCGAACCATAAGAAAGCGATGGCTGCTACAAACGCATACTTGTGTTTGTTTGTTATTACCGGTCCGTCACCTTTGACAGCGTTCGGGCCTACTACTTTGATTGCATAATAGGCTAGCAGAACGGAACTGAGAATAATGAACCATACTTCAGGGTGAAATTGGTATCGCCAGATGTCTGTGTTTGCGGAGAACATTACCTTATAAGCCTGCCATGGTTTTCTTTGTAAGCAACAATTGATTGGGTGCTTGTGGCATATTTCACTACTACGTTAGTGATGCCCTCCATCGCCGCCTTTGAAGGAGAATCCCAACCAGAATCCTGCGACTCCAGGAGGTAGGAATAGGAACAGTACCTTGATGATTACATTCCAGTCAGGAAGGAATCCGAGGGCGAAAGCCATAATGAAATACACGGGCCAGGCAATACACATACCCATGGTCATCATTTTCGTAAAGACTGAATTGTCGTCTTTGAGGTGCATAAAGACGCCAGCGACGAGGAAGAATTTAACGACCATAAGGAATGAAAGAGTGGTTACCATTAACCATTCGGGAGCTTTGTGGACGGACTCGAAATAGGTGAATACTTCAATCGCTGTGAAAAAACCGAGAATGAGGGCAGTTTTGATGTAGACCCAGTCTTGTTTTACCCAGGATTCTTCTATTTCTTTATTTTCAACAGTAGTCATGGGTTTCCTATTGTGGGAATAAGTAGACGATGGTGAAGATGACGATCCAAACTACGTCAACAAAGTGCCAGTATAGACCAATAATTTCTAGCCGTTCTTCTTGAGCTGACGTTAACTTGCCTCTCATTGACTGTATATACATTGACATCAGAAATACGATGCCGACTGTGACGTGAACGCCGTGGAATCCAGTCAGTGTAAAGAAGGCTGTTCCGAATAGGTTCGTTGTGTACCCAAGTCCCTCTCGGTAGAAGGCGGTGAATTCATAAACTTGGCCCCCAACGAAGATAGCGCCGAGGATTGCAGTTGAAAGTAACCAGATTCTGCTTCTTCGTATGTCATTTCGTCGAAGCGCTGTAATTGCTAAAACAACAGTGAGGGAACTCATCAAAAGAACGAATGAGCTTACCGAGGTAAATGGAATGTCGAACATTTCTTCGGGCCCGAGATCTGTTGGACCTATTCGGTCTTTGTAGAGCATGTATGTTGAAATTAAAGCTCCGAAAAGCAGGCAGTCTGAGCCTAGAAATACCCACATTCCCAGCTTGTCATGAGAAACCCCAAGGGTTGTTGTTTCACTCAATGGTCATCTCCTCACCGGGGTTACCAGCTTCTGCTGATTCTAGTTCGGCATGGGCATCTTCGTCATGGTGGTGATCATCGGCGTTTGGGTCATCAACAGGTTCAAAGACCCATCCGTACAGTCCGCCGAGAACAAAGAGTCCACCTAAAGCGCATAACAACAGGTTGTATATCAGACCGTACCCGATAATCGGAAGACCAAGGGCAGCTACAAGCGGCCAGTATGAGGGAGCAGGAAGATGAACGTTAGTGTTGCTTCCATCGTGGGCGACTTCTTCTGCTGTTGCTCTTCTGACAACCTGCCCTTCTTCGTTTTTGCCCCATTTGCGGTGCCAAAATTCATCTTGGCGTTCGACATGGATGACCTTATCAAAGTTGTGTTCGGGAACTGGTGAAGCTGTCATCCACTCTAAAGAACGCGCATCCCAAGGGTCTGGTCCGGGAGCTGGTGTTTTTCCAGCTTTGAATGCCCGGCGGCTTACAATGACATTGCCTATAAACATTGCTGTTGCGATGGCAATCATGAATGCGCCAATGGTTGCGACTAGGTTCCAAAGGTCGAATCCTTGACCTTCAGAATAAGTTTGTATTCTTCGGCTCATGCCTTGGAGGCCCAAAATATGCATGGGACCAAAAGTTAAGTTGAATCCGATAACCATTACCCAGAAACTTGATTTACCTATTTTCTCAGAAAGAAAGTAACCGAATATTTTTGGCCACCAGAAATAGAAACCACCGAAGAAACCAAGAATGATTCCTCCGAAAATCACATAGTGGAAGTGGGCGACGATGTAATAGGTATCAGTTTGCTGTGAGTCAGCAGCTGCTAGTGAATGTGTGACACCTGATAAACCACCGATTGTGAACATGGCTACTACAGCAGTTGCGTAGAGCATGGGTGTAGTAAAACGTATTCGTCCGCCCCACATTGTTGCGAGCCAGTTTAGTATTTTTACACCGGTAGGAACAGCTATGAACATGGTTGATACTGAGAAGGCAGCTACAGCAACTGGGCCAACACCAGAAGCGAACATGTGGTGAGCCCATACTCCCCAACCCATGAATCCTATTGCGATACCTGAGAACACCATGAACGGGTAGCCAAAAATAGGCTTTCTACTGAATGTTGGAATGATCTCAGATATGACGCCGAAACTAGGGAGAATCAGAACGTAAACCTCTGGGTGCCCAAAAATCCAGAATAGGTGTTGCCATAAAAGTGGGTCAGCTCCTTCAGCAACATTGAAGAAGTTTGCGTCGAATAATCGGTCAAAAGTCAGTAAGAATAATGCAACAGAAATTACTGGCATAGCGAACAGCAGTAGCATCTGAACTATAAAAAGCATCCAGGTGAGGATAGGCATTTTCATAAGTGTCATTCCTGGAGCCCGCATGTTGAGGACGGTGACAATTAGGTTGATTGCGCCGACCAGGGAAGCGATTCCGGTGATTTGTAGGCCTATTGCAAAGAAATCAATCCCTTTACTTGGAGAGAAAAGAACCCCAGTGTTAGGCGAGTACGCAAACCATCCCCCATCAGGTGAGTTCTCCCACCAGCCACCGATGAACATAGAGGATAGAAGAAAAATTCCTCCGCCTAGGAAAACCCAAAAGCTGAACGCATTTAATCTTGGGAAGGCGACGTCTCTTGCGCCAATCTGCAGGGGAATTAAATAGTTTGCGAATGCAGCACCTAGAGGAATTGCAGCAAGAAAGACCATAACTACGCCATGCATAGTGAAAACTTGGTTGTATGTTTCTGCTGAAAGTATTGAATTGCCTGGCCTACTTAATTGAAGTCGCATAAAAAGCGCATAAATTCCGCCAATTACAAAGAAAAGAAGGCCGGCAGCTCCATACATGATGCCAATTTTTTTGTGGTCGACTGTGAATAACCAGTCTTTCCATCCATTTCCGCCTTGCGGACGGGTAAAGGCTCCAAGTGGTTTATCAGCTGGCGGCTCGCCTTCTGCTGACTCGAGCTCTAGAGGGGTTTCTTCGCTTTCAACGATTGTCATCTTTTGGCTCCGGTTGGTGTGGGTATTTGTTTCATAATTAGTCCAGGGTCATTAGGTAGTCTACGAGTAGGTCTATTTGAGCTTCGTTTAAGTTCAGGTTTGGCATGCCTCTTGCTTGCCCTGGTTGTGCATTGGGTTTTTCTTTTGGTGAGTTCCTTAGCCATGCCTCTAACGTACCGCGGGCATAATCATTTTCCGATAGGGCTAAATAGCCTCCTTCGTCTGCTATTTGTTGCGCATTGGGATATAGCTCAAAGAACGATCCTGCGTAGCTGCTTCGAGATGCAAAGTGTGTGAGGTTCGGGGCGGCACCGCTTGTGAGGTTAGCTGCGCCGGTATATTTCCCTTGGCTTAGGGTCCCATCTGAGTGGTTTCTGAATTCTTCAATGTTTCCGTACATTGCCATAGAGTCGGCGACAATACTTCCGTCCAATTCTCGTTCTGTTACTCCGTTGATTGCATGGCACCGTGCACAGTTGGTAATGAATAACTGCTCCCCTTCGTAGTTGGGGTCGTCCTCAGTAAGTGGTGTTCTAAATTGAATCTGGTTGTTGATCCATGTTGAGAATTCTTCGTGAGGCAAAGCTACGGTATACATACGCATGTAGGCGTGGCTCAGGCCGCAGAATTCTGTGCATTGACCTGCAAAGCGCCCTACTTGATTGGATTGGATAACCCAAGGTGTCGTTCTACCTGGGACGGCGTCTTTCTTTCCGTTGAGCCGTGGTATCCAAAAGCTGTGGATTACGTCTCGTGACGTTGTGAAGATTCGAACGTCTTGATCTACGGGTATGACGATTTCGTTAGCGGTGACGAAATCTGGTTGATTAGCGCCTTCAATACCGTCTAAGTAGTAGTGGTATTCCCACCACCACTGTTGGCCAACGACTAGAACTTCTACATCTGGGTATGTTGAACCGTCTGGTGCTGCGTCTACATCATCAAGATTTAGGAGAAAGCCTACGCTGAAGATAGCTATTGCGGCCATAAGAATTGTTGGGCCGATTGTCCAACTTATCTCTGCTCCGAAGTGACCATGAACTTGCTCTGGGAATTCTTCATCTGTGTAGCCGCCATCGAAGGATTCTTCGTTTTCTTTTGGTGCTCTGACTTTGTATTTCCAGCCAATATAAAGAACAGCTCCTTGGATGAGGATGAAAACGATTCCGGCTATCACAAAGATTGGGTTTATGAGATCACTTATTCCCTCTGACTTTCTTCCAGCGGGGTCTAAAGTGTCAAGTGGAGCGTCGCTTGCGCAACCGGTTAATGCCAGAAAGGCAAGGGCGAGAACGCTTAAGACCCATGTTAGATTCCGTTTTGAGAAGGGATTCATCTGTGGTTCTTTCTGTGACCTACTCTTTAAGTTTTGCTTGATTTTAGGTGCATAGCCAAGTTTGGGAGTGGTCAATTGTCACTCTCTTTCTCGCTGTCATGAGATCCTTCTTCGGAGTGTTGCTCGTCGTGATGTTCTTCTCCGGATTCGGAGTGCTCGGAGTGTTCTCCATGGTGATGAGACATATCCCGTTCGCCTACAACTGCAGAGGCTACTCCTGATGCCAATAGGGCTATGGCTCCGGTTGCGAGCACTCCAGCGACGATGTTGCGGTTGACTTTTTCTGCGAGTGCGAATGCGAGTGCAACTAGGAAAACAATGGCTGAAATTATAACTGCGACCCAAATAGCCCAGGCTTTAGAGACGGCAAGAAATATTCTAGAAGCGCAGATTACGGCGACTGCTATGCCGATCACGCCGAGAACTGGTACCTCTACGGGTTTCATAATTCTGTTGCGAAGTTCAGCGTTTGCTACTGGGTCTCCTGTTGCTCGGTCGGCCCATGCACTCATCATCAATTCAAAGGCTGTTGTTAGAATTAATATGAGACCGACAACGAAAATTGCTGCATGCGTTACTAGTCCTATGACGAGGGTACCTAACCCGACTGCTCCTATGATGGGCCAATAGTTGTATGAGACTGGGCCTTGCGCAGGGGGGAGGGTCCCTCCATTTAGTTCCGAGACTGCGTCGGAGTCGGCGTCTCGGAAGGCTGTCAGCATTATTGCTAAGCCGGCAGAGGCGATTGCGAACATGACGAGTACGACGTACCCAACATGATCCCCTACTCCTCCTGACCAGCCAAGGCTCGCTGCGCCTACCCAGACTTCGGCATCGATGAAACCAAGGTAATCAGCTCCGCCACCGTCTCCGGTTACGACGGCATAGAAGAAAGCAGTTAGGAGTCCAAATCCTGCGAACCCCATAAAGAGTCGAAATCCTGGCGAAAACATTACTTACCTCCCTCTGTCACTTTGCTATGTAGACGGCGATCCAAATGATGAAATAGATGAATACGAGTGAGTACCAGTACAGAGAAGCTGCCACAACACCGTCCGTTTGTGTGCTTCCGTACTGCCCCGCCATGGTTCTGAACCCGGTTAAGAGGAGAATAATCATTCCTATGATGACTGCGACGAGATAGCTACCAACAATCGTGAAGATCAAAGTGGCTGCTGTAGTAGGTCCTTCGTCAGCGATGAGGTTAGTTTGAGATAGGTGCCAGGCAGTTTGGACTACAACCATCGCTCCCATAACTAGAGTCGTTCCGATACCTAAGAGTGCGTGTTGCCTATCATCACGCTTTATTGAATAGACAGCCCATTGCATGACAACAATGGAGATTATGAGAGTCCAGACAACCATGCCTGGTTGGGTCAGTTCAATTGTTGCTTTATTTGGGATCCATGGGAGCCCTTCTGATCTGACTTGTGCTCTTTCTTTGAGATACACCCCAAAGACTCCTGCAAAGTACATAACCATGGCAGCTATGGTGAAGCCGGTTGCAACGAGCGGTGTTCGTCCTCGGACTGGAGGTGCTAAAGGAAGGTCTGTTGTTTTCATGTTCATTCGTTTCCACCTCCAACTTCTAGTAGCGGACGCTCAGAAGTAATGACTGGTGGTTCAGCAAAATTTCCTGTTGGAGGCGGCGATTGTGTGGCCCATTCTAAAGTATGACCATTCCATGGATTGTCAACGTCATCATTGGAGCCTTTACCTAAAAATACTGAAACGGTTAAATCAAGTAGCACGAGCGAAATGCCACCAATAAGTAGAATTGAACCGATGAGGCCAATGACATTCAAGAACTCAACTGCGTCTTGACTCCAAACGTCAACATTTGCAGTTGATAGATATACAGCGTCTCCTTCGTCAAGGAACCCGTTGATTAGATTTGACCCTCCTGATAGGAAGAGCCCGCCTAGTAGAGACAATCCGGCTAGGACACCGACATTACTGTTCATGCGCTTACCGAATATTTTCGGTGACCAGAAATATAAACCTGCTATTGAAGCGATGAGGCTTGCTATGAGAGCGTGTTCCATTACCGCTGTTGCGACAACTGTTCCTTGAAGGTCTTTGAGCCAATCTATTAGTCCGCTGAGCCAATCACTATCAATCTCCTGGATTGCCCCTATTGCTGGGCCAGAAACATGAAGTGCGGAGAGCGTTGTCCCGACCAAGAGCCCAATCATTGATATGAGCGCAAGAACGAGATGCGCTGAGAATTTTGGCTTTCCTTTTACTAGCGTATCTCCCAAACCTCCTAAGAAAATCAGGACAGGGAGTATGACTAGCAGCCCCATTCCGACGAAGACGGCTTGGTCACTTACTTCAGCGTTAAAGAATGGTTGTGCAAAGGCTCCAAAGGAAAGCACACCGAGAGCGCCTATTCCTATTTGTTGGACTACGTACTGTCTTTGTGCCTGACGGGCAGCGACTGGAATAATCTCTCCAGCTATTCCTAGAACGGGAATAGCGAATGCAAAAATCATAGGTTGAGACCACAGCCAAGAAAGCTGATCCCATATGTTTTCGACATTTCCGTAACGAAGCGCATCAGACCCTCGGAAGTCAACCCATGAGACCATCAAGTTTCCTAACCAAACTGGCATGGTTAGGACCCAAACACCGGTTGCAACAAGAATTGACCAGCTAAAAAGTGGTAGTTCAAATAGGGTCATTCCTTGTGGGCGTTGGGTGACTATGGTTGCAATGAGTGTTATAGATGAAAGCAAGACAGCTATAGCCACCATGGCTATCGAAAGTATTGAAAGTTCGGTTGCTTCAGGGTCCATCCCTTGTGCAAATTCTGTGAGGGGTTCGGGAACGCCAAGTCCACCGTCTGAGAACACGGTTACAACATGGATGAGGATTCCTACTAGCCATGCCCAAAAAGCTGCGGCGGCGGCTCGAGGGAATGCTATTGAAGGAGCGCCGATTTGTAGCGGAACCAGGTAGGTTGCAAGTCCAAGAATTAGGGGAATTACGCAAAAGAAGAGCAAGGATGTTCTGGAAAGGCTCCAAGTTTGGAAGTACTGATTGTTGGAGCCAAAGTCAAGAATTGTGGTCCCTGCAATATTGACTCTTTCAAGTCGAACGAGGAAATGAAGAACTAGAGAGAGAAAACCACCAGTCAAACCGAATAATATGTATAAGCGACCTAAATTCTTGTGGTCAGCGGTGCCAAAAGTCCCTGCAAGGCCTCCTAGTTCAAGAGTTCTTGTTTCTATATCTTCTGTGTTTTCTTCGGTTAAAGGTTCGTTTTTAGTCACGTCATTATTTTTCGTCAGGTATCCCCCAACGTCTAGTTTAATAAGCAAAAAAACATGCTAGACAATCTGCGTTAAATTTCAACGGATTCCCTTCAAGACTGTAGTCACCAGATTGACTTCTAGCCGAACTATATGGAGAAATTCAGTGCATTTTCTTAAATTGATGTCTGAACTTCTAGAAGCCAGACCTGATTAGTTGGTCTACTGCCATTAATGAAAAAAGCATTGTTATGTAACTGATTGAGAAACCAAAGAGCCTCATTGCGGACTTTTTCGTTGGATTTACCATCACTTGGAAGGAAAATAATGTGAACATTGCGCCGAGAACAATTGCGCTAACAAGATATGTCAGGCCCATGTCAGCAACTGGCACGAATATTAGTGATGCAGCCCATACTTGAAAGGCGTAAAGAACCATTCGGTACCCAGTAACTTTCGTGCCAACGATGACGGGAAGCATAGGAACTTGAGCATTTGAATAGTCATCTCGGTATCTGATTGCTAGTGCCCAGAAATGAGGGGGGGTCCATAAGAATATTAATAAGAAAAGAATAATGGGTGGCCAGTCAACAGTATTCGTAACTGATGACCACCCAATCAAGACAGGAACTGCCCCGGCAGCTCCACCAATGACAATGTTGCTTGTAGAGGACCGTTTAAGCCACAAACTATAGACAAATACGTAAAACAGGCAAGCGGAGACTGCTAGAACAGCACTTAGTAAATTCACGAATACCCACAGCCACGCGAAAGCAATGGTTTCAATCCCAATTGCGAATATTAAGGCTTCTTTAGGGCGTAGAACTCCAGTGACTAGTGGCCTGTTTTTGGTCCTTTCCATCAATTTATCAATATCTCTGTCTATGTACATGTTGATTGCATTGGCACCACCAGCGGCTAAAGTCCCACCGAAAAGGGTGGAAATAATCAACCACAAAGAAGGTAACCCTTCTTCTGCGACGATCATGGTCGGCACTGTTGTTATGAGTAATAACTCGACGACGCGAAGTTTCATCAAGGCGATGAAACCAAGCAATTTACTTTTCAGCGAAGGCGCAGAGACTGTATCGTTCCCCATACTTTGAGGCTAGGCGTTTGTTTACATTTTCAGCAAGATTAACTGCTTAATAAACCTCAAAATTAATTTCTTTCTGAAGTGTCGTTAACGGATTCATCATGGTGGACTATAGGTATGGGAACTTTCTCCATCTCACAGAGTCAATATCAAAAGATAACGAAAGTTTCTTTACTTCTTCTTGCTTTTATTATTATCACTGGGGCTGCTGTGAGGCTAAGCGGATCGGGTCTGGGTTGCTCCGATTGGCCAACATGTGAGAATGATCAGCTTGTAGCTGAGATTGATGATGTGCATGCAATGGTTGAGTTCGTTAACCGTGTAATCACTGGATTCGTTGCATTAGCAGTGATGATTGCTGTACTTGGTTCTCTGTTCAGAGTTCCGAAAAGAAAAGATTTAATCTACCTATCGATAGGTCTAGTTGTAGGCGTCGTCATCCAAGTAATTGTCGGTGCACTCGTAGTTCGTGAGCATTTACCACCAAGTTTAGTAATTACTCACTTTTTGGTATCTATGGTTCTTGTTTGGAATGCTGTAGAGCTTGACCATAGGGCGAGATCAGATGACAAATCCGAACACTCTTCCCCTCCAATGCTTCTGAAGAGAATGACAAAATTAATCGTTGGCTTAGGCGCACTAGTGATTATTACCGGAACTATTGTGACTGGGTCAGGGCCTCATAGCGGTGCAGAAAATCAACAAATCTTAGACGCGCTTGAAAGCCAAGGGACCGCATCTAGTATTACGAATCTAGAACTTGAAGTTGAAAGACTTCCATTTGATGTTCCAGATGTTGCAAGAATACATGGGATTAGCGTCATGTTGTTTCTGTTATTGACGCTGAGGTTACTTTTTGTAATTAAAAGACATTCTCCAGAATTTATTACTGTTGGACAGAACCTTATGACGGCAATAGTTATTCAGGCCGCAATTGGTTATTTCCAATATTTTACTGGCGTTCCTGCTCTTCTCGTTGGCGTGCATGTTGCAGGTGCGACTTTGATATGGATTATGATTTTGAGACTATACCTCGAAGTCAACCGACCCATGTTGAGGAAGGTCTCCAATGAAGAAGCAACTGAGTCAAAATCTGAGCTATAAAAAATCAATAGACAGTTCTGTTATAGCGATCTCAGGTTCAACAGCTACGAAAGAGTCTTCCGACCTAGAGGTAGAGCAAGACTTTGCAAAAAATTGGGTGGTAATTGTTTGGAATGACCCTGTGAATCTTATGACGTACGTGACATTCGTCTTTCAGAAGTTATTTGGTTACTCAAAGGAAAAGGCAGAGACTCTTATGCTAGACGTTCATCACAAGGGTAAGGCGGTCGTCTCTATAGGTACTAAGGAAAAGGCGGAACTTGATGTGTCTCGATTACATGAGTACGGGCTTTGGGCCACTATGCAGAGGGATTAGATAAGGTGGAAATTGTTAAACAGGAAAATCATTGTTTCTTAATTGAACTTTCAGATATAGAAAGTGCTCTATTTGCTGAACTAGTGCCCCCATTACTCCAGCTCTTGGAAAGCGAAGACCTCAAAGGAGATATGCCTAGGTTATTTCCTACAGCTATTTTGGATGAACCTGAGCAAGAAAATGAATATCAACAGATCACACAATCAGAACTGAAGAATTCTCATAGTAAATCTTTGGAAGCAGTACGACTCATTTCTTCAAAGAATGAAATCTCAATGGGTGAACTTATGGCGGTAATGAAGGGGCTGAATTTACTTCGTCTTAAATTAAGTGAGGATCTCAACATTGCCGATGATTCTTACGATCCACCAGACATGAATGACGACACTTATCAAGCATGGATAATCTTTCAGTATCTTGGCCAAATGGTTTATCACTGCGTTTCTGAACTTGAAAAAGATTTTTAAAGAAAACAAATTGTTCCATATATGATGCCTAAGGTGTGTATAGCTTTGGTATCGTGACTGAACCTAAGCATTTAGGAATCCCGCCCCGTTCGTCCAGCGGCCTAGGACGCCGGCCTTTCACGCCGGTAACACGGGTTCAAATCCCGTACGGGGTACAAATACACTTCTTGTGATTCAAATTGGTTTATTCAATTTGATAGCGTAGAGTGTCATCCGGTTCTTAGAACCGAAAGTCGCCTTTTAGGTGAAGTTCAACAAGGTAAAATTTGTTGAGAATACGGTCCCGTGGTGCAGTTTGGAGTGCACGCCGCCCTGTCAAGGCGGAGGTCGCGGGTTCAAATCCCGTCGGGACCGCCACAAATTCTCTTATTTAGGGAATTTTGTGGGGGTCGGGTAGCTCAGTTGGCAGAGCGGCCGCCTGAAAAGCGGTAGGTCACCGGATCGACGCCGGTCCCGACCACAGAATGGGTCAGCGGGAAACCGGTGGCCCATTCTTATTTGTAGCCCTTCTAACCTTAAACTTCTTGAGTAGGTATGCGATACAGGAAAGCAAGATGCCGAGAACTATACCGCGATCAATTCTTGGGGCTGTAATTAATGTAGCTAACAATGTACCGACGGCGATAACGGCCTGTTCGGGCTCATTTCTCATCAGATCAAAGAATTCCAGCGGCTTGATCAACTTCATAACCGCCCAAATGACCGTCGCTCCTAGAATTGCGTTGGGTAATTCCGAAAGTAGCGACGATAGCGGAAGAAGGACCAGTACAACTGCTCCCGTGATAGCCCCTGACCAAGGAGTTTTCGCACCAGCGATTTTGTTTAAAGAACTTCTCCCAAAGGAACCCCCAACTGGAAATGAACTTGAAAAAGCAGATGCTATATTCGCTACACCTTGGCTTATGAATTCTTTACTTGGATTCCAATTTGATCCATCTTGTTTCGAAAACGTCCGAGCAATAGCAGCAGGCTCGGCAAACCCTACAATTGCTATAATTGCACTCGGTAACAGCAAGTCTCCAAACGAACTCCAATCAAAATTAAACTTTAAAGAAACAAAGCTCCCGCTCAATTCTCCAACTACAGGTCCAGAGTAGTCAATTAAGTGGCTTACAATAATGCCAGAAATAACAGATATTAGAACTCCAGGAAATAAGCGATTAAATAGACGACCCCCAAGGACAATTAAAATTGTCAATACGGAAAAGGCAATCGCTCCAAATTGCCACAGATCTGGAGTTGAGATTGCCTCCCAACCTGATTTCAGTATCCCACTATCAGAATTTTGAACACCCAATGATTTAGGAAGCTGCGAAAAGACGATTAAGATCGCAGCGCCATTTGTGAACCCTAAGATAACTGCATCAGTAAGAAGGTCAGCGATCCTTCCCAGTCTAAATAATCCAAGAAGGAAACGAATACCCCCAACTAGAAGAGCTAAAAGAGCCGCAAGTTCTACGAAACCTTCGGAGAACGGATCCTCCAGGCTCTCTAACGCTCCGTAGGCTAACAAAGCTGTTAACGCTACTGGCCCTGTTTGCAAATAGGGAGACGATGCAAATATCGCGGCCAATAAGGATGGAATTGCAGCTGCATAGAGCCCATATTTAGCAGGCATACCAGCTAATTCTGCATAGGCCAATCCTTGAGGAAGTGCTAACAAGGCGACTGAAATACCTGCTACAACATCGCCGCCTTGAGGTTTGGGTAAAGAAGAAATTATCCTTGATAAACGCATCAGGAAAGGTTTTCTTGTTTCAGCATGGCTTCCGCAGTGAGAATATCTTCAGGAAAGGTAACCTTTATGTTTCTTTCTGATCCATGGATAATACCAATAGGAGTATCTGGGAAATATTTTGCGATCACCCCACAATCGTCAGTTGGCGCAAATGATTCGTCATTTTTCAACTGTTTATGGCCTGAAATAATACGTTGCAGTCTGAACCCTTGAGGTGTTTGTGCTCTCATTAGAGAATTGCGATCGGGGATCCGACGCACTTGACCTTCCTCAACCTCAAAGGTCGTTTCATTTGAAGGCACAGCTACAGACACAGCATCATAAGTATCTAAAGCTTTGATGCATTCTGAAATCATTTGAGAAGAAACGAAAGGCCTTGCCCCGTCGTGGATGAGGACCTTCGAATTACTATTTGATTTTATAGATACAAGACCGGCAAAACTAGATTCCGATCTAGTGCCGCCTCCCTTGATAATTTGTTTGACTTTGTTTGTGTAGGGTCGGGAAATCTCAGTGACGCGACCAATTAGATCTTCAGATGTCACAATATTAATTTCGTCAACTTGTTCATGATCATAGAACGCTCTTAAGGAATATTCGATTAAGGGCTTTCCACCTAACTCTTCGAGTTGTTTAGGGCGTGAGTGATTGAATCTAGTACCAGTTCCCGCAGCAAGAAGTACAACTATAGCCATTCACTAATCATAGATTTTTTTACGACCTCTTTTATACTCAGAGTACTTTCTTTAAGCTTTACTAGAAATGACATAAATCTCTCAGTATTAATCCCCATTATTCAACAATTTGAAACAATGATCATTTCTAAGGAAATAGGCAGATTTAAAGAATCTGAAATTAAGATATTAAATGACGCATGATAGATAATTTAAAGAAAAGACTAAGAAATTTATTAACGGGACCTTTAAAGTGGCTTACGCTTTTCGTGCTATCAATGACTGGGAAACAACTTCTTGTTCTTAAACTTATTGGCGTTTTATATAAAACCAAAAGGCACGTAGCTGCTGACCGAATGGTGTACCTCAAGTTCAGAAAATCGAGAAAGTCCCTACCGGTAGATCTGACACCATCAGAAGAAAATCTAGAGATGCGACGGAGATTTTGGGAGCAGTACCTAACACTTGATTATCATAAGCCAGCTGTAGTTCGACTTGCTGTAATTTATGAGCAATTAGGGCATATCAAAGCTGCACATCGCTTGTTGTATCTTTCTATTGATACACAGACAGACAATGATTATGTTCTTAAGTATTTCTTTTCCTTTTGTATAAGACAGCACTATTTCAATGACGCAACTATTTTGTCAGAGTTTTTCCTTGACCAAGATAAGGCGAAGCTTGAGCTTTCAAGGGGTGAGAATCCGATTCAACTCGGTCAAAACTCTTCGGAAACGATTTCTAAAGAATCGTCCTTCACAAAAGAAGATGTTGAAGACAATGCTAGATTAAATAACTTTTGTGACGCTATTTCTAAATTTTTCGATCAGCTACTTGAGAGAACCGTCATGGGGTCGAGCAAATATCCACACATTGTTTCAATCACCTTTCAAGACATTACTCACGATAATCGAGTTAAAAAAATTGCATCTTGCATTGGAATGCGTGGTTATCAATCCTCACTGATCTGTTATAGCGATAATGCAAAAACTGAGCGAGGATTTGTGGGGAATGCAACTGCTTTAAAGTTACCTGTCGGTTCTAGTTTGCAAGACAGAGTCCGCTCTGCGTTGCATGTGAGCCCTATGCATGGTTACATAGCGGAGACCTTAAAATTTAGCCTTCAAATCCTCCGAATCAGACGAAGCGAAATTACTGTTCCTCAGCCTAAACAAAAACTTGCTTTGGTTAGAGCAAAGATCCTCTATTTAGCGCTAAAGGTAAGTTTGTTATGGACTCTATTATTGCTTTCAGGTGCAGTTGATGCTTTTAAAGATCTCGTTAGAAAGTTTTCTAATGCCCAAAAAGAGGGGTCTTACAGCCACCTGCGAAGTGATCACCTAGACTTCCAAGAAGCCTTTGGGCCTCAAATAGAGAAATTAAAGCCGGATTTAATACATGTGAATGATTTCCACTTAGTAGCCGTCGGAGTAACTGCAGCTCGCAACCTCAGAAAAAAGGGCATCAAAACAAAAGTCATATATGATGCACATGAACTAGTTGAGGGTATTCATCATCCCTATTCATCATTGTGGAAAAGTGAAATTTCTCATTTCATACATCATGTCGATGGTGTCGTTTGTGTCTCTGAACTTCAGGCAAAATCCATGAAGACAATATATGGATTAGAAAAACTACCTACGGTAGTAGCTAATGCCCCATCTATAGATGGATCAAAGTCTCATGGCCCCACTATTAAGGATGATCTAAAGATTGATGGGACTCTGTTGACTTATCATGGATGGGCTAGTGAAAGTAGAGGGGTAACAACTATAGTCAAAGCACTAGAGTTCCTTCCGGGTAATTTTCATATAGCTCTTATGGTGATGGGAGTTGATTCTTATCTTGAGTCGCTGAAAGATCTTGAAATCCAGATTCGCGGAAAGCTGAATCTAAAAAATAAGAGGCTTCATTTTCTACCGTATGTTGACCCCAACGCCTTGTCTCATTACCTATCAAGTTCTGATGCGACGTTAATTGGATTATTGCCTATCGGAGATGTTGAGCAAAGCAATCATCACATAGCAATGCCAAACAAGCTTTACGAATCTATGCAAGCAAAGGTTCCAGTGATTACAAGCGACATGCCTGCTCTAAGCGCATTTGTAAAGGAACATAACGTCGGTGAAGTTTATAAAGCAGGTTCGAGTTCTGGCCTTGCGAGAGCAGTTCTTGACTACCTTTCTTCTGGATTAGATAAAGAGCAGATATTCAATGATGATCTTCTGCACCGTTGCAGTTGGGAATATCATGTTGAGCAACTTTTCAATCTCTATGAAGAAACTCTAGATGGTTACCTACATCCCAAAGAACCAATTACTAGCATTGACCTAAAATTTATACCATACGAAAATTTCACCTTAAGTGAGCGCTGACTTTGGCTAACATGACTAGTTGAGAGTTCAAAGATTCTTAATTCTTTGAAGGATTCTCTTACTATTCCTTAATAGGTATTTACTAACCTGAAATTTTTTTCTGTTTTGAGGATTTTCAAATTTAAACGTCATGGAGGTGTCGTAGTCAGGTTCACATAATAAGAATTCTTTGGAGAATAGTTCACGGGGGAGGAATAACCAATCTCTATATTGGTAATTTGGATCCCCAAATAAAGTATCTTCTAAAACCCAAAATTCTCCGTTGTATCGATACATGTTGTATTCGTGACCCTTGAATAAAGGTTCTAATTTTCTTTCGGTCCTATTCGCTAAGATTTCGCAAATTATTACCGGCCTGTATTCGTTCAGAATTTTTTTTGCTCCTTCAAGAACTTGAGGTTCAAATGTTTCAACATCAACCTTAAGTATCACTTGATCAAAGGCAGACTTATTTAAATAGTGAAAATATAATTCGTCAAGAGTTTCAACATTGACTTTCAAAGTCCCTTTAGCGGGTCGGAATCCCTCCATTAGAGAATTAGATGAGTCAGACATAGCAGAAACATAAAAATCTGCAGTTCCCTTGGTGTCTGAGATTGCAGTGGTATGCAAATGGTAGGAAATATTATTATCTTGCATCAGGCGGTGTGAGATATCTTTTAACATGGGTAGAGGCTCATGGGCATGAATTACAAAATCTGGATGTGTATTGTTAGCTGAGCTTTCAAGAGCTTCGTCTTTATATATTTCTCTATATTATGAGAGGGCGAGTGGGAATATTCCGATATTGCTGCCGATATCAAAGAAACAAACGCTTTTATGCAAATCGCAAAAGTGGAATAACGCTTCAAAGGTCTCCGGTTCGAATTCATTTTCCTGACTAATCATCTTGAAGATTTGAGTACCCTGTGCACTACTGATGTCAATTTGCATTTTTATACCCTAACTTGACAACTGTTCTTTACGCACGACCTTGTTGATGAAAGAAGTTGCTTTCTGCTTTTAGAGGCCTTATTCCGCATAAGAAGTTAGTTCTGAGACTGATTTAGTGGGTTTGGGGTTTTAAGGGTTTCTCTTTGATGTGGCGGGGGCAGGATTTGAACCTGCGACCTTCGGGTTATGAGCCCGACGAGCTACCAAACTGCTCCACCCCGCGCTGAGACAATAATTATGCCGGCGATAATCTTTAGCCACAACTTCATTTAGATTTTCTCTGAAGGTTTTTATATTCAGGGGACTTCAAGAATCGTTACTTCACCTGTTGATCCATTGACTCTTAATCGTGTCCCGTCTTTAATAATTTCGGTTGCATCCTTCACTGCGACCACACATGGCATCCCTAATTCTCTCGAAACGATAACAGCGTGACTCATCTGGCCTCCTACGTTGACCACGACAGCTTCGGCAGGAACGAATAGCGGCGTCCAGGATGGATCGGTTAATGGTGCGATAAGGATATCCCCCGAACTTAAATCTCTGGGGTCTGATGGGTCAGTGATAACTTTCGCTGTCCCTTCTGCTATACCCGGGCACCCTCCGAACCCTTTCAGTTGCTGACCAACTTGTAGATCTTGGTTCTGCTTGCTTTTGATATCGGACCTTAACGGCCATGAATTTGGGTCGGGTATGTGTCCTTCAAAGATAAAGGGAGGTACACGATTTGAGAGTTCGTTTCTTACGCGCTTTCTTTCAGTAATTATTTGATCGAAAGCAGCAGGATTCTTTATGAAGTCATCTAATTCAGTTTCGAGAATAAACCAAAGGTCAATGAGTTCTCCGTTTGCTCTCTGGTTTGCTGTGCGTTGCGCTAACTCTCTGGTTATGAGACGGGCAACATGGATTAGATCAATGATTGTTGTTTTTGACCTCTCTCTGGCTTGTGAAAATAGTACTGAAGAATGTAATGCCTTTTCGAAAAGCCATGATCCAATGCCTCTGAGTTCTTGTCGTGTCCTTTCAAGTGCTGTTACGCGATTCTGAGCCAGTTCTTTCGCTCGTGATGATGGCGAGTTCTGAGCGTTTGCTAGTCTCATTCGATCAATGAGTACAAGAACTAACTCTGGGTTAGTTCCCCATGTTTCGCACGCAGTCTCCCACTCGTTTGCTCCTCTGCTACCAAATGTTGTGAGAAAAGTATCAAACGCTTCTAGGAATTCTTTTGCGTTACTTGAATGCCGGAGCCGACTTTGAAGGTCGGTGCTTTCGCTATCAAAGATTTCAGTTAAGTTATCGTTGTGAGCGACCATCCTTCCTAACTCCCATAAGGCGAAAGAAGGTGCAGCGCTATCAACGTCCCCGATTCCTCCCAGAAGTGTAAGTGCGAGAGATCTATCGCCAAGTCTTTCCTCACATATGGTTGATAGTAATTGCACTGCGCCGCCTGCTTGACCTGTTATATCTAGGTGGTGTGTAAATAGGCTCATGGCTGGTTCCATAATTTCTCGCATAGCTTCCACAAGTTCTTCGTCAGTTGACGTCAGTATTTGTGGAAGGCGCCGTTGCCAATCAGTAACGATTTCTCGATCTAGCTCAAGTGTGTTGATGCGTTTTGTGTGTAACATTTTCCAGCCATAGCGAAGGATCTTCAAGCTAGCTAGCAGGCTTTTGTCGTGTTTGTTCGGTATGTAATCCGGTGCTTCGTGTTCTGATCCGTAATATGTGGCGTCGCTCTTTTCGATTGTTGTCCCTGGGGTTCGTACAGCAATCATTCGACCGAAGGAAAGATTAAGGTACATGTAGCCAGCGAAGACTCCTCCAAAGGATGTTGGACCTTCTTTGATATCTTTTTCTGATATGACTCCCGCATTGATTGCTGCCTTAGCTGAAGCTATTTCACCAGCTACTCGAGTTAGGGTGATGGTTAGAGGGTAGGCTACTTCGGGCCATACTTCCCCAGCATTACCTCTGGTGTAGATCGGGTATCGCTTGGACGGTGTCTGAGTGATGTACTCTCCGATTCCTAGCTCTTCCATTCTGGCGGTTTGATTTGTCATGGTTGCACCATATGCCAGTCTTTTTACTTGCGCCAAATGAGTAGGCGCGCTCTAATGCTCTTATAGGTTAAAGGTTGTTGATATGGGTAATAAGGAAATTGTTGAAAGCTATTGGGACGCCCACTTTGATCGTAATTGGGAGTTGATGGCGACTTTCTTTTCTGATGATGCCCACTATACAGATGTCGGTTTAGATGCTGTTGGTGCTACTGGAGCGGAGGAGATAATTCTTCGTCTTCGGTTGGGGATTGAACCTCTTGAAGGGTATGAGCATTTCCCTATGAATTTGATTTGTGAAAATAATATTGTTGTTACCGAACATGTTGAGCAGTGGCGTTTCCATACCGGAGAGGTTATCGATCATCCGTTTACCTCAGTTATGGAAATCACTGATGGATTAATTAGCAGGTGGCATGATTATTCGCATTTAGGGAATCTATTGGATCAGGCTCCGAAATGGTGGCTTGACCGCATTATCGCTGGTTGGCGGGATAACCCTGATTTGTGATTTTTATCTGTTTAGAAATATTTGAAGTATGTACCAGAACATGGTCATAAGCGAAGCGAAGAGTGTAACTGCTGCTCCGACATATGCGTGTGGTGGGTATGTGTGGAGGATTTTTTGGGTGTTATAAAGGATAGATGCTCCCATGAGGGCAACCATTGCGACAGAGAACCATGTTCCTAGGTTTGCCCCGAATAGAAGTGCAGCGACGATTAACACGACGGCTCCCATGACTCCCCACATGATAATTGGTCTAAGGAAGGAGAGATCTCTTCGTGTGGTCCAGGCGACGAGTGAGAGACCTGCAAAGCCCATTGCGGTGATAACTGCGGCTCCCCATACGTCCCCTGTGGCTTCTCTTACGTTGAAGACGTAGAAAAGGAAAGGTGCAAATATAACTGCTTCGACGGCAGCGAAACCAAATAAGCCTCCATATTGTCTTCCGACGTTCTCAAGGTCATAACTTGCTTGTGTTGCAATCCAAGTTCCAACCATGAATAGGCCAAGCATGAGAAGCCATGCTCCTCCGCTTCCCGCTACTGTGTCGTAAGTCCATTCAGCGAATCCGCTTGCAAAGTAGAGGTATTCGAATGCAATGAAGGCGCCGAGTGCCAATCCAAGGTGTTGATATACCTTGACCATAAAGGCAACACGGTCTGTCTCTTCGAGTTGTGCGACGGGTGTATAAGCGGTTGGTGAGTAACTCATTTGGTCCTTTCAGTTATGTCTCTAGTGTATCTTCTCTTCTGTGATTAGTCTTGTAGTTGTCCGGCAATTGATTCTGTTGCTTCAATAAATTCTTCCATCATTTCATATACCACTTGGGCGGTTGGTTTTGTTTTGTTCATGGTGCCGACGACCTGTCCTACAAAATAGTTTGCGAGCTTTTCTGCACCAGATCCTGATTTATGGGCAGCCCTGTTTATGCGTGCGATAGCATCGTTTATCAGAACTGGTTGGAGTGGCATCCCTAGGGGCATTGGAGTTTCTGGGTTTTCCCATTCATCGGTCCACGCTGATTTGAGTTGTCGGGCTGGTTTACCTGTTCGTGACCTTGAACGTATTGTGTCTGATGATGTTGCGCTCAGCATTTTTTCTTTGACTACTGGATGCGTTTCCGCTTCTTCAGTTGTTAGCCATACAGAACCACACCATACGCCTTGTGCTCCTAGTGCCATCGCTGCCGCCATTTGTCTACCTCGCCCTATTCCACCTGCTCCTAGAACTGGAACGTCTCCGACGGCATCAACGATTTCTGGGATGAGGACCATTGAGCCGATTTCTCCTGTATGTCCTCCTGCTTCGTAACCTTGGGCGATGATTAAGTCAACTCCTGCATTAACGTGTCGTTGAGCGTGTTGGGCTTTCCCCGCTAGGGCGCCTACTTTCCTTCCGGTTTCTTTGACTTGGTCAATCATGAATTGGGGTGGAGGTCCTAATGCGTTGACAACTAGGCTTGGGTTATGGGCAAGGGCTATTTCTAATTGTGGCCCAGCAGTTCCTGCTGACATGGGTGCGGCACCGTCATTTTTCATGCTGAATTGTCCCGAACGCGTTTCAGCAAGTTCTGGTACATCATATTTTTCCAAGATGGTGTCAACGTATTTCAGATGTTCATCGGGGATCATGTCTACTATTTTGTGGACGGTTAATCCGCCTTCATCGGAACCTTCATATTTTGCTGGAACAATTAGATCTACGCCATATGGATGGTCACCTATTTCATCCTCGATCCATTTAAGGTCAATTTCTAAAGCAGCCGGTGAGTGACCTACAGCTCCTAGTACCCCAAAACCACCTGCTTTTGATACCGCAGCTACGACGTCTCTACAGTGGCTGAAAGCAAAGATTGGGACATCAATATTAAATGTTTCTGTAACTGTGTTTTTCATGCGTATTTGTACCGTTCTGTTAACTTAAGTTTTTGGATTGTATAGCTATCCAACCAACCCTGATCTTCGAAGCCTATTTTAATCGGGGCTTGTTCAAAAGTTTAATTCAAGGCAGAGATGCTATGGTTATTGCATGGATGTGATGGGCGTGAGATCTGATCTTATCGCAGAACAGAATGCGCTAGATCGTATTGTTTCTTCAATTGAAACCTCGCAATGGGGTCTTGAGTCTCCAAGTCCTGGGTGGTCTGTTGCTGATCAGATCGCGCACCTTGCGTATTTTGATAATGCAGCTGCTTTGGCAATTTCTGACCCTGAACAATTTCAAAATACGGTAGACGATCTTTTAGCCATGTTTTCTCGAGGTGACGATGCAGAGGCTTCAATGTTGGCGTCGTACCGTTTGATGAGTCCTGATGAATTGTTGGAGTCATGGAGAGAAGCTCGTCTTACTCTTGCAGATACGTCTGGTGACCTTACTGATAAGCGTCGCGTTGTTTGGTATGGGCCTTCTATGGGTTCTAAATCTTTTTTGACGGCTCGGTTGATGGAAGTTTGGGCGCATGGTCAAGATATTTTGGATGCTGTTGGTTTAGAGAGAAGTGAAACGGACCGTTTGCACCATATTGTACAGTTGGGGTTTATTACGCGTTCGTGGTCGTATATTAACCGTGGTTTGGAACCTTCAGAAACTCCGATCAGAGTAACGCTTGAGAGTCCATCTGGTGTTATCTGGGAATTCGGGCCCGATGACGCTTCTGAATGTATTTCTGGTTCTGCGAGGGATTTCTGTTTGGTAACAACTCAGCGGAGGAATCTCGAAGATACGTCAATCGACATTCATGGAGATGCCGCATTGGAGTGGCTTATGATCGCTCAGGCTTTCGCTGGTCCTGCGACAGATGGCCCTGCGCCTCGTTAGTTACGAATTATCTGCTTCTAATAATTCTGTAGCTTGTTGAACTAATTGTTGCCCTTCGTCGATTAATTCTTGGTAGCGACCGAGATCTCCGTTTGCTAGAGCTTCGTTTGCGTTAGCGAAGGCCTGTTGGGCTTGAGCTAGGAGACCTTCGAGGTTTGTTTCACCAGTGATTGGTGTTTCGGTTGGTGTTTGCGTTTCTGCAGGAGGTTCTTCTGTTTCCTGAATTGGGATTATTGGGGATATGGAAGCTCGACCTAAATCAATTGGGGTTACGTTGCCGCAATCATCTCCTACTTGATTATCTGGAACCAAAAGTGCTCCGAGAACAAGTTCGACAGAAGCACATATCCTTACTCGTTCGCCATAAGCAGCGATGATTTGTTGCACAGCTGGCTGACTGCCTGATGCTTCTACGTACATTGGGCGTAAGTAGAGCAGAACATCTTCTTCTTCAGCTTCTCCTTCTAATGGGATGAGGAGCATATTCCCTAATTTGACACCTGATCCTCTTTGTCCAAGGAGTGTTGTTGTTTCAGCTACAACCGGATCTGCGAGCATACTCCTGTTTGCAATTACAGGTCCGTCAACCTTTAAGCCAGGGACGGTATATGAAATCAGATTTCCTTGTCCCTGTTCATTTATTTGTGCGACCATAAAGGCCTCCAGCTGTTGCCTGCTGTCATCACTTGAACGTGGTACAAAGGGGCGGATTAATACAAAGTCTTGTTTACCTTCCTGAGGAACTTGCATTTGGACATAGTACGGATCCATGCGTTGTCCGGATGCGAAGGTAACGAATCCAGTGTTTGTGACGATCGCAGTTGGGGCATTTTCTAGATCGTCGCCAGGATCTAGGGAAACGACCCATGCACCGGCAGCTTCGTAAAAGTCATTTGGGTCATCGAGGTGGTATCGTCCCCACATATTTGTCTGGACTTTAAATAAATCTTCTGGGTATCGGAGGTGGTCTGCTACCTCTTTGGGCATCTGCGTATCAGATCCGTCATTGGGGAAAGCAATGGTGAATAAATCAGGGAAAGCTTGCATGTAGGCGTTGATGATTGGGTCCTGGTCATCAACTACGTAGAAGGTGACATCACCGTCGTACGCATCAATGACTACTTTCACGGAGTTTCTGACATAGTTGAAATTGTCAGCGAGACCGCTGTTACCTGGCACTGAGTTACGATCAGCGGTTTGTGCGTAAGGGTAGAAACTTGTTGTGGTATAAGCATCAATGATGAATTTGATTCTTCCGTCAATGATTACTGGATATGAGTCGGCATCGTATTGGAGGAAAGGAGCGAGTTCTTTTGCTCTGTCCATTACATCTCTGTTGAAAAGGAATTTAGAATCACCGTTTATGAGACCGGAGAAAATTGGGTTGAGGTCTCCGAAACGAAGAGCGAAAGCTAACCGCCGGAAGAAATTCCCTGCTTTTACACCATCATTTCCGTCGTATTTAAAGAGCAGGTTCTCTCCTGATCCGTCGCTTCCTTCACAATTTCCAGATGAGGGATTATCTTCAGGGTTGAGTTCTTCAGCGCCGGTTAAAGCGAAGTCAATTTCGCATCGTTCTGTGTCTACGATGGCGTAGCCTCCGAGTTCTTCACCAACATAGATTCGTGGTTGTTCTAGGTCAGCCACTATTCTGTCCGTGTTTACTGTGGCTGGGAGACCGCTAATGACAAAGTCTGGTTCTCCTTGTGCGGTGACTGTGTTAGCTGGAGCTAAAGCAACTCCGTATCCGTGTGTAAAAGCAACATGCTGGTTTTCCCAGCCTGAGTTAACCCCATCTAGGTTCAACTCTCTTGCTGCGATCACTACGGTTCGTATATCGCCATCTATTTCATAACGGTCAACGTCTAGGTCATCTGCGAATCTGAATTGCTCCCTTTCTACCTCAAGGGCTTGGAATGTTGGAGAGACGATTGCAGGGTCTAATAGTCTGAGGTTATTCAGAGTGCTTGCATTCTGTTGAAGAACTTCGGCTGTTAACGCGTTTTCTACATTTGGTATGAATGTTCGTTCGACGATGTCTCCGGTATCGCCGACGGATAGACCGAAGGCGGTGCGGGTGGCTTCAATATTTCGTTCAATATATTGAGCTTCTCTGGAGGACTCTGAAGGTTCAACGACAAATCGTTGGTAGATGGCTGGGTATATGCTGCCAATGGCAATAGTTACGAAAGCCCATAGGCCAACTGCGACTACTGGGAGTACCCATCCGCGTCGCCATATGTTGATAATGAGAAGGATGACAGCGGCTATGGATATGAGGATTAGGAGTTTGATTGCTGGTAGTTGAGCATTGACATCTGTGTAACTGGCACCATCCACCACGCCGCGTCCAGAAAAATTCAATGAATAGCGCTGGTACCAGTAGTCGACTGCTTTGATGAGGGCCAGTATTGCGAGAAGTACTGAAAGGTGCCCTTTAACTGGAGCTGTGACGCGGTTACCTGGAGTGTTTACTCGTATTCCGCCATTTAAGTAATGTGCGGCAGCCGTGATTATTAGTACGACAATAAATGCGGTGAACATCCAGTTTATGAGGAATTTTATGAACGGTAGTTGGAAGACATAGAACCCGATATCCATGTTGAATTGGGGGTCTTCAACTCCAAAATCTTGTTTATTTCTAAAAAGGATCCAGTCCTGCCATCTGCCTGCTGTTCCTGCTCCGAGGAAAAGAGAGAATAGGCCGGCAACTGCGATGCGGAATAGGCCCGCACGAGGTCCGATTGTGTCATGGTACCTGCTGACAAAGTCTTCTTCTGGTCCTTGTGGCCTGGAACGTGGGGCTATTCGGTCCGCGACGAAGAGGTTTATCCAGAATAGGAGGAAGGTGAACGCTATGAAAACAAGAGCGAGTCCTACTTTGGCAAATAATACTCCCCGCCATACTGAGGTAAATCCTAGTGAGCTAAACCATAGGTAGTTCGTGTAGAAGCCGGCTATTCCTCGTAACGAGACAATAAGGACTATCAGGGCTGCGATTGATAATGCAACGATGAACCTGAATCTGCGTGACACTCTCCGTGTTGGTGTGGGTCTCGATGGAACTCCACTGATGTCAGACATAGGTTTCTCCTGTGGCCATGATTTGAGCCAAATGCATATTTAGAGTTTATCTTGCCGAGGCTTGCTTACTCTAATCGTTGTTATTTTCTAAAGTGACTTCTGCACAGGTGGTGTAGCCGTCATCAGGGTTTATCGCTGATTCAGAGCGTTCTGGCATTGGAAGTCCTTGGTCTATGGCTAATTGGATTCCGTTTCCACCGAACGCTGCTAGTTCAAAGATTGCATCATTAAATGTGCTGACGCATCGTACTTCAAACCTTCCTGACGATATTCTCTCAACAGTTTCGTAACCAGCTGGTGGAACAAGAAAGACGTCAACACCTGATCGGGCGGCGGCTTCCGCTTTTTGTGCGTAGGCTCCAACTGATCCAACATTTCCATACTGGTCAATTGTTCCTGTTGTTGCTATTGAAAGTCCACCGGTCAACTCCCCTTCGGTAAGGTAGTCGACGATAGAGAGAGCAAAAGCTAGCCCTGCTGATGGGCCTCCGACTCTACCGACATCGATAGAAATATCAAAAGGTATATCTGCAGCTAGCGGCGTTTGAATGACGACTCCGAGGAATCCTGTTTGGTCGAGCGTTGGGTGCGTGGTTAAGGAAACCTGTTCGGTGATTACTTCCTGATCGGGTGAAGGTACTTGGAAAGTCCCTTCGGAACGTTTGTAGCCGATGCTTACGCTATCTCCTGGTTTTTTTGATTTAATAGCATCGCCTAAGTCCTTAGGGGTTGTGACTTTGATTCCTTCAACTTCAACTATGAGGTCACCCAATTGAAGGAACGTATCAGCTGGACTGTCGGTGACGATTTCGACAACATATGATCCGTCAATTTCGGGCACTATTTCGTATCCGAGATAATTAGCGGCGACAAGGGACGCTATATCTTGAGATTGTTGCATCATGAAGTTATTGATTTTTCTTGTTTCTGCTTTTGTTTTATCTCCGTAAAAATCTTGTCGGTCTCTGAGTTCTCGAATCTCGTCATTCTTTGCTCTAAACCATTCCCAAATTGTTAATGAATCTGACTCGATTGATACGGTAGTGAATTTGATTTCTCCGTCTGGAGCGTACGTTTGTGTTCCTTCGATGTTTATCTTTTCGATGGTTGTGGGAGCGCTTCCTGGTGAAAGAGCGACCACATCGACACCAAGAAATGAAACTGGAACAAACCGTATGAAGAGTCCTGTGGCTACGGCGAAAATTAATAACCCAAGAAAGACCTTTTCGGATCTCTTCATGGCTTTACCAAGAGAGTCTTTTGCTGGTTGTTGCTCGGTTTGCTGTTCAGTCATGGGAAATGATTAATGGTTCTGTCATTCTATGTTGATCGGGGACGATTTTGTGGTCGGTGCTGTTGTGTTGCGAGTGATGAAACAATTTTCTGGTAGATGTTCTACTATTGCTCTATTGCAACCTTGATGGAGGGAAAGTGACTGAGCCGATTCGGCAACCTTTTATAAGCCCTATGGGTTTAACTGGTCGTCTGACACGTCATAAAGCTGTTACAGGGTTAAAAGCGCGTGTTCGATGGTGGGAACGAATTGTGAGTTTGGTTAGTTTACTGATTCTTGTAGGGATCATTGGATTGCTTTTAGCGTTGAGTGTTGGCTTAGTTGCGCTGGGTGGTCGTGTTTTACTTGATGTGATTGTGAGCTAAGTTGTCAGATTCGAGCGGAGCCGCTGAGGAATTTAGTCTTGCTGGTGTGGAGCTTCGAAAAGATTTGATTCAAAAAGCGAGGCAGGGTGATTTGGCATTGGCTAGAGAAGCGTTTACGAACCCTGATCCGAGAGTTCGCGCCTCGTCTATTGCTGTGCTTTCTGAAAATAATGAGCTTGATGATGAGTTAGTTACTGTTGCGTTAGGTGATATTCACCCAACCGTGAGAGCTTCCCTTGCTCGTGCGGCTTGTTCAAATAAGGCTGTTCCTATTGTTCGTCTTCTAAATGATCAGGATTCTCGAGTTGTTGAGGTCGCGTGTTGGGCTGCGGGTGAGAGGGAAGAATCTGAGGATGTGGTTGTGGAAATGCTGTCAACGATTGCTCTTGACCATGATGATGCGTTGTGTAGGGAATCAGCGGTCGCTGCTTTGGGAGCTATTGGGGACTCTTGCGGACTGGAGAGTATTTTGCAGGCAACTCAAGATATTGCAACTGTTCGGAGAAGAGCTGTTATTGCGTTAGCTCCGTTTGAAGGGCAGGCGGTATCTGATGCGTTGGAGGTAGCACTTACCGATCGGGACTGGCAGGTACGTCAAGCTGCTGAAGATATCTTGGGCTTTACAGCTGAGTGAAGGGAACTATCGTCTCTGCCTGATTGATGGATCATCCATGAACATTGCTCGAACTGATTCAAATGATTCGATGCATCGTCCTGCGCCTAGGACAACGGCTTCTAAGGCGTTTGGAACGATGTTGACAGGAACATCGGTTTCTTGACTTAGTCTGGTGTCGAATCCTTTCAGCAGTGATCCTCCTCCTACGAGATTTATTCCTTGGACAATTATGTCCTGGGCTAGCTCCGCTGGGGCTTGTGAAAGGCATGAGACGGCGCAGTCAATCATTGCTGTGACAGCTTCGTCGATTGCAGAACGAATTTCGGATGGGGAGACAACAATGACTTCAGGAAGGCCGCTTGCGATATGTCTGCCGCGGACTTCTGCTCGAAGTTCATCTTCATAAGGGGCTGCTGAGCCTATTGTGAGCTTGATCTCTTCAGCTGTTCGTTCACCAATTGCGACGCCGTATTCAGATTTAACAAAATTTTGGATTGCTGAATCTATATCGAACGAGCCGACTCTAACTGCTTCTAGGGCGACAACGCCTCCCATCGAGATGAGAGCAGTTTCGGTTGTTCCTCCGCCTACATCTACGATCAGGTTACCCATCGGTTCGTTGATAGGGAGGCCAGAGCCTATAGCAGCTGCGAGGGGTTGTTCGATCAGACGCGCATCGGCGGCGCCTGCTCTTCGAGCTGCTTCTGTTACTGCTCTTCTCTCGACTGCTGTAATTGCTGATGGAACGCAGATGACGACTCTTGGTCTATTGAAACGGGAGACTCCGACGCGTTCAAGTAAGAGTCGAATCATTCTTTGTGTTACATCAAAGTCGGTGATAGCTCCGTGGCGCAGAGGCCTTACGGCCACAATATACGCTGGTGTTCTTCCAATCATTTGCCATGCTTCTTCACCCATAGCGAGGACTTCATTGGTTTTCTCATTTAGTGCTATGACAGAGGGTTCGTTAAGAACGATGCCTCTTCCTCTTGAATAAACGAGTGTGTTCGCTGTTCCGAGGTCGATAGCTAGGTCACGTGCCATTATTCGTTTTGTCTTCTTTTGTCATTGGGTGCTATTGCATCTAGTCCAGCGCGGAATTCTTCAATTGATGAATTAAAGCTTGTTTTCCTTTCGCGTGTGAACACCCAGATGACGAGTGTTCCTACGACGAAAACGATTGCTGCTGCTCCTAAAAAAATTAAGGGGTTCATCGGGGAACCTCTCCTTCATATACTACTTCGTCAATTTCTTTGATGTGCTGTGGTTCTAAGCCCCAACTCTCACCACTTTCCCAGATTTCTCGCTTCCATATGGGGACAGTTGACTTTAATGTGTCAATACAGAATCGTGATGCTTCAAATGCGTGATCCCGGTGCGGAGAACTTACGACAATAACGACTGCGGAATCGCCTATCTCGACTTTTCCGATTCTGTGAAGCATCACGATTTTGACGATTGAGGGCCATTGCGATCGTGCGTGTTTAGCTATGGCTTCAAATCTGGGCGTAACTTGTTGTTCATAGGCTTCGTATTCAAGAACGGTGACGTTGTCTCTTCCATCGGAATGGTTACGGGCGACACCACTAAAAGTAACGATTGCTCCTGTTGAGGGGTCGGAAGCCCAGTGGCTAGCTTCATCAACTGGTAATGGGTCAGAGCTCAAGCCCAGCCATGTGTTTCCGCTTTTGGGTGGTTCCATGGTTCTATGGTAGAGGTGATGTCTCCTCTCTGCTCCCCGTGATTTTCATTATTTCGGGGTGCGCGAATTATTTTTTGAGTTTTTGATCTACTGTTTTGTGATGGGCGGAGATCAAGAAGATGATTACATGATATTGCCTCCTCCTCCATTGGATGATCGGCTTTGGCGTCATCCAGCGGAGATCGGGCAATTGAAACGAATCAATCGGTCAATGATTTATTTTCGATTATTTGGCAAAGTATCAATTGCCGTTGGTGTGTATCTTCTATGGGGCAAGGAATTGCTTGATTTTGTTTTTTAGTTTTCGTCTTTGATTCGTTGAATGAGGCGTGAGAGAGTGAAACTTACTATTCCTCCGATAATGATTGCCCCAACCAGAGACGCTCGTTGGCGTTGTTTTGCGTTCATGTTGGACCATGGCTTAGCCGGTGTTCCATCAATATATGCTTCAGCATTTGTGTAATCGGGTTGCCACCCAGCATTCTTGAGGCGTTGATTGGAGATAATCCATGGGTGGACTGTGTATGGAGTGAGCCCTGGTGGTGTTGGCGCTATTTTGTATCGCCAGGAGAATCGGCCAAGTTTGTCAGCCATTTCTTCTTTTAGACGCAAACGTGGGATTCTTCCGCTGAGTTCTCTGCAGACTTCGGCTTCTATGTATCCATCTGGAGCGACATTGTAAGCTCCGGACAAATCTCCTCTGCTTGCGAGGCAAACAGCTGATGCTAGGTCATCGAGATGAAGGAATTGTACGGGGGGGTCATTATCGCCAGCGTCGATAATTGCTGATGCTTTAAGTGACCTGGCGACCCAACTTATTTGCCCTTTTGCTAACGCTGTTGTTGGTCGAAGGATCACGACCTCAGAGTGGGGATGTTTGGATTTCCATTCTGTCGCTAGGCCTTCAATTTCTGTTTTCACTGATGCAAATGAGAAATCAGGGTTTGGGTTGATGTCTGTGTGTTCAGTTATAGGAACTTCGTTGTTTGGCCACGCACCGTACACCATTGCTGAGGAAAGAATGACTATTTTTTTGATTCCTACTGCTGATGCTGCTTCGAAAACGCGTCGGGTTGCGTCGATTTCGGCTCCTCCTGCGTCGGTACCGTCGCTGCTTGGTCCAAAAGATGTAGCGAGATGGATAAGAGAAGTTGCTCCTTCGAATACCGGTTTCAAGTCATCTATTTGGAGGTCTAATTGGTGGTGATAGACGCGTCTGTGGTTGGGCATTTCAGGTCGTGTATCTATAGCTAGTATCGCTGCGATGCCTTCTGTTTCAGCGAGTGTCTTGCAGACACGTGTCCCGATGGACCCTGCTGCTCCTGTGACGATAAGCGTTTCCATAGCCTCCCTCAACTTTTTGGCTCTTGTTTTTCGCTTTGCTCTTAGGTACCTGAACTTTAGCCAAAAAAATGATTATGCACGATTTTTACACATCTTTTCTAAAGTCACCGACATCATAGAATTCAAAACGTCTTAACTTTGTGGTTACCTGATAAAAACGTCGCATTCATGTGATGCACCTATTTTTGAATCATGAAGTTAATGCGACGATTCATTGAGTCTTTAGGATCCCATATTTTGCGTTACGGTTGGTGCGATGCTTACGGGAATGCGTTTCTCCCCCCGCAGGTTTCTTCTTCCAACTGTGATGACAGTTCTCCTGAAGAGCTTTGGGATGATGAAGAGGAAGAAGAGTGGGATCGGGAATGGGAGTCTTTTAATTCAGTCAATGCCCAAAGACGAATTCGAGATGATATTGCTATTCAAAATAGAATTCACGTAGATCTTTCCTAAATCCTTAAATTCCCCTCCCACCCGAGAAATTAGGCCACTGTACCCCTGTGGCCTAATTTCTTGTTGCGAAGTTTATAAACTAGGTTTTGTTATGAAGGTATCGCATGGAAAACAATAACCCATTTGAAGGTCTTCCTTTCTTTGGAGATTTTGAGAAATTATTTGGTGCTGGCGGTAAGGATCATTGGTCTACTGCGAAGCAGATAGCTGTTCAGATGGCTTCAGGTGAGGATGGGGACCCTAATGTTGATCCTTCCGACAGGATTGCTCTGGAAGAGTTGTCAAGAATCGCTCAGTTACATGTTTCGAATGCCACTGGATTAGATTCTGGGAATGCCATTGTTGTTCCTGTTACACGGACGCAGTGGGCACACGAGACTATTGATTCTTATCAGCCACTCTTTGAGAAATTAAATGATTCTTTGGGTGAAAGTTCCGGGAATGAAATTGAGAGTAGCGACCCTATGGGAGCAATGTTTGGGCAGATGATGCAATTTTTGGGGCCGATGATGCTTGCAATGACTGCTGGTTCAATGGTTGGGCATTTAGCTCAACGTGCCTTGGGGCAATATGATTTGCCTATTCCTCGAGAGAAGAATGCCGGAGTGAAGGTCGTTACGAGAAATGTTGAGGACTTCGGTGGAGAGTGGAGTCTTCCATCTCAAGAATTGTTGCTGTGGGTGTGTCTAAATGAATTGACGTATTACACGATCTTTCAGTTGGATCATGTTCGAGATCGTTTTGGTAATTTACTTATGGAATATGTGAGCGCATTTGAAAGTAACCCTTCCGGATTAGAAGAGAAGTTACAACAGATAGATATGACTTCTCCTTCAGCTATTGAAGATTTGCAGAAGTCATTGGGCAGTCCTGAGGTTATTCTTGGAGCGATCCAAAGTGAGGAACAGAAGTATATTTTGCCGGAGCTTGAAGCCACAACAGCAGTGATTGTTGGTTACGTCGACTTTGTGATGGATTCGGTGGGTCATGGGCTTATCGGATCCTATGATCAGATTACTGAGGCTATGAGACGGCAGCGGGTAGAAGCTGATCCCTCCGACAGGTTTATTGAGAGGTTACTGGGTCTTGAATTAACTCAAGCTCAGGTTGATAGGGGAACTACTTTCATCAATGGAGTTATTGAAAGAACAGGTACGGCAGAGTTAGCTCGCTTGTGGGAGGATTCGAAGAATTTCCCAACGCCCAATGAAGTGGATGCTCCCGGCTTGTGGTTAGCCCGATTGGATCTTCCGGAGTGAGACTTTAGAAGAGTTTGAGGTTATCGTCTTCTGGGTCTTCAGGAAACGGGTTGAAGGGCTCAAGGTTTTGTTTTACTGAGGGTATCTTTTGTTCTTCGACTCGGTCAGCGGTTGGTGGTTGTTCTTCTGTTGCTGATTTTTGAAATAGGTTTTTTAATAGTCCTATCGTGCCTTCTGCCGATGGTGAAGCCCCTGAGTTAGTTCCTAATAGGTATGAAAGAGTTGCGGTTCCACCTGCGATAGCCAAAAGTAGAAATCCGAGTCTAGCTGGAAGTGTGAAGATGACTGGAATAAGTGCTCCGAAGACCCATATGAGTTGGAAACGTGTTTCAAATCGTGCGAATGATCGACCGTAATTGGCATCAGGGGCATCGCGCTGAACAATTGAATCAAACGCAAGTTTTCCAGAGCTTACTGATAAACCAACTGCGAGTCCTACAACGAGCGCTCCACTTATCCCTCCGGCCCATAATCCGAGGATAGCGATGCTCGTTATCGTGAGAAGAGCTCCGAGCAGCATTCGCTCTTCACTGATTCGTGCTCGTACTTTGGGGGCGATGATAGATCCTATTAATCCTCCTATAACGCTGCAAGCGACGACTGCTCCGAGTGCGATAGCTGATGAACCCCCAGCCCCTATGTCTGTTCCTAAGAGTTCTTCATGGAGTTTCGCTCCAGTTGAAGTTCCTATTCCTGAAAGGTCTAGGTCATCGGTTCCTCCTCTGTATGCGAAAGCAACAAGAAATGTAAAGAATCCAATTATGCCTCTTAGAACTCCCATGCTGTTGGCTGCTCTGATGATTCCGGCTGATCTAAGTTCTTCTTTTTCATCTTCTTTTTCGGGTGAGGTTGCAATGGATGTTTTGGGGAGTCTAAGCGAGGCTAGACCAGCGAAAGCGAACGAAATCGCAGCGAGGATAACTGACCAGCTTGGTCCGCCTATGAGTTGCGCTAAAGCTGCAGGTGCGGCGCCGGAGAAACCTGCGATGCCTGATAAGAATGCGAGTCGAGCGTTTTTCTCTACGAGCTGTTCATGTGTTTCTACAGTGGTTGGGACGACTGCTGCTTTGGCTATTGCGTAACTCTTCTGTAAAACAAGCATCGTAAATGCAAGTGGGAAAAGGAAAAGTGAGTCAAGGTTCGAGACCATGAGTGCAGCTGTGACCACGCGCAAAATGTTTATAGCGAGAATCATGAGTCTTCGTCCACCTGCATAGCGGTCAATAATCGGGCCAATTAGTGGGCTCACGACGGCGAATGGGGCGATTGTTAACGCTAGGTAGAGGCCTACTCTCCATCGGGCAGCGCTTGGATCAATGGAGAAGAATAACGAACCGGCGAGGGCGACTGTGATCATTGCATCTCCGGCGGCTGAAAGGGCGTGGACTCTGCTCAGTCTCACAAAAGGTGACACAACGAATTTGCCTTTATTTGTTTTCGCAGTCGATGTGCTTACTTCGCCTTTGAAGAAATCAGGTTGTGTTTCAACGTTGTCGTTCACGTTACGAGTCTAGGAGTTACATAAGTAAAGCGCATAAATCGTGCTTAGGATCTGTTTATGGTCGGTCGGTATTTACAAACTTATATCCAACGCCCCGAACGGTGATTATTGACTGTGGTTTGCTTGGGTCCTTTTCAACTTTTGTGCGTAAACGTTTTATGTGGACGTCAAGTGTTTTCGTATCGCCTACGTAGTCGAATCCCCAAACCCGGTCAATCAGAACATCCCTTGTGAGTACTCTTCCGGCGTTCTCAAGGAGAAGTAGAAG
>MDTB01017935.1_pt1 | contig 33930 bp, 35 predicted proteins | sample 811161 | NCBI WGS metagenome assembly MDTB01 (sample SAMN05326650, study PRJNA326480) | marine metagenome | isolation source: seawater | place: Mediterranean Sea | collected 2009 | reverse complement strand
TTTTTTATTTAAATAATAATTAAAATAATCTATATAATACTTTACTAAACATCATGAAACTACAAATTAGCAAATTTAATAAATATTCTGATAAAACTGGCAAGCTCGTACCTTTTTACCTTAAATCCAACCTAAAAAATTTTAAATTGAAAAGATTTTTTTTCCTTTATGGAAATAAAAAATACCCAAGGGCGGATCATGCACATAGAAAATGCAATCAAATTATTATTCCAATATTTGGTTCCTCAATTGTTCAAATTACAAAATCAAACAAAAAAAAATATATATTTAATTTATCTCCAAAAAATAAAAAATACTTATTTGTACCTAAAAATCATTGGATAAAAATAAATTTTAAGAGAAAAGATTCAATTTCTATGATTTTATGTGATTACAAGTATGATAAAGCTGAGTACATTCAGGATTTTAAAAAATTTATAAAAAAAAATTTAATAATGAAATGTAGAATTAATAAAAAGAAATGTAATATTTTTTTAAATTTTGGTAAAATGCCTCTAGCTAATGGATTTCTCAAAAAAAAAGATATTAAAAAAGAATATTTTTTTAATATGTCTGTATCTTTTAATAAAAGTTTAAGCTTATTTCAACTTGTCAAAAACCCAAGCCCAAAGAAAATGTTTAACAAAAAATACCCATTTTATACATCTAGTTCAAAATTTATGATTGAGCATTTTAAAAAATTTTCAGTTTGGGCAAAAAAAAATTATTTGAAAAAGAAAGGGTATCGTATTTTAGAAATTGGCTCTAATGATGGAACATTCCTAAAAAACTTTAAAAAAGATAATTGTTTAGGGTTCGAGCCCTCTAAAAGTGTGCACAAAATTGCTAAGCAAAATGGAATTAAAAGTATAAATAAATTTTTTAATTTGAATAATATAAAAAAATTAAAAAAAAATATTCAATTTGATATGATTGTTGGATCAAATGTTTTTTGTCATATACCTGATCAAGTAGACTTGATAAAATCTATAAATAAACTTCTTACTATGAATGGAACTTTAGTTTTTGAAGAACCATACTTAGGATCTATGTTTAAAAAGGTGTCTTATGATCAAATTTATGATGAGCATATTTTTATGTTTTCAGTTAGTTCTATAAAAAAAATTTATGAACTTTTTAATTTTAAATTAGTTGATGCGATTCCACAAAAAACTCATGGAGGCTCAATGAGATACATTATTCAGAGAAACTATGGACAAAAAATTTCAAAAAGATTATTAAAATTATTAAAATACGAAAAAGAACATTTTATAGATAAAATTAAAGGTTGTTTGATCTTTAAAAGGAAAGTTGAAGAGTCAAAAAAAAATTTAATTAAAAGAATAAAAAAAATAAAAATGAAAAAAGAGAAAATATTTGGGTATGGTGCAACATCAAAAAGTACAACGATATTAAATTATTGTAATATAAATAATAAAATGATTGATTGTATTTTTGATACTACAAAAGATAAAATTGGTAAACTCACCCCTGGGACACATATCCCTGTGATAGATTACAAATATTTTAAAAATAAAAAATGTAAAAATATATTTCTTTTTGCATGGAATCATAAAAAAGAAATATTTCAAAAAGAAAAAGGCTCAAAAAATATTAAATGGTTCAGTCACATAAGTTAAATAAAACAATATTGGTTACAGGATCAACAAGTAGATTTTGTAAATTTTTAAAAAAAGATTTAAAAGGCTATAAAGTATTTTTTACATCAAAAAAGAACTTCAATATCCTCAACATTAAGAGCATGGAAAAATTTGTTAAGTTGAAGAAAATAAATTATATAATTCACATTGCTGGACTGTCACGACCAATGAGCATTCATGATGAAAAAATTCAATTAAGCATTGATTTAAATATTATAGGAACTGCAAATATCGTAAAAATTTGCCATAAATTTAAAATTAAACTCATATATTTTTCAACAAGTTATGTTTATCCTGGAACGAATGGAAATTATAAAGAAAGCTCCTCTCTTATGCCCATAAATAGTTATGCTTGGTCTAAACTTGGTGGGGAGTCGTCTGTAATACTTTTAAAAAATTCTCTGATTCTTAGACTTTGTATAACTGATTTCCCTTTTGTTCATAAAAAAGCAATTAAGGGTGCAATATCAAGTTTTATTTATAACAAGTCTGTTTCAAAAATAATTCCTTATTTGTTAGATGAAAAAGGTATTATTAACGTAGGAGGAAAAAAGAGAGATATTTTTGATTTTGCAAAAAAATTTTCAGATTCTAAAATCTTGCCAATAAATTTAAAAAAAATTAAAAAATTTCCAAAAAATAGTTCAATTAATATTAACAGATTTAAAAAAATTTTAAAAAAAAAAGGCGTTTTTAAGAGTATTAAATTTTAATGATAACAATTATTATTGTTGTATATAAATCCGATGAAAAAAAATTAAATCAAGTTCTTAAAACTTTTAGTAACCTCAAAATTATTATTGTAGATAACTCAACAGATTATAATTTTAGTAATATTCAAATAAGCGAAAATGTAAAAATTGTTAGCTCAACAAATATTGGAAACGGTGCAGCAATTAATAAAGCTCTGATGATTTGTAAAACACCATTAGCACTTTATGTAGATATTGATGTTGATTTTCCAAATAACTTTATCAGCAATTTATTAGAACATTCAAAAAAAATTACAAACTTCAATATATTAGTTCCAAATCATGGGAATCTTCAATGTAAAGAAAAAATAATTGAAAAATATGATGGTGAAGCATCTGTAATGTTATTTAATTTAAATAAATTTAAAAATAAAAAAATATTTGATGAAAGTTATTTTTTATATTTTGAAGAAACTGATTTACTTTTTAATTGTAAAAACAAAAGCTTAAAGGTTTTTTTTATTAAGGATATTGTTATAAATCACCATAGAGCCTCATCCATTAATAATGAAACTAAACATATTAGAGATTTAAGACAATGGCACTATATGTGGTCAATGTTTTATTTTTACAAAAAAAATTTTAATTTTTTAAAAGCTCTTTTTAAAGTTATTCCATTTTTATTAAAAGATTTTTTAATGCTGATATATTATTTTATATTTTTTAATAAAGATAAATTGAATAAAAGATTTTTTAGATTGTATGGAGTTATTTGCTCAATAATTGGATTAAAATCTTTTAAGCGTTAAAGATTTATTTTTTCTTCACAAAGATTTGATTATCAAACTGAAAAATATTATCTACAAACCCTAGTAAGCTCTCTTTATGAGTGACTATTACTAATGTATTTTTATGATGAAAATCTTTTCGTATATCTTCAAAAATTTCTCTTTCTGTTTGTGGGTCTAGGGAACTTGTGGGTTCGTCAAATAAAAATATATTTGCATTTCTATACAAAGCTCTAGCCATTACAATTCTTTGTCTTTGTCCACCTGACAAATTTTTTCCATTATCAATTATCTGATAATCGTAACCATCGTTCAAATTTCTTACAAAATCACTAACTTTTGATTTTCCTACAGCGTATTCAAATTGTTCTTTTCTAATCTCCGTTTCCGGTGTACCAAAAAGAATATTATTTTTGATGCTATCACTAAGTAAAAAATTATTCTGAGAAATGTAAGCAATTTTATTTTGGTAAGAATATATATTTTGTGGACTTAATGAGTCTCTATTATTTAAAATTATATCCCCGCTGCTCTGGGTCAGAAGACCAGATATCAAATCAAGAAGCGTAGACTTGCCAGAGCCCGATTCTCCCAAAATACCTATAGTAGTGTTTTTTTTTATATTAAAATTAACATTTTTTATAACTTCATTTTTTAAGTATTTGAATGCAACGTTTTTAAATTCCAAATTTTCAAAATTAATTTCTTTAAGATTTTCTTTTTTTAATTGATGTGATTTGTAATCAGATAAAGAGTTTATTATCATTTGATTTACTCTTCTCACTAAATCTACCTTGAAATCTATATTGCTTAAATTATATATTATTCTTGAAAGACTGGGCATAGACCTAAACAATAAGGCTGTAAAAAAAGCGATTTTAAAAAGAACTTCATCATAATTATCGTTAAAATTTATTAGAAGAAAAAAAAGAAAACAAATAGCTGATATAATAAATACCTCAATTATATATTTAGGCAGGTCATTCAAAAACTCACTTTTAAATTTTACGAATTCAGTCTTTTCAAATATGTTAATAAAATTTTTTGTAAAAAAATCTTGGTTATTTCTTAAAATAATGTTTTTTATGCTGCTAAAAATTCCAAAATAGTTAAGATTTGTTTTTTGGCTTAAAATATTAGTTTCTTCTCCATATCTAATTAATCTTGGTCTCATAATTTTTAATTGAAATAAATAAATTACAAGCGTAAATAAAATAATAAACATACCAACTTTGATATCTGTAAAAAATATGAAAATTAGTATAAATATCAATATAGTAGTTTCCATAATTATATTTAAGAAAGACTCAATAATACCTGAATATTGAGGCATGATACTCGCATCTCTTATGATTTCAGATTTATCTTTTTTAAGATAAAATATATAATCTCTGTAAAGAAATGATCTAAAAAGTCTATGTGTAAAATTAATATTAATTAATAATAATAATTTTTTTTTTTTATAATTAAAGTAAACGCTTAAGATATTTTTTATTAGAAAGATTAAAAATAAAAATGACAATGATAAAAAAATGATTTCTTTTTTACTTAAAGTTTTTAAAAAAGAAAATATTACCAAATTAGATCCAAAGTCTTCCTTAATAATATAAGAAATTATTGGGTAAAATAAACTAATACCTATAAACTCAAAAAGGAAAATTAAAATCATTAACACAAATACAAAAGTGAATTTTTTTTTTTTCACTTTTAGTAAAGTTGTTAAATATACTAATAAAATTTTTCATATTCTTCTTTTAATTCTTGGTAAAAAATGTTTGTCGAAATTTTTTAAGCTATTCTTGGGGTACATATAATTTGTTAGTGCATACCTTTTACCTTTTTTAATAGGCATCCCTCTATGTATTAGACTAGTATCCACAAGAATAAGAGTACCTTTTTTTCCATAAACATTAATTATTTTTTTTTTATTTTTAGAGATTGATTTTACCTCTTTTTCAGAAAATCTAGTATTCTTTAGACTTTTTTCATACTTATAAAATAACTGAAAATCAAACATAGGATCTTTTGTTTTTTCAATTAATTGAAATGGGCCATTTCCAGTTTTGACATCACTAAGATATAAAATTGACTTAAATTGTTTTGCATAAGAATCTTTGTGCCATCCTTGGCCTGAACCCAAATTTTTATCTTTAGGTACAACTTTATTTGCCATTATCATTAATGATGAAAGTTTTTTCTTAAGCAATAATGAACCAATGTCGTTTATAAACTTATTTTTACAAAAATTTTCAATTTTTGGATCAATATACTCTGCACCAAAAATTCTAGTATCTGACTTAATTTTATCAGTCCATATTAACTTTGGATAATTTTTAACAAAACTATCTATTTTTTTTATTATGGATTTACATTCCTTTTGATCTAAAAAATTTTTAATAACATAATACCCATGCTGTTTTATTTCTTTAACAATTTTTTTTTTTAACTCAAAATTATTTTTAAGTTTTATATTTTCGGAATTTAAATTTTTTCTTCCAATATATTTTAAATATTTATAAAAATTAATTGTATTATTAACTTTTTTCATAGTTTTTAGCATTGGTATAAAGTTTTTTTATATATTTTTCTATTTTCATAGATATTTTCCATTTAAAATGTTTTTTTGCTTTTAAATTATTGATGTATCTTGTGCTTGGATTATTGGGGTTCTTCTCAACAAGTTTTAACCTTTTTTTGCTAAATTTTAAAGTTAGATCAATTATTCTTTTTAGTGTGATTTTTTCATCACCTGTTAAATTATAAATATTAATACCCTTAGATTTAGTTGATAATAAAATCCCATTTATAAGATCATCCAAATGAATATAGTTTCTCGAAGTATTTTTTGAACCAATTGATAAAGTATTGCTTTTAATAATTTTATGAAACAATCCCTCTACGGCACTCCAATTTTGTTTTTTTTGTCCGCCATAAATTATTCCAAACCTTAAAATATTTATATTTTGAAAAGGTTTTGTATTAATTAAAAACCTTTCCAAAATTATTTTACTCATGGCGTATAGTGAAAAGTTTTTTTTTATATGTAATTCTGAATTTTCATCTAATAATTTTGGTCTGTTATCTCCATATACCCATTCTGAAGATGCAAAGATAAAATTTTTTACTAATCTTTTTTTAGCAGCTTTAATTAAATTTAATGTTCCATTAATATTCACATTCATGCATAAACTAGGATTAGAATTACATTCAGAATCTTTAGAAATTGCAGCAAGATGAATTATTGTAGAGTTTTTTGGAATAAACTTACCAATATTTTTGTTGCGGATATCTATTTTTTTACTGTTTTTAGATTTTTTTGATTTTGAATCGATGCCAAAATATTTAATATTATTTTCTTTACACTTTTGTATAAGTTTTTTTCCAATAAAACTCTCTGATCCAGTTATAAATAGCATTTTCAGTAAAAAATTTTATATAATACTTCTACCCCTTTATCTGTATTCGAAAAAGAATAGATTTTATAAGACTTTAAAAGTCTCATTAGTTTAGCTTTTTTATTTTTATTAACAACAATAAGTAAAAATCCTCCAGATCCCGCTCCTAAAATTTTTCCACCAATAGATCCATTACGCAAACATTTATTATAGATATAATCTATTTTATTATTACTAATACTCTCGGAAAGTTTTTTTTTTAATACCCAGTTTTTATCTAATAATTTTCCAAATTTTTTTAAATTAAAGTTTTCTCTACTTATCATTTTTTTTGATAATGCTGTTAATTTAAGCAAATCGTCATAATATTTTTTTCTTTTAGAGATTTTTTTATTTTGATCCTTAAGAATTTTCTTGGACTCTTTGAAATTGCCAACCCATATAAAGATCAAATTTTGAAAAATTTTTTTAATAATTGTTTTTTTTAACTTTTGAACAAACACTTTATTTCCTCTATAAAATTTAAAGCTATTGAATCCACCGTAGACAGCAGAATACTGATCTTGTTTTCCTATTGGATTTTTCATTATATCTATTTCGATTTTGCAAGCTATTTCAGCAAGCTTTTTAGCTGAAATTTTTTTTTTTTTATAAACATGAAGAGCTTTAAGCAAGCCAACGATTATTGAACTTGATGATCCAAGACCAGACATTGAAGGGATATCTGTAGAAATCGTGATATGCATATTTTCTTTAATGTTTAAAAATTTCAAACAACTTCTTATTAAATTATTCTTAATTTTATTAATATTTCCATCAACATGCTCAGTAATTGAATAATTTAATCTGTAATTTTCAGTAAAAAGATTATCGTGTGATTTTATAGAAGTATATACATATCTATTTATTGATGAACTAATTACATGACCAAATTTTTTGTTAAAAAAATTTGGTAAATCTGTACCACCACCAAAAAAACTTACTCTTAGTGGTGTCTTTGTAAGTATGAAGAATTTTTTTTGATTCATTTTGTTAATATATACTTATATTTATTTTTCTCTTTTGTATTTAGTTTTTCTTTACCAATATAAATGCATTTACACTTTGCATTATAGGAAGCCTCTATATCTCTAATATCGTCACCTATATAAATTGATCTATCCAACAAAAATTTATATTTTTTCACAGCTTTCAAAAATAAACCATTACCTGGTTTTCTATCAATATGTTTTGATTTAAAATGATGAGGGCTTACAAAAAAATCAACTATTTGAATATTTTGTTTCTTTAAAATTTTTTTTATTTCCTTATTAATCAAATTAAGATTTTTTTTGGTTAAGTCTCCTGTTGCAATTCCAGCTTGATTCGTGATGCAGAATACTTTCTTCTTTTTTAATAGCTTACCGTAACGCTTTAAAAATTTAAAATTTATTTCTAGCTCAGTTTTATTTCTAATATAATAATGACTTTTACTTTTTAAATTTAAAACTCCATCTCTGTCAACTAGAATGGGTTTATTATTAAAATATTCTTTTGCTTTTAAAAATCTTTTTTTATCAGAAATGCTAATATAATTATTTTCGTTTATAAAATAATTAATCTTATTTTTATTAGTTTGTGTATTTATAAAAGAATTAAATGAGACTGTTGAGTCTGAAATATATTTAGGAAGAATTTTTTTTTTGATAATCATATATCCAATTTCAACATAATTAGATTTATTATTTTTTTTAAAATAATATTTTCTTAATTTCTTTTTTGAGGTATTAATTAAGACATTGCCCTTTTTTTTTTTACAAATTGATAATAAAAAAGATGATTTAAACTTAATAAACTTCTCTTTTAGTTGATGCAAATTAAGATCCGAATAATTATCAGAATACATCAAAAGAAACCGTTCCGTTAATAATTTGTTAGCATCAATTAATCTTTTTAATGTTTGAACATGAGGTGGATTATAATGATATTTTATCTTAACGCCTAACCTAGAGCCATTTCCAAAGTATTTTTCAATTATTTTTGCTTTATAACCACATAGTATCAAAAAATTATTTATGCCATTAGATTTACACTGCATAATTAAATGAAATAGAAACGGCTTATTATCTAATTTCACCATCGGTTTAGGAATTTTTTTAGTCAAAGGTAAAAGTCTTGTTCCAAAACCACCACAGAAAATTACAGCTTGATCGATCATTTAAATTATATTTAAAGTTAAAATTTGACTATTTTGAGATGAGATCTACTAAACTTAATAGCCACACATGATGTGTCATTTCAACAATATTATACCTTGATGAGTTTACCCAGTGATTTAGATTACCTATTTTAGATAAGGGATTATTTTTTTTAAAACCAGTAAATGTAACAACAAATATTTTTTTTTTTCTAGCAAATTTGCATGCATTAATAAGATTCTTTGATCTACCGCTACTACTAATCAAAATTAGAATATCACCTTTTAGTGCATATGCCTCTAATGCTTTTTTTGCCCATTGTTCATAGCCATAATCATTAGCAAAACATGTAATTAAATTAGGCTCATTAAAACATATTGCTCTTCTTTTTAAAATTTTAGTAAAATCCACTGCTACATGACTTGAAATAGAAGCACTGCCTCCATTTCCAATTAATATAATTTTATTATTTTTTTTCTGAGTCTTTATTTTTTTTCTTAGATATTCAAGTTTGGTATAATCAAAGCTTTGTAAATTTTTAGAAATATCATTAAAATATTTTTTATAACTATTTTTTTTAATCATCTTTAAAGATTATATGCTTATTATTTCAATTCAAGTAAAACATTTCATATCATTGATCCCAGTCTTTTATCTAAGGAAATTTTTAATTTAATTTTTTTATTTTTAGTATTTGCCTTAAAACAAGAATAATATTTTTTGATCTTACAATTTATTCCTAGTTTTTTATTATAAAGAAATTTATAAATTTCAGAAACTCTTAATCCATATCCTGACCCAACATCGTATTCTAAATTTTCTGATTTTTTTTGAAGATGACTTATAATAATGTTTGATACATCTTCAACATGGATAAAATCATTTATAATACTGGGTTTTTTTAAAATAACATTTTTTCTTTTATTAATCGAAGATATAATATACGGGATCAGAGAATTTTTTTTTTGCCCGTCTCCAAATACAAAAAATAGTTTTAACCAAACACTACTTTTGCCGCTTTTTTTTATGAGTTTTTTTAATTTTTTTTTTGCATTTACAAAAAATCTACTTGTTAGGCGATGTTTATTTTTATGTTCTGAGCAACTGCCAGTAACTATTATTTTTTTTATAGAGTCAATTTCAAGAATTTTATCTATAAAATATTTTTGTTTTAAAAAATTAATATGCGATGTATTCTTTGAATAATTCGGAATATTCTCCCAAGCTAAGTGAACTAAAATGTCAGGTGAGAATTCGATAATTTTCTTTAATACATTTTTGGACAATTTTAAGTCACTTTTTATACTCAAAACATTTTTATAAGATTTTGGTAAATTTTTTTTTTTACTTAATGCTAGAATTTTATATTTTTTTTGTTGTAATTTTTTAATTAAATTTCCTCCAATAAAACCTGTGGACCCCGTAATTAATAGTTTCATCTTTTAATAAAATCTTTATAGTTAACGTCTTTTTTGCTTATTACTTTTGGTTTAGAGGGCCATTTAATATTAAAATATTTATCATTATATCTAATTCCTCCGTCATTATTTTTATTAAAAAATTCAGACATGTAATACTGGATTATTGTATTGTTCTCCAATGTTAAAAAAGCATTAGCACAATTGCTAGGGACAAGAAGAGATTTTCTATTTTTTGATGAAAGATAGGTTCTAATTACTTTTAAGTAAGTTTTTGATTCTCTTCTTAAATCAATTGTTACATTTAAAATCCTACCGCTTATACATGTTATAATTTTAGAATCTTTTTTGGTTTTTCTTTGATAATGAAAACCTCTTAATGTTCCTCTTTTAAAATTTTCAGAAATATTACATTGTTTGATTTCAAATATTATATTTTTTCTTTTAAAGATTTTTTCACAAAAATTTCTTCTGAAAATACCTCTTTTATCCTTAAATAACTCAGGTTTAATAAGATACATCCCATGTATTTTGGTTCTAATTAATTTCATAAAGTTTTAATAATAGTTTTTTTGGGTAATGGTAAAATAATTTTTCCTTTATATTTTTTTTTTTTAAATTCTTCTAAAATTTCTCGTCTAAAGTTCCAAGCTAATAATAAAATATGATCATATTTTTTTATTTTTTTTGAAAAGATGCTATTATTAATGATTTTAATGTTTGACCCAGGTGTATAAAGATTGTTTTTTAAAGGATTTTTATCGACGATAAAACTTAATTGATTTTTTGATATTTTTGCAAAGTTCAATATTGTTGAGCTTCGTGCAGAAGCGCCATAACCTGGAAATTTTCCATTTTTATCATATATTTTTTCTATAGTTTTTCTAAATGTTATTGAATGATTAACAACTTTTTTTGAGAACATTTTCCATGTTACAAAAGAATTTACTTTACTCTTTTTCTCATTTGCTTCTAATAATTTTAATCTTTTAGAAATTTTTTTTTTATCTTTACCAAAAATTAATACTAATGCACCACCACTTATTGGGCTTTTGAAACCATCAAATAAGTGAAATCCATGTTTTTTGAATAAAAATTTAATTGATTTAATGGTAAAGTAAAAAATATGTTCATGATAAATAGAGTCATACTGCAAATCTTCTAAAATTTTTTTTGCATAGTGAAATTCAACTGCAAAAACTCCATCTTTGGAAATTAGATTGAAAGCTGCATTAATTAAATCATGTATATTTTTAACATGTGCAATCACGTTTCTAGCAAAAATTATATTTCCTTGACCATATTTTTTTTTTATTAAATTAGATGTTTTGAGATTAAAAAAAGAATTTATCGTTGGTATTCCATTTTTATTAGCAATTTTACAAATATTACGTGCAGGATCTATACCAATCACTCTATATTTTCTTTGAAAAGGTTTTAAATAAGTTCCATCATTACTTGCAATCTCAACAATTAGGGGATTTTTAATTTTAACACTTTTAATAATTTTCTCAAAAAATTTTTTGCTAAAATTTTTTGCAGTCGATGAGGTTGAGGTTGTCCAATAATAATTATTAAATAATATTTTGGGATCAACTGTTTCTGAAAGTTGTGCAGCCTTACATTTATTACAGAAAAAAATTTTTAATGGAAATTTTTCATCTTTAATTTTTGGATGTTTAATTAAATTATTAGCTAGTGGTTGGTTTCCTAAATCTAAAATATGTAAAATATTTCTACTAAAGCAAATTCTGCATTTACTTTCATTTATAGATAGCTTTTGCTTCATTTTTTGAATTAAAAGGAATTATCTAATCTTTCTCTCCAATAATTTAATGTATCTTTAAGAATTTTATCGAAGCTAATTTTTGGTTTCCATTTAGTTTCTTTTTCAAAGTCCGTTTTTTTTGTAATCAAAAAAGGAACATTCGTAGGTCTTACAAATGGCTTGTGTGTTTTATGTATAAGATTTTTTACATAAGACATTTTTTTTAACTTGTCTAATGCTTGTTTGAAAGTAAAAATACTTCCTTTAGTGTCATTGCCAATAAGATACAATTTACCTATATTGCATTTTTCAGAAGCCACCCAATAAGCTTCTATGATATCTGAAATATGAGTAAAATTTCTTTTATCTTTTAAATATCCAACCAAAATAGGTCCTTTAGATAATCCTTTTTCAATTTTTGCAATTTGATATGCATAAGAAGATATGCCGAAAACATTTTCTCTTCTCGGGCCCTCATGATTAAATGTTCTTACTCTAATTACATTTAATCCAAAAGATTTATAATAAACATAACTTATATAATCTTGCGCTACTTTACTTACAGCATATGGGTTTACGGGGTTAATTAGTGTTTTTTCAGTAATTGGCATATCCTTAGATTCTAATAAACCATATTCTTCACCTGAGCCTGGAATTAAAATTTTTGCTTCACTTCCAATTTTTTTTATTGCCTCTAAAATATTAAGAGTCCCATTATAATTTACACTCATATATCTGTGGGGATGATCCCAGGATGGACTTACAAAGCTTTCGGCTGCAAAATGAAATATTTTATGAGGCCTTACTTTTTTTATCAATTTTTCAGTAGAAATGGGATCAGTAATATCACAGTCAATCCAGTTGATTTTATCAAAAATGTGCTCAATTTTGTCTAGCCTAGATAAATGATATCTCTTAATTCCATATAACTTATAATTTTTTTTATTTTTTAAAATATAATCAGCCATGTGGCTTCCAACAAAACCCGTTATGCCTGTTACTAAAATTCTTTTCATATTTATGACTTAATTCTTATATACCAATAAAGTATTAAAAATACATATCAATAAAAAATATATTTAATATGAATTATAATTTATTAACTAGATTTCTAGTAAAGTAAAGAATTATGAGCAATCAATTAACTATAGTAGTTCCAGTCTTAGGTAACCAAGATTTTACTTTAAGATTTTTAAAATATTTTAATACGCAAAAATTTAAGTATAAATTAATTATTGCAGATGGTGGGAAGGGTAAATTAACTGAAAAGGTTACTGCAGAAATAAAAAAGAATCCCAAAATACAATATTTTTCTTTTTATAAAAAAGGAAAGGGGAAATCATTATTTAATAGATATAAATATTTAATAAAATTTATTAAAACTCCCTATGTTAAACTAATGGCAAATGATGACTTTTTTTTAGATACTACAATAGCCAAATGTATAAAATTTTTAAATAATAATAAAAAATTTTCAATTGCTGGTGGATCCCTTATTAATTTTAGATTAAAAAATAAAATATCTGGAAAATTCTATTCTCTCGAGACCATTTATGATTTAAAAAATAACTCATCAAATAATATTTTAAAAAGACTTTCTCAATATATGTCAACTACACATAGCACATTTCATTGTGTATATAGATCTAGTTTTTTTAAAAAATCAGTAAATCATATATATAAAAAATTTGATAAAGATTTGGATTTTAAAGAGCTTTTTTTTGAAATTGTAAATACTATTAATAGTAAACAAAAATTTTTTAAAGAACCTATCTCATTTCATCAAGTACATGAAAGAAGTGAAGGAACCAAAAGATCTGAAAATATCTTAGATCAAATTTCTAAATCATCGTTCATTGATAATTTAAAATATTTAGATTATGAAATAAATAAAATAGTCAAGTCTCACAAAAAAATAGAATTTTTTAATATTTATTTTAAAGTATTTCTTGCCTCAGAAATTAAAAAACACAAGTCTAAAGCATATTTTGGAGCTAGAGATATAATGAAATTGACAAACAGATTAATTAAAATAAAGTTTAAAAATAATTATGAAGATAACGTAAAAATATTTATTAAAAAATTCAAAAACTCTAAAATTATAAATGAGATATACCAAATTAAAAACTATTTAATAGATTATTAAAAAATATTATTTGAATCATGAAAAAATATGTAAATATAAATCAATTAAGAAAAAAAAGTATTAAAAGATTAGGCGTTCCCTCAGAAAAAAGGAAATCTATTAAAATAATTAATTCACTCTTAGAAAATAAGTATACTTATCTATTTGATTGGTTTGGAATTCCAATTATACAATTCCCTAGCGACGTTATAGTCTTACAAGAATTAATTTTTAAAATTAAGCCTAAATATATTATCGAGTGTGGTGTGGCGCATGGAGGAATGCTTGTATATTACGCATCTCTACTTAAGTTACTTAAAATAAAAAATCACAAAGTTATTGGAATAGATATTAAAATTAGAAATGTAAATAAAAAAAAAATAATTAAATCTGGTTTTTATAAAAATATTGATTTGTACGAAAAAAGCTCAACTGATAGCTCATTATTCAATACTTTAAAAAATAAATACTCAATCAATAAAAATAAAAAAATAGTTATACTAGACTCAAATCATACAAAAGATCATGTTTTGGAAGAATTAAATTTTTATTCCAAGTTTTTAAATAAAGGAGATTATTTAGTGGTAATGGATACGATTATAGAATTTATAAATCAAAAATTTAATAAGAATAAGAATTTTAAAAAAGGTAATAGTCCATATAATGCTACTAAGATATTTCTTAGAAAAAATAGTAACTTTGATGTAGATGATTATTATGAAAATAAATCATATTTAACTGGAACAAGGAACGGTTTTTTAAGAAAAATCAAATAAAACTGGAAGAAATTTGAAGTAAATGATTTTGTTTTGGATAGAAACTCTGTAAGTAGAGGATAGATGAAAATTTCAGATTATATTGCATTAAAAATAAAAAAACTTGGTTTTAAGAATGTACCTGTTTTTCAAGGTGGAGCTATAATGCATATAATAGACTCAATTGGTAATCTTAAAAATCTTAATTATTATTGTCCATATCACGAGCAAAGTATGGCAATGGGTGTAGATGCATACGCAAGAGTTAAAGGTTTTGGAATTGGCTGTGTCACGAGTGGACCAGGTGCAACAAATCTAATTACTGGAGTATGTTGTGCCTATTACGACTCAATACCTTGTTTATTTTTTACCGGTCAAGTAGGACAATTTCATATAAAAAAAAATAAATTTCATAGGCAAAAGGGTTTTCAGGAAACAGATGTAAAAAGGTTATTTTCCTCTGTTACCAAATTTTCATATCAAGTAAAAGATCCTTATGAAATTGATTATATAATAGATAAAGCTATACATATTGCAAAAAGTGGTAGACCAGGTCCAGTGGTAATCGATGTTCCATTTAACATACAAATTGCAGATATAAATATTAGGAAATTAAAAAGATATTTACCTAAAAATAACGAAATATCAAAAGTAAAATTAAAAAATTTAACTGATTATTTAATTGAAAATATAAATATACATAAAAAAACTGTTTTTATTGCTGGTGGTGGTGTTAGATTATCTAAATCTGAAAAAAAATTTTTAGCATTTGTTAAAAAATTAAATATCCCATTTGTAACATCTTGGTCAGCTCAAGATATTACTCAATTTGACAATCCACTTTACTTTGGAAGTATAGGAAGACATGGTAATCAGTCTGCAAATGAAGTAATTAATCACAGTGACCTTGTGGTAACATTTGGCTATAGATTTACTCCAAAATCAATAAATGAAAACTTTGGGAAAAAAAATAATGTTAAGATAATTGCAATTGATATCGATAAAATAGAATTAAACGAATCTATTGTTAAGACTGACAAAAAAATAGTTTTAGATTTAAAATTACTTTTCAATAAACTTAGAAAAATTAAAATAACTAAAAAAGATAATAGAATTTGGTTGCAGAAATGTTTGAATTTTAAAAAACATAAATTTTTAAACAATTTAAACGATTTTTCAATGACAAGTAAAAGATATGTTAATCCCTACTTATTTTTTCATAAATTATCATCCATAGTAAAACCAGACACTTACATAGTTACTGATGCTGGAGCAAATCTTTGTTGGTGTATGACTAGTTTTAAAGTATTAAAAAATCAAAGAGTTATTTCAGCCTGGGGTAATAGCCCCATGGGTTATTCGATTGCAGCTGGAATTGGGCTTTGCTATGCCGAAAATAGTAAAAAAAAACAAATAATATCCTCTATTGGTGATGGATCTTTTTTAATAAATATTCAGGACTTACAATTCTTAAAGCATCATAATGAAATAAAGTTAAAAATACTTGTATTTGATAATCAAACTCTAGGAAATACAAAGCTAGGAACCTATGAAGCTTTTAATGGTAGAACTCATGCAAATGATATTGAACATGGATACTATCCACCTGATATAAAAAAACTTACTCAATCTTATGGAATAAAGTATTTCATTTTACAAAATAATAGAAATATTGAAAAAAAAGTTAAAGAATTTTTAAGTTATGATAAAACCTCAATTTTACATATTAAAGTTTCAAAAGATTATAATGTAATTGATCATTCAAAAAAATACCTTAACTCAATTTATAAGTTTTAAATAAAATGATTAGTAAAAAAAAAATCCAAAAGTTTTGGTTAAATTCTTTTCAGCCTTTTGCGCATGGCAATTGGACAAATGGTGAGGTAGTAATAGGAAATGAAGAGGCTTTAAAAGGGAGGAACGAACTAATTTTAAGTCAATTTGAAAAAATCATAAAAGAAAAATTTAGTATTGACCAAATAAAGAAAATGAGACTGCTAGATATTGGATCTTATGATGGACAAACATCAGTTGAAATTGAAAAAAGACTACCATTTCAAAAAATTGTATCAGTCGAACCAAGAAAAAAAAATTTTTTAAAAGGTAGATTTGTAAGAGATTATTTAAATATTAATACAAATGTACAATTTAAAAATTTAAGACTTGAAGATATTAATGAAAAATTTGATATAGTTTTCTGTGTTGGAATTTTACATCACTTGGATAATATAAATTACTTTCTTAAAAAATTATCAAGTATATGTGAGAAATCAATTTTTATTGATTGTCTATCTTACAATCCTAAAAAAAAAATAATTAATTTTTTTTTAGAAAAATTAAACAGAAAAATTATTGAACCAAAAGATATAATTTATAAATTTAAAAAAAAAACTGTTGGAATATCTGGTCATAAACTTGAAACAAATTATTACGATGGTTCAACTTTAGATGCAGTCTCAGTAGTAACAATACCAGATAATGAATTTATAAAACAAGTTTTATTTGTTAATGGTTTTAAATCTAAAGTACTCATCTCAGATAAAGATTATTATAAATTTATTAAATCAAATTTTAGAGACTTTTCAGCTACAATAATTTATGGTGAAAAGGATAAAGCCAGTAACCAGATCGAGCTCGTAAAAGATTATATTAAAACATACGAGAAAAGTTATTTAACCAATTTTTTAAGTATTAATTTTTTAAAATTCATAGAAAAATATAAATTTTGTTTTAAAATGGTCTCAATTCTTTTTGATAAAAATAAATTTAATTATGAGATTTATTTTAATTTAAAATATAATTTTGAAGATAAGATAAATTTTGAAAAATCAAAATATTATTTAAAAAAAAAAAAAATTTTCAGGGCCACAAGAATTTTATATAAAATAATATCGAAATATAATTGTGACTATAGAACTTGTTATAGATCATTTGCATTATTAGCTATAATATATAAAAACAAAAAAGATAAAGAAAAATTGTTTATTGATTTATTAAAAAACTGCAATGAACACTATCCAATAGAAATTATAGAAAAATTTTAAAATTTATAAAATAGTTTTCCTAAATGTTTTGAAATAAAAAAAACTGTATTTCGTGAAAATATTTTTTATAAAAATTAAAAATATTATTAATTTTAATAATTTTTTTCTTTTATATCTCATTATCTGATTGAAAAAAATATTTTCATATTTTTGAGAGTTTTGTTTGTTTAATTCAAGCTTTACCCCTAAGCCCCATTTGTAGACACTGTAAACACTATAAAAAAATTCAACAAAGTTTATTTTATGTTTTTTATAAAATTTTTCTAATATTTCAATTTTATCAAAAAAAGCTAAATCATTGCCTCGTTTCATTCTATCATTAAATTTGTATTTTATAATGTTTTTGACATCCATATTTTTTAATACCGAATTGATTTCTAAATCCTCAAAATCATGCTTTAAAAAATAATCTAGATATAATTCAGTTTGAGGATAAAGATTTTTTGAGTAAAATTTATATTTTTTCATTTGTTCAGACTTTAGTATGATGCCACTTAATATTGATCCTCTATTTATTATATAGCTAACTTTATTAAAGCCAAAAAACGAGGGATAGTATTTTCTACTATTTGCAATAGGCGTTATAAGCATAGTGTTTGAACTTTTACTTTGAATTTTTGCAAAAATTTCTCTATAGAAGCCTTTTTGTGGATAATCATCATCATTCATAAAAAGACTATATTTGGTGCTCACTAATTTAGTTAACTTAATAAAATTATTTGAAAAACCTAGATTTTTTTTATTTCTAGAATATTTAATTACAATATTTTTTTTTTGTTTAGATTTTTTTATAAAATAATTAACAATTTTTTTTGTATTATCTGTTGAACAGTTATCTGAAATAACAATTTCTAAGAAATTTTTATACTTTACATTGTCACATTCGTTGAAAATTCTTTTAAATTGTTTGTTTAGATTTTGGGCACTATTAAATGCTGTATAGCATATAGAAAGTTTATTTTCTAACCTCATAAAATTGAAGACCTATCAGAATACATGGAGTGATACTTATTTTTTTTTTTTACTGCACCAAATAATAGTTTTGTATTTGACCTTTTAAATTCACGTATTTTTTTTGCAAAATCTTTAACTCTCATTTTTTTTCCAGACGCTAAATGTTTGATCTTAAAAAAGTTTTTATTATTAAACATTTTAAAACTCGATTGTATTTTTTTTACAACATTGTCAATATGTATAAAATCTCTTATCTCTTCACCATTAGTCATTTTAAAAAAACTGTTATTTTTTAATGCTCGGAGTAAACTTGGGTACATTCTTTTTTTAGGTTCGTTGCCCCCAAAAACATGAAATACTCTTAAATATAATATTCTACAGCTTCTTGAAAATTCTAATTTCTTAATTGCCTTAAAAAGGCGAACTTTTGATTTTCCATAATCATCAATCGGCTTAATTTTTGTTTTTTTTGCAGAAAGTGGTTTATTTTTGATAAATCCATATTCAAAAGAGCTTCCTAATATTATCCAATTTTTACAACCACATTCATAAGCATTTTTTAATAAATTAATCGAATCTAGATAATTTACTTTATTTAAATTTTTTTTACTTTCTTTCTTATAAACACCTGCTGCTGCACAATGTATTAATAAATCTGACTTTTTAAGATATTTAGCGCAATTATGACTCATTTTACCAACAATCCATTTAGTATTTTTTAATCTAATTTTTTTTTTAGTTGTTAAGCAAAAAAGATAATAATTTTTTTTAGAAAGGAAAGTTGCTAAATTGCTGCCAATGTATCCACCAGCGCCAGAAATAAATATTTTTTTCATTTTTTTTACTTACCATTAATATATATATTATTTATTATAGTGAAAAATTTTAAAAAAGATATTGATGTTGTTTTGCTTTGTGGGGGAAAGGGGCAAAGATTAAGACCACATACACTGACAGTACCTAAGCCTCTTTTAATAGTGAATAAAAAACCTTTTTTGTATTTTCTGGTTAATAAATTTTTAAAAATGGGCGTTAGACAAATAATTATTGCGGCTGGTTATAAAGCTGAAAAGGTTGAAAAATTTTGTAATAGATTTTTTAGTAAGAAAAAAAACCATATAAAAATAGTTAATTCAGGTAATGTTGATATTTTAAAAAGGCTCAAGGATTGCTCTAAATTTTTAAAAAATGATTTTTTTGTTTGCTATGGTGACACACACGTAGATATTGATTTAAACAGATATATAAAAAAATTTATTAAAAGCAAAAAAAAAGCATGCATGATAGGTTCATTTTACCAACTCAAGTATGGTACTATTGAATATAATAAAAAAAATAATACAGTAAAAGCTTTTAAAGAAAAACCAATTATAAAAAATCCAATAAATTTAGGTTATTTTATTTTTAAGAAAGAATTAATCACAGAAATTAAAAGAAATAAGTCTTGGATCAGTTTTTTTAAAAAAATTATCCAAGAATAGTCAAATGATATTGCATGTAACTAAAAATAATTTTTTTTCTTTCGATAGTCCAAGAGAATATTTTGAAATTAAGTCCAAATTTATTAAATAGTTTTACTATAGGATAAAATAAATTTATTTATCGAACTTGTAAGATGCTTCATCATAGCATCGGTCATTCCTTGATGACAACCAATTAGGATACCGTTTCTCATTACTTTATCTGCTTGGGGATATCCCTTTTTAGAAGTTTTACATTTTATTTTTCTAAATCCTGGTTGTCTTAAGATGTTGCCAGTAAAAACTACCCTTGTTTGAATATTTCTTTTTTCTAAAAAAATTTGCATATCAGTTCTAGTAAATGGAGATCCTTCTCTGATAGTTAAAGGATATGCTAACCATCCTGTCTTTGATCCTTTTAATTGCTCAGGCAAAATAAAATATTTTTTATATTTTTTTAAAAAAGTTGATAGTTTTCTAAAATTATTTTCTCTTAATTTGATATTTTTTTTTAATTTTTTTAATTGTTCGAGACCAAATGCAGCTCCAATTTCTGATGGCTCAAGATTGTGTCCTATTTCTGAAAAAACAAATTTTTTATCGTATTGGATGCCATCTAAGTATATATTGAATCTATTTTCTATTCTTTCTGAGTTCTCGTTATACAAAGATGAACTTCTTCCCCATGACCGTAAGAGTTTTGCTCGAAGATAATGTTTTTTATTATTAAAACAAACCATTCCTCCGTTTCCTGCACAGTTCATAATATGAGATCCATAAAAACTTGTAATACTTATATCTGCATGATGACCTGTTGATTTATTTTTATACGTTGCTCCAATAGTGTCTGCAGAGTCTTCAATAATTAAAATTTTTTTATTTTTGAGAAATTTTGAAATTTTTTGCCAATTAACGATATTTCCTAACAAATGTGGTGCAACAACTGCTTTGGTTTTTTTAGTTATTAGTTTTTTAATTTGGTCTTCGTCAATACAATAGGTTCCCTCTTTTACATCTACAAAAACTGGTATAAGATGGTTCTTTACCATATATGAAACTGTTGTACCAAAAGTAAGAGCTGGAGTTATTATCTCACTTCCTTTTGGAAAATTTAAAATCTCCATAGCAAGCATAATTGATGAAGAGCCAGAGTTTACCATTAGGCCAAATTTTTTATTGAACATTTTTGCTACTTTTTTTTCCAACAAAGCAACATTTCTTCCCATTTGTGTTGATGTTTTCAGTACTTTATTAACAGCACTAATTTCCTCTTTTCCATGCACACTTAAACCATATGGAACTCTTATAAATCTATTTTTTGTCATCAATTTATTTATATCACTTAAAATTATTAAAAAATCAAAGTCTTAAATTTAGCTATTATCTACTTTAAAAAAGATTGTAAAGCGTATAAAAAATAAGTACTAAATTTTGTATATGAATACCTCAAGAATTCTAATTATTGCTGCACATCCTGACGATGAAATAATTGGATGTGGCGGAACTATTCTAAAATTTAAACTTAAAAGTAAAATAAAAATCGTATTTACCTGTAAAACTTACGACAAAAGGATTAATAAAAAAAATATTAAAAATAATGATGAGAGACAAAAAATTGCTAAAAAAGTATGTAAGTATTTAAAAATTGAAACTCCAGTATTTTTAAACTTTAATGGCTTATCTTTAAAAAGAGAGGATATTACAAAAATGGCAAAGCGTTTATATGATAATATAGTAAAGTTTAAACCTCAGACTATTTATACGCATTGTATCGATGATAATCATCATGATCATAGAGCTACGGCAGAAGCGACTTTAATTGCATCAAGACCAATTAAAAAAACTAATTTTTTAAGAAATATATATTCTTATGAAATTCCTTCAGCAACTGAAAAACTAATAAAAAAAAATAAAGCTTTTAATCCTAACCATTTTGTGGACATAGCTCAATTTTATAAAAAAAAAATTAGTATATTAAAGAAATTTTATAAAGATGAAATGAAACCATATCCAAACTTTTTATCTCTAAAATCTATAGAGAACCAAATAAAATTTAGAGGTAATATGGTCAATATGAAAGCTGCTGAAGCGTTTGAAATTGTAAGACTAATTAAATAAAATTATTTGTAATAAATTAATACTTAATATAGTTTGAAATAGATGAAATCTAAAATATTAGTTACTGGAGGATCTGGTTTTATCGGATCTCATTTAGTAAAAGAACTTGTTAAAAAAGATTACAATGTTGCTATAACGACTAAATATGACAGTGTATATGAGAATATAAGATTATTTAAAATTTGGAAAAAAATTAAAGTAATAGAGTGTGATTTAAGGCACTCTAATACTATTAGTAAAATAAAAGAATTTAATCCGAAAATCATTTTTCATTTAGCGGCTTATAATGATGTTAAAGGAAGTTTTTCTAACTACACTGAAGCTTTAGAAAGTAATATAATTGGTACATCAAATCTATTAGAAAATTTAAACAAATATAGTCAGTTTATTTATGTCTCATCATCTGAAGTATATGGCTATCAAAATAAAAATAAATTATTTAGTGAAAATATGAATGCGCATCCAATTTCTCCTTACTCAGTTGGAAAATATTCTGGGGAACTTTACGCACAGATGCATATGAAACATTTAAAAAAACCAATTAAAATTGTAAGACCATTTAATGTTTTTGGTGAAACACAAAGTAATAAAGCAGTAATTCCAGAGTTAATCGAAAAATTTATTAAAAATGAAGTAGTAAAAATTACTAAAGGTACTCAAACCAGAGAGTTTAATTATGTGGGAAATACTATTCAATTTTTAATGAGTATGATGCATAACAAAAAATTTTTTAATCAAATAGTAAATATTTCAGATGGAAATGAAATTTCTATTAAGTTACTTGCAAGAAAAATTCAAAAAATAACAAATTCAAAATCTAGATTAATAATTGGTGGTATAAAAGAAAGAAAAACCGAGATACACAGAATGAAAGCATCAACGAGTAAAATGAAGAGTCTGATCAACGCTACAAAAAACTATACTTTTGATCAGGGCTTAATAAGAACCATTGATTGGTATAAAAAAGAGAAAAATTTGTTTGAAAACTTTTAATATTCAGCTCATTTTTTATAATATTTAAACCATTTAAATGTATCTCTCACCATAATGTTTAAATTTGAATATCTTGGTTTCCAATTTAAATAATTTAATATTTTTTTATTGTCACAAATTGCTGATACAACATCACCCTTACGTCTGGGCATGATTTTTAAAATTGTTTTCTTTTTTGCTACTTTTTCAAAATTTTTAATTACCTCTTTAACAGTATAGCCTTTGCCATATCCACAATTAAATACTTCATCTTTATTTTTTCTGTCAATATATTTAATAGATAAATATTGAATTTCTGCTAAGTCCTTAACATGTATAAAGTCTCTTATGCATGTACCATCCTTAGTGGAATAATTGTTACCATATATTTTGAATACATTTATCTTATCTAATAAATGCAAGGAAACATTTTGAAAAAGCTGACCTAAATTATTTGTTTGGCCCAAGTATGGTTTTTGATCGTTATTAGCCCCAACAACATTAAAATATCTCAAAATTATATATTTAAGTTTTTTTTTTTTACAAAAAGCTTTGATTAATTTTTCAGTTTTAAACTTTAATTTTCCATAAACACTTGTAGGATTTATTATAGATTTCTCATTCAATTTTGCTTTGGTATTTCGTTTTTCCTTATAAACTGCACATGAAGAAGAAAATATAATTTTTTCGACTAGAGAGTTTTCTGCAGCTGACAATAAATTTTTTGTTCCTATAAAATTATTTCTAAAATATTTTTTTGGCTTTTTTAATGAGTCTTGAACATTAATGAGTGATGCTAAGTGAACAATAGTATCTATCTTATTTCTTAATAATATATTTTTGATTTTAGTTTTGTTGAGAATATCACACTTGTAGAATTTTGCCTTTTTATTTACTAAAAATCTTTTTCCATTTGAAAGATTATCAACTACACATACATTTAGTTTTTTGTTAACCAAAAATTTGACTAAAACTGAGCCTATATAACCAGCACCACCTGTAACTAAAATATTTTTCATAATAATGATTTTTTATAAAATTATATTGATATATAAATGATTAAAATAAAGCAAATATACATTAAGAGTATTTTCAGATAGCAAATGAAGAATGATTTAATTGATTTAAATTATCACAAAAAATTAAATGAAATTGTAGAAAAATTATCAATTTCACTTTCAAATAATTATAATAACTTTAATTTTGCAGATGCTATTAAAAGAGATATTCATGCTTCAGCTAGAAAAAGTGACCAACTGAGAAATTTTTATTACGATATATCCAAAAAAAGAACTAAAAAAAGTTATGTATTTTATAACCAATTATCTCTTTTTTTAGCAGAAGAAATAAAAAAAAAGTTTAAAATTAAAAGCACGTTGACATATGAATCAAGTTATAAAGAGAAAGTTTATCAAAAGATTTTTTTTTCCTATGAAATAATACAAAGTTTTAAAAAAAAAATATTTAATTCAAAAAATATTTTATTCATCACTCACAATAGTAAGCATGAAGAATATCTTAAAAGTATATTTGGAAAAAATAAAAAATTTTATTATTTTTCAACTAAAAATTTAAAAAACTATTTCTTATCAAAAAAAGATTACCCTTATTTTGTGTCAAAAAAAAATTTTTATTTAAATAAATATATTAAATTTTTAAACAATTTAGATTTTTTGACCAAGCAATATAAGCCTAAATCTATTATTACAGTAGAAGGAGATAATTATTTTGATGGAATTATTCCAAGTTTTTGCAAAAATAAAAATATTAAAACTATTTGCCTACAGTGGGGAATTACAGCACCATTAATCAGATATATCAAAGACTCAAAGTTTGGTTATAAAGATTATTTTAAACATGATTATTATTTTTCTTGGGGCAAAATCTTTACTGATGAACTTAAGAAATATAATTCAAATATTAATTTTATTGAAGTTGGAAATCCAAAAATTAAGAAACATACTCAGAAAAAAAAGCATATATGTGTAATTGATTGTGGTATTTCTAAATATGATGAAAATAACGTCGATATTTATATTAGATTTTTCAAGTTTATTAAAATTTGTGCATTATCAAATAAACAAATATATTTTTATATTAGGTTGAAAAATAATTATAAAAATAAAGAAAAAAGGATTTTGGGAGATTTAAAAAAAATTAAAAATATAAAATATGTTTCTGATACAGTAGATTTAGGAAGTATTCTTAATAAAGTAAAAATTGTAATTAGCACTACTTCTACTGCTTTAATCGAAGGATTGGCAAGCAAATGTATACCAGTTGCATATCCAGGAACTAGTTACTTAAAATGGTTTAAAAATTTCAATAAGATGAAATTGGGCAGTGTAATTAAAAATGAGGCGCAAGGTTTAAAAATGATAGAAAAATTATACTCGAACAATGACAACACTTTTTTTAAATATAATAAGAAAATAGTCAAGTTTATTGATAATTCTGCGAAGAAGAAAATATTGAAATATGTAAAAGATTTAGTTAAATAAATTGATAGTTTATTTTAAATTTTTTATCTATTTTGCTTTTGTTGTTTAAATATTTTTCTAACATTAATTTTTTAAAATTATTATTCATTTTTTTTATTGCATTTTCTGTAAAATCTTTATTTCTATAAAATCTTCTTACCTTTGAACTATATTGAGTTTTTTTATATTTTTTTGATTTTATTAATTTGATAACTTTAGGTAAATATTTTGCAGCTTGGTAGATTATTTTATTGCCAATACTATGGCAGTTATCTGAGTTTTTTAAAATTGGTCTAAACTGGAAAACTATTTCGCCAGTATCTATACCCTCATCAATAAACATAAAAGTTGCTCCAAGAAATTGTGGTTCATTATTCACCAATGGCCAAAAATTTGTCCCGCTTCCCCTATAATAAGGTGAAAGCCCCAGATGAAGATTTACAAATTTGCCTCTATAAATTTTTATCAACTTATTTTTAATAAGTGAACAGCCATAAGAGAAAATTATATCTGCCTTCATTTTAATAATTTTATTAATTAATTTTTCATTTGAATTTAAAATTCCTTTTTTAATAATAACTTTATCTTTTATATCTTTATAATTTTTAAGATATTTGTGAAAAAATTTTTTTTCATACATTTCTCTTTCTTTAAAATGTTCAAATTTTTTATTTTTTTTTTCCTTAAAGATTTTTGCAGTCTGACTGTCGCTTGATCTCTCAACTATAGCAAATATTTTTTTTATCTTTCTATGGCTATTAAGAAATCTTCTAAAAAATTTATGACGATCCTCATCACCAGTAATAATAACCACTTTCATAAAATTATATATTTATATTAACACAATCAATTCTTGGGATATTATATAATTTATTTTTAAAAATATATTTTTTTTCCGATGTGAATGCATACTTATAATTTAATTTTTTTAATACTTTGAATGTATCCTTATTAAACGATAATTTGTTTCCAAATGGATATGCAAAATGATGTATATTTGTACCCGTTAATTCCTCTAAAAACTCTTTTGAATTTTTAATCTCTCTCATTTGTTCATTATATGACATAAATGATAAATTTTTATGAACAACGCCATGGTTACCAATTATCATTCCCATTTTTTTTAATTCTTTTATTTCTTTTAATTTTAAATAATAATTTTTAAATGAATGATTTATTTTAAAATAGACCATCATTTCATTTAGTATTTTATTTACATATTTATTATTTGAATGATTTACAAAAAATTTAAATTTTTTTGAAAGATTTTCATCAAATTTATAAATATGTTTAATATTTAAATTTTTTAAAAATAATGGGTTTTTTTTATTTAAAAAATTAACACAATTTTCTTCTCCAGCCTTGCCTAATAAAAGGTGAGCCTTATGAGTGTTACAAAAATCTTTTTTTTTATAAGGCATTGTATTAATAAAAAAAATCCCAGTTGCATTAAATTTTTTTAAAGTTAATGCTGCCTGATAATGTTCTTTTAATCCGTCGTCAAAAGTAAAAACTACATTGTTTTTTTTTAAATCAAATTTACTTTTGTTTGTTAAAAAATAAGGCCTAAATTTTTTTAATTGAGCTAAAAATGTACTATTTTTTAAATAGTTAAAATTTGGATAAATTTTACCTTTTGATTTTAAATAATGATACATTATAAACTTCATATCAAATATATAACTAGATGATTAATAAAAAACTACTTAAAACTAATCTTAAAAATAGAAATATACTTTTAACAGGTGCTTTGGGTAATTTGGGTAAAAATATTATTGAATATCTAAATTATTTAGGAGCTAATGTATATGCATGTGATGTCAAAAGAAATTCAAGTTTAACAGGGACAAATAAGAAATGCTCTTATTTTAAATTAGATGTAACCAAAAAAAAACAATGGATTAATTTAAAAAGTAAACTTAAAAAAAAAAATATATTTATAGATACGTTAATTAATTGTGCAGGATATACAAATCACTCAAACAAAAAAAAATTTATGAACGATGTATTTAAAATTGAACCTGAGCATTTAAAAAATATATTTGATGTGAATACCTTTGGTTTAATTTATGGTTGTATTGTTTTTGGAGAAGATATGGTCAAAAATAAAAAGGGTAATATAATTAATATATCTTCAATGTATGGTATGAAGTCCCCTAAGCATCATATTTATAAAGATACCAATATAAAATCTCCACTAGCTTATGCTGCTAGCAAAAGTTCTGTAATATCGATTACAAAATACCTGGGAACGCTGTGGGGAAAAACTGGTGTTAGGGTTAATTGTATTTCTCCAGGAGGAATACAGGATAAGACTCATAAAAAAAAATGGTTAAAAAGATATGGTGCAAATAACCCGATTGGAAGAATGGCAAATAATTTTGAAATGATGAATGCTGTAATATACCTAATTAGTGATGGTTCATCTTACTCTAATGCATCAAATGTAGTGGTGGATGGTGGCTGGACAGCTTGGTAATACTTTTGTTTTGATTGGTTGGGGAAAACCAGTTTTTGAATTCATAAAAATTCTAAATAAAAAAATACAACCATCTAAAATCATAATATTAACTCATCCTAAAAAATATCACACGGAGGATATTAGATATTTTGATAATGATAAGATATTTTTCAATATTTTTAAATTAAAGGAAAAAAATATAGAAATTATAGAAAGTAAAAAAATTACAGACACTATAATTAGAAAATTAAAAAAATATGATATCAATCTTATGATATCAGTAGGATCAAAATTCATATTTAAAAAAAAAATTTATAAAAATTTTTAAAGGAAAACTTGTTAATTTTCATCCATCTTTATTACCAGAGGAGAGAGGTGGGGCTAACTTTAGCTATAGAATACTTGAGAAGAAAAAATTTTCCGCCGCGTCAGCTCATTTTGTTGATGAGAAAATTGACTCAGGTGATATTATATTTCAAATCAAAAAATTTAATATTAAAAAATATGACCTATATGAGTACTTTTTTAAAACATATGAAAATTATAATGGATTGTTTAAAAAAATACTAAACTCGATGAAAAAGAAAAAAAAGTTAAATAGAACAGCGCAATTAAATATAAATGCTACTTATTTTAAAAAACTAAAATCTGATATTCATGGAAAAATAAATTTTAATTGGGATATAGAAGATATTGATTTATTTATCAAAGCTTTTGGTAGACCTTACAAAGGAAGTTATTGTTTTCATAGAGATAAAAAGGTTTATATTCTGAGCTCGAGAATATACTCAAAAATTAAAGTACATCCTTTTTTATTTGGAAAGGTTAAAAATATTAATAAAGATGGGTCTATTTTAGTATTTTGTAATAACGGGATTTTAAAAGTCGAAGACGTATCACTTAATAAAAATATTATCAAAGCAGATAAAATATTTAAACTTTCATCTTGGCTGAAGTAATTTTAAACTGGATTTTTAAATTTAGCAAACTTAACTCTACCTTTTAGAAGTGGTTTAAATTTACCTTTTTTATTATTTAAAATATAGGAAATTTTCATAAAGACGGACTCAAAAGCTTTTTCATATTTTTTAATTAATTTTTTAGAGTGTGCAAGCATTATAAAACAACTTCCGTGAGCTAAAAATCCAAGTTTCAACATTTCTTGAGTGAAATAGGTCATTATTTCATCATTTTTTTTGTCATAATTAAAATTAAATACTGGTAAAGGATCTAGTCCAGAAATTTTAATTTCAACTTCATGTCTATCTGAAACTGTTTTCCATATTTTTTTTATACTCCTGCCCTTATAAATTAATTTTTTTGAAACATTATTTTTTATAAAAAATTTAATCATTGATATAGCTGCTACAAAACCAATATTTTCAGTCCAATAAGCACTCGATATGAAACTATTCTGTGCGGTTTCCATAATGTTTTTTTTTCCAATAATAGTTCCTAAAGGAAAACCATTAGATGTAGCTTTTGAAAAAACAGCAATGTCAGGATTAATTTTAATTTTTTTATGGAATCCCCCATTCGTAACTCTCCAGCCAACTGTTATTTCATCGAAAATGAGAGGGATATTAAATTTTTTTGTAAGTTGTCTTATTTTTTTGATAAATTTTATATTTGGTAATTCGGCTCTAGTAGGTTCTAAAATAACACATGCTAAATCATTTTTATATTTTTTGAATTTTTTTTCAAAATCAATGGTATTATTAAATTCAAATGGTGCTGCAGTATTTTTAAGATATTTTGGTACACCTTTTGGAGAAATATCAGGCAATAGATGTGTCTCTAGATTATTTTTATTTTGCAAATTTGCCGACAAATACCAATCATGCCAACCATGATACCCACAAAACAAAACTTTATTTTTTCCACTAAACGCTCTAGCAATACGAACCGCTACCGACATTGCTTCGCCACCTGACTTCGTAAATCTTGCCATTTTAGCCCAAGGATGTAACTTTAGAATAAGCTTTGCAAAATCATATTCGTAAAAACTATTTAATGTAGATATGTTTGATTTTTTAATTGCATTTATTACTTCTTTATTTACATATTCATTTGAGTATCCTAACGGGCACATGCCAACAGAACAATTTGTAAAATCGTAAAAGTTATTATTATCAAGATCGGTTATTTCACACCCTTTGGCTTTTTTATAGTAACTTGGCCATAAATCGGGAAGAAAAATTTCTGGTCTTTTTGAAAGCAACTGGACTCCTCCAGGAATTACTTTAGATGATTTTTTATATAAAGCCTTGCCTAGATTTAATTTCATTATTTAAAATTTTTTTTTAATGATGGAAAATTTTTATAATAGTATTGGCCTATTTTAAAATCAAAAATTGTCTCAATATTAAGTGCACTTATTTTATCGACCTGAAATCCTTGGGCTTTCTTCCTAAAATCAAATAAATTTGCGAATTTTAATAAACTTGAAATTTTAAATATATAAAATCCTCCATCCATTTTGAACTCATTAGAAAAATTTTGCCTTCTCAATTTTTTGATTTTTTTTAATCTTGTAAACATTAGCTTAAGGGATTTATTTCTCATCTCGGAGGCAAAAATGGAATTAAATTCCAACTTTTCTACAGAGGCAATTACATCTAATTTTTTTTTTTTAAAAATATTGTAAGCCTTTCTAAGGTCTTTATAAGACGTAAATGGTGTAGCTGGCTCTAAAAGAATAATATCATCATAGTAAAAACTTTTTTTTTTTAAATGATTAATCGCATGAATTAAAACTGGTTTTGACTCAGTGTTATCTTGAGCGAGTTTAGATGGTCTTTTTATACAGTCAATTTTTTTTTTTCTAAAGTAACTTATATATTTAATTGAGTTTGTTGATAAGTATATATCATTATTTTTAATATTAGCCTTAACTGCACAAACATTTTTAAATTCAACTAAAGTTTTTTTATCGATTTTTTTGATATTTTTATCTTTTAAACCCTTCGATCCACTTCTGGCCGTAATCAAAGTTAAAACTTTCCTCATTTTTTATTTATTATATCTTTAAGAGTAATAATTCTTTTAAGGCGAAATTTTTTATCTAAAACAGGTAGAATATTTACGTTAAATTTCACAAAAATATTTTTAATATCTTTATTGGAATAATTGCTTTTAACATACTTGAACGATTTATTCATAATATTTTTAGCAGGAGATGATAGGTTTTTGTTTTGTAGTAACGATCTAAGAACATCACCTTCGGAAATTGTTCCTATAATTTTTTTTTTAGAAATGACTAAGACTGTTCTTTTTGAATTTAAAATAATTTTACTTATAACTCTCTCAAGGTTTTCATCAGAATTTACAATATATTTTTCTAGCTTCATTTTAATAAGTTAGGTTTTTAAATAGTATATCTTTTTTATTTTTCATTTTAACTAATTCATTAATAATTTTCATAGATGAATTGCCATTTCCATAAGGATTAGAAATTTTATTAATTTTTTTCTTAAATTTATCACTATTAATTATTTTTATAGATTTCAAAATTTTCGATTTATCAAAATTTTTTATATCTATTACGCTCTTTGGCCTATACCTATTATTCTGACGTCTACCTAGATTTATTGTTGGTACCTTAAAGGATGAAGCTTCAATTATTCCTGAACTTGAGTTGCCAATAATGCATTTACAATTTTTTAATAAAGTTAGGTAGTGATCTCTTGGTAAATTTTCAAATATAAGGTTATTTTCATCTCTTTGATTAATTAAATAATTCTTAATTATTGACGATCCTGGGTCATTATTTGGAAGTATCCACACTTTTTTCTCTTTCAAGCTGTTTAGGCTGTTTACTAAAATTTTTATATTGTAATATGTATTTTCTATTTCCTCTGTTACAGAATGCAACATAACTAGATAATAATTATGCGTATTAGGTACGCTATAATTTTTTTTTAAAATGGGAAAAATATTTCTTTTTTTTTTTATTTTAGTAATTTCATCAATTTGGGGTGCTCCAACTAATTTTATTCTAAAATTTTCCTCTCCAAGTTTCATTAATCTTTTTTTTGCATCTATATTTGAGGCAAAGTGTAGGTGAGCAAATTTTCCAATTGCATGTCGAGCTTGACCATCAATATTTCCAGAAAGCTCACCTGCTTGAATATGAGATATAAGCGTATTTGTATAAGCACAAGCAATACATGCAGCCATTGTTTCATATCTGTCGCCGGCAAGGACTACCCAATCTGGCTTAAATTTTTTTATTACATCAACAAATGAAATTATGAATACGCCCATTGATTTAGCAGTGGTAAAAGAATTATGCCCATCTAATGTCATGAAAATTTCTTCATCAACTTTATAGCCCTCTTTTTTTATTTCATTAATTCCCATGCCATAGCTATCTAATAAAAGCATATTGGTAACACATAATTTATGATTGATTTTTTTCTTTTTACAAATATCTATTATTGGTTTTATATACCCCCAATCACTTCTAGAACCAGTCAAAAATAGTAGTTTCATTTTTTTATATCAGAATATTTAATTAGTGAATTCTTTTTAATGTTTTTTAAGCATTTCTTATTTAAAATTTTATCAAACTCTTTTGCTGGAATACCAGTTCCTGGTCTTTTAGTCCAAATATTTTCTCTAGTGAAGCTCTCTCCCTTTTTGATATCTTTAATTGAAACTAAGCTTCTGGTTGCCCATAATCTTATGGGTTTTTCTTTAATATTAATTTTTTTTATACTTCCAAACGAGTTTTCCAGTAGTCTAATGCCATTTATAAGATCTTTTAGTTCTTTAAAATCTATAGAAACTTTTTGATCTGGCCCTTTAAATTTTTTATTTAAAGTTACATGTTTTTCAATTACCCTAGCACCCATACTGACTGCTGCTATAGATGAATATATTTCTCCTGTATGATCCGAGTGACCAATAATATTTTTAGGGTATTTTTTTTTTAGGTTTTTTATAAATCCTAAATTAAGATCTTTATAATCTGGGGGGTATTCGCTTAAACAATTCATTATTAAAACTTTTGTGTTTTTACTGATAAGTTTTACAGTGTCATCAATTTCTTTCAAAACAGACATTCCAGTTGATATGATCATTGGTTTTTTAAATTTAGATATTTCTTTTAGAGAGGGCAGGTCTGTTAATTCTCCAGAACCAATTTTAAAAGCTTTAATATTAATATTTTTAATTAACTCTTTTGCTGCCTTTAAACTAAAAGGTGTGCAAAGATATTGAATATTCATTTTCTTGCAAAATGAGTTAATTTTTATGTGATCAGATATTTTAAGTGAATATTTTTTTAAAAATTCATAAAGTGATAAATCAAAATTTGATGATTTTGGAACTTTTTTCAACATCTCTTCATCAGGCAAGTGATGTTGAAATTTAATTGCATCTGCACCACATTCTTTGGCAAGACGAACCATTTTAAAAGCTTTCTTAAGATCGCCAAAATGATTGTCGCATGCTTCAGCAATAAAGTAGACGTGATTATTATTTTTATGATTTTTAATAAATGATAATATATCCATGGTATTTTTAATACCTAACGTATATCCTAAAATGTGTTTATTTTAGGAATTTAAATTTTTTTCAGTGCATAAATCAAGCCAATTGAGCTATTAGTACTGGTCAGCTACATGCGTTACCGCACTTCCACACCCAGCCTATCAAC
>MDTB01143017.1_pt1 | contig 33957 bp, 37 predicted proteins | sample 811161 | NCBI WGS metagenome assembly MDTB01 (sample SAMN05326650, study PRJNA326480) | marine metagenome | isolation source: seawater | place: Mediterranean Sea | collected 2009 | reverse complement strand
TATGTATTCTGTTGGGTTTGTTATTTGATTTAACATTTCGCAAATCTTGTTTGTGTCTATGGCTTGGCTTATTTGTTCGCGAAGTTCTTGTGTGGTCTTATTTGGAGAACCTTTTGGTCTTCCTATAGGGTTTCCGCTTGTTCCTTTTTCAAATGGCATATTATATAATAGGAATAATGCCTTTTTATTTGAGTTTATTCAATAACTATTCTTTTCTCTACTGTTCCATCATCGTAGATGTAAAATAGAGGTTCGTTTTTCGTTCCTTTTGTTTCTCTTCCTAAAACATCTATTGTTCGCAAAAGTTCTTTGTTTGTAGTGTGTTCATTAATTTTAGAAATTGTTGAAGAACATGCATTATTACAGTTATTGCTAAAATACATTAATGTTCCTAGCGAGATACTACCATTATTCCAATTAACATTTGCCCAAACACTATCATCAACCTCAATACAACTCAAGAATTCGTTGAACCCACCACCACCACTAAAAATTCGAAGGAACATATTAGAATTATTTCCATTACTGATATTCAGACAAGTTAAATTGTTATAATCGCAAATTAATGTATCTAAATTACTATTAAAACTTATATCTAACTCTGTAATGTCATTCTCTGAGCAATTTAAATATGTTAATGATGTAAAATCTTGTATTCCTGTCATATCCACTATTCCAAATACATTAAATATGTCTAATCTACTTACGGTATCTATACTGGAAGTAATAACAAAATCATCTAAAATATTATCATATCCTAAATTTATCAGTTCCTGTTCAAAATAATTGTCAGGAACATATGTTAGTTGCCCAAACCCAATCATAGGTAAGCAAAGTAATATAAGTAGTAGTTTTTTCATTGTTAATCTATTGTATTACTCTATAACTTTTCGTTTGTCTTAAACCCTTCTTTTATCCACTCAATAATTATTACAATTAAAAAATAAAGTAACAAAGGTAATATCAACATCAGAAATGGGTTTGCAATTTCCGAGTAATGTCCACGGCAATAAATACAATACCCTTCTCCTTCTAACCAAATATTAAAAATAATACAAAATATGAATGACAATACAATGTGAATTCTTTTCCACCCTCTACTTATATTTTTCCAATACTTCATTGTTAATCTATTGTTTTATTCAGGCAATGAATTTATGAAAGTGTGGATCTTATTTACAATTTGGTATTGCATTAACATTTGGTTTTTTTCGTTTTTAAGAAAAACACCTAAAGCTTTTTCATTACTAAAGACCCTTAATGTTTCAGAAAATTCACTAACAAGATAATCATCTCCATCAAGCGAATAAAATGGATATATTATTTTCCTTTTATATTTCCACCCTTCTTTTGTAAATTGTAACTCGCTAATATTTATAGAAGGTTCTTCAAGGTCTTTTGCATATATATAACCCAGATTGTCTGTTTTATTCATTATATATATTTCATCTTTTTTCTTTTTCATATTTTTAAATCTTGAAGGTTTTATCCCAATATTTGATTTTTTATATTTTGGGATTAAGTTTGATACTATAGGAATATTTGTAGGAGAGTTTAACTCACTAAAAACAGACAATAACCTATTCCATTTACTTGCACTCCAAAGCTCCCAACTTATCTTAGTCATATCAAGACCATACTCATTCACCCAACCAGGAGTTGCAAATAATAATAATAATTTACGATTATCTGTTTCTAAAGTGTTTTCTAATTCAGTAAGCGCAAAAGGGAAAAGCATTGACTGTCCATTATCTGATAATCTCTTTCCTCCATCCCCCCAACCGATGAGCTTAAGACGAAATTCTTTATAGTGTGGGAGTTCAGAAAGAATAATATTAGAAGCATATGCTTCTAAGACTTCTTTTTTAGCTTCAACGGCGGCAGCTACAGCTGCAGCTCCAGCTAATGCTCCAAACAGGGCAGCATTATCATTATTTTGTGATATTGATTTCTTTGGGAAAATAAACGTAATTAGGAGCAGAGATAATAGTAGTTTTTTCATAATGTTTGTTTTATTGTTAATCTATTGTTATTCTTTTCTCTACTGTTCCATCATCGAATAAGTAGAGTAGAGGTTGATTTGTTTGTTTTGTTTCTCTTCCTAATAGGTCTGTTGTTTTGAAAAGCTCTTTAACCCTGTTATTATTATTATTATTATCAATATTTGATATCAAATTACAATCATTAAAAAACGATTTTATATATTCCTCTTGAGATATATTTAGAGAATGCTGCGCATTTCCTCTAATATGAACAACATTATCTGATAAATAAGAATATTTAAATACAACAGGATTACCAAAAGGAATCCCAGGTCCTATAATTATATTTCCGCTATAACCTTGATTTTGAGCAATTTCATACGCAGCATCCTCTGCGTGTAAAAAATTAAGGCCTACCGTTGAATAACCTCCAACATATGGAATTACGGGGTCATTGTCATTACTTATGCTTAGGTACTTTCTAGTCGGTAATGGATTTGACACTAAATTATATCCACAATATTGAGCTGAAGAATCAGTATTACTACCTATTTTATAAAAGTTTCCAGAATGATACTGCGGTTCGTTTAGATGAGAAACAATCGCACAAACAATATCTAAGCCTGAATTTGTATTTTCTATAAATGTACTATTAGCTAAACCTGCACCATTAGAGAATCCTAAAATTCTAATTTTATTTGGATTTATGTTAGAATACAACTGTAAAGAATCTACAAGGTCATTTACCATTTCTATATCTGGACCATTACTATTTTCCGCACAAATATTCCAACTATTCATATATCCAGTTGGAGCTACTAAAACATGACATTCTAAAATAGTTGAAAACTGATTAATTATTTGGCTACCATTTCCACCATTTCCATGAAGAAGAATGCATATAGGGAATCCGTTTATGGGTGCATTACTTGTTGGTACAGATATTTCTAATGGATAAGTGAATCCATTAGCTTGTTGTGACCATGATTTAGTAATATTAATACTTGTATTATTTGTTAATTGTTGAGCATTCACAATCATAGGCAAGCAAAGTAATATAAGTAGTAGTTTTTTCATTGCTAATCTATTACTTTACAATCTGAGTAGTATGATTCTTAGTATTTACCTTTGTAATAATATCTTCTATTAAGCCTTCCTCATTAATGATAAAAGTAGTTCTGGATATTCCCATGTATTCTTTGCCCATAAATTTTTTAGGGCCCCAAACGCCATAAGCATTCAGAACTTCTTTAATTTCGTCAGAAATAAGAGGGAAAGGTAAATTATATTTTTCAATAAATTTTTGATGTTTTCCTGGGCTATCTGCAGAGCAACCTAGAACTATATACCCATTATCTAATAGTTTTTGATAGTTGTCCCGCAAATTACAGGACTGAACCGTACATCCTGGGGTCATATCCTTTGGGTAAAAATACAGAACTATTTTCTTTCCTTTAAATTGCTCTAATGTAATTACTTCTCCATTTTCATCAATTGAATTAATTGCTGGTGCCTTTTCTCCTATTTTTAACATTCTTAGTTGTTTTTGATTGTTTATTTCAAGTACAACAGAAATAGTTGCACAGGTTTAAACAAATATACAGAAATAGATTAACAAGCTATAAAGTCCCTCTTCTTGCTTGTTCTGCTTCTATCGATTCAAATAGGGCTTTAAAATTTCCTTTCCCGAAAGATTGAGCTCCTTTTCTTTGGATAATCTCAAAGAATAAAGTAGGTCTATCTGTTAATGGCTTAGTGAAAATTTGCAGTAAATAACCTTCATCATCTCTATCCACTAAAATACCATGCTCCTTAAGGATTTTCATGTCCTCCGCTATTTCTCCTACTCTTTCTGCTACTGTATCATAATAGGTTCCTGGTACATATAAAAACTCTACTCCTCTTTTTTTCATTTCAGAAACTGTATGTACAATATCATCTGTTGCAACTGCAACATGTTGAATACCAGGGCCATCATAAAAATCTAAATATTCCTCAATCTGAGATTTCTTTTTACCTTCAGCAGGCTCATTAATTGGAAATTTAATTCTTCCGTTTCCATTAGTCATCACCTTACTCATTAGTGCAGTATATTGAGTAGAAATATCTTTGTCGTCAAAAGTGATTAAATTAGCAAATCCCATAGTTTCATTATAGAATTTTTCCCAAATATTCATTTCGTTCCAGTCCACATTAGCCACCATATGATCAATGTATTTTAACCCAACTGAAGATGGATTATAATGAGATACCCACTTCTCAAAACCTGGCATAAAAGTTCCGTTATAGTTCTTTCTTTCAACAAAAATATGAACGGTATCTCCATAAATTTTAATCCCAGACTTTACCATCTTACCATCTTTATCTTCTTCTGTTCTAGGTTCAAAATAAGATTCTGCTCCTCTAATTGTTGTTTCTTCCCACGCTTTTTTCGCATCATCTACCCAAAGTGCAACAACTTTCACTCCGTCTCCATGTTTTTGAATATGCTCAAAAATTTCGTTATTCTCTGCTGGCATGGGAGTAGTAAATACTAATCTGATTTTATCTTGAACCACAACATATGAAGTTCTGTCAGTAACACCTGTTTCTAAACCAGCATAAGCCATAGATTGAAAACCAAGTGCTGTTTTATAATAATGAGCTGCTTGTTTTGCATTCCCTACATAAAATTCTACATAATCCGTTCCTAAAAGTGGAAGAAAATCTTGTGCATCAGGAAAAATTTTCTCTAAAGAATAAGTAGTATTATTGATTTTTGTTAAGTCCTCTCTCATTGTTTTGTATTTTAATCTAACCAACTCTTATGATACTTCCCGTCTGAAAGTTCAATAGCTGCTTTTGTTAATTTTAAAGGAGCAAAGGTATCTACCATTACCGCTAATTCATCTGTTTTTGTTTCTCCAATACTTCTTTCCATAGCCCCTGGATGTGGTCCATGAGGAATTCCCGCAGGATGTAAAGATATATAACCTTCCTCAACATGATTCCTGCTCATAAAATCTCCATCTACATAATATAATACCTCATCCGAATCAATATTAGAATGATTATATGGAGCTGGTATAGATTCTGGATGATAATCATACAATCTAGGACAAAAAGAGCAGATTACAAATCTATCCGTTTCAAAAGTTTGATGAACTGGAGGCGGTTGATGTACTCTACCTGTAATCGGTTCAAAATCATGAATGGAAAATGCATATGGGAAATTATATCCATCACAACCTACTACATCAAATGGATGTGAAGCATATACATACTCATGAATCATTTGTTCTTTCTTAATTTTTATCAAAAAATCTCCTTTTTCATCATGAGTTTCCAACTCTTCTGGGAATCTTAAATCTCTTTCGCAATAAGGAGAGTGCTCTAACAACTGACCAAAATAATTTCTATATCTCTTTGGAGTGTAAACAGGACTATAAGATTCTATAATAAACAACCTGTTTTCAGGAGTATCAAACTTCATAGTGTAAATCATTCCTCTTGGAATCACTAAATAATCTCCTTCTTTAAACTTTATGTTTCCAACAAAAGATCTAAGTGTTCCCGTACCTTTATGGATAAAAACAACCTCATCTCCATCAGTGTTTTTATAAAAATAACCTTCTTCTAAATTAGTAGGAGCAGAAAGTAAAATATTAACATCACTATTAATTAATATAGATATTCTACTATCTAACTGATCTGCAATTTTAGGAGCGTCAAAACCCTTAAGCAAATAGGATTTTAAATTTTTCTCCACTGCAATTTCAGGAGCGACTGAATAAGCAGTTTTAATTTCTTTTACATGAGTAGGTCTATGTACATGGTACAATAATGAAGACATTCCATCAAAACCAATAGTTCCAAACAATTCTTCATAATGGATATTACCATCTTCTTTTCTGAAGGCAGTATGTCTTTTGTGCGGTATTTTACCTATTTTATGATATCTGGGCATGCTTATTTATTTTGTGCAAATTACGGATATTTTTTGATTGAGGAAAAACAAATACTAAAGCAATTTTTTTTAATAAGTTTGCAAAAAATATTTTGAAAAATGAAGATTGTAACATATACCCATAATGGAAACACTGATTTAGGTTTACTTAGTGAAGATAAAATCTATTCATTAAGCTCGATAGCAGACAATATGAATGATTTTTTAAGCTTAGGCGATAGTGCTATGCAAAAAGCAAAGGAAGTCGAAAATAGTATAAAAGAAGGTAGTGCTGATTTACAAGGAATAGAACTAGTAGATAGCAAATTATTAGCTCCCGTTCCTCATCCAGCCTCATGTAGAGATGCTTATGCTTTTAGACAGCATGTAGCAACAGCTAGAAGAAACAGAGGAGTTGATATGATTCCTGAGTTTGATCAATTTCCTATCTTTTATTTTACCAATCATAATGCGATATTAGGCCCCTCTGACGATATTATTTGTATGCCGGATCATATGCAAAAGCTTGATTTTGAATTGGAAGCCGCAATTGTAATTGGTAAAAAAGGAAGAAACATAAAGGCTAAAGATGCGGATGATTATATTGCTGGTTATTTGATAATGAACGATATGAGCGCAAGAGCATTGCAAATGGAAGAAATGCGGCTGAATTTAGGCCCTGCAAAAGGGAAAGATTTCTGCACAGTAATTGGACCTTATTTGGTTACCAAAGAGGAATTGGTAGATAAAAAAGTGCCAACTGCTGATGGGCATGAGGGAGATACTTATAGTTTAAACATGAAGTGTTGGCTCAATGGAGAATTACTATCTGAAGGGAATATGAAAGATATGAACTGGACTTTTGCTGAAATTGTAGAAAGATGCGCTTATGGTGCTGATATTTTCCCTGGAGATGTAATCGGTTCTGGAACAGTTGGAACAGGTTGCTTATTGGAATTGAACGGAACGCACAAATTGGAAAATCCGGATTATGAGCCTGTATGGCTAAAAGATGGAGATCTAGTAGAGATGGAAATAGAAGGCTTAGGAAGGATTAAAAACAAAATCGTTTTAGAAAATGATGAACATTCTTTATTTGCGTTAAAGAAAAATATCTAATCGGATGCTAACTATTGATCCTAAGCATGAAAAAACCGCTAATGTACATAAGTACATCTTAGAAGCAGTTACGCCTAGACCAATCGCATTTGCCAGTAGCATTGATACTGAAGATAATCTGAACTTGAGTCCTTTTTCTTTTTTCAATGCCTTTTCAGCAAACCCTCCCATTTTGATTTTTTCACCTGCCAGAAGGGTAAGGGGAAATACTATCAAACATACTTTGGAAAATGTAAGCGCAACCAAAGAGGTGGTTATCGGGATTGTTTCTGCTGATATGGCTGAGCAAGTATCTTTGAGCAGTTGTGATTTCGAAAAAGAAGTGAGTGAATTTGAGAAAGCAGGCTTTACTGCTAAAAAAGCAGATATAGTAAAGCCTTATTTAATTGAGCAATGTGCTGTGAATTTTGAATGCAAAGTAAATGATGTTATTGCTCTTGGAGAAGATGGAGGTGCTGGTAATTTGGTGATTTGTGAAGTGCTGAAAATACATATTAAAGAAAACATTTTAGATGAAGATAAAAATATAGACCCTCTAAAATTAAATGCACTTTCTCGATTAGGTGGGAATTGGTACGGAAAACCTACTAAGGATAGTGTGTTTCAAATTGCAAAACCAATAGCAAAAATAGGTATGGGATTTGACAATTTACCAGATGAGCTTAAAAATAGCAGCATTTTAAATGGAAGTGATTTAGCTGTATTAGCTAGTTTTGAAGTTATTCCTGCAAAACAAAATGAAGCAAATAACGTTATGGATTTGTCAGAAAAACATACATTAGCAAAACAATTAATCAGCCAAGGAAAGATAGATGAAGCTTGGCAGGTATTACTTTAAATTTTAAAAATTAAAAATCAAAACTTATGGCATTCGAATTACCAAACTTACCTTATGCGCAAGATGCTCTAGAGCCTCATATTGATACGCGCACCATGGGAATACACCATGGAAAACATCATAACGGTTATACCAACAATCTAAACAATGCAATTGCTGGCACAGAATTAGAAGGTAAAAGCATTGAAGAAATTTGCGCTTCTCCTGGGTTAAGTGCTGCTGTCCGTAATAATGGTGGCGGATACTACAACCACTGTTTATTTTGGCAAGTAATGTCACCAAATGGAGGTGGAAACCCATCAGGAGAACTGGCTGAGGCAATTAATTCGCATTTCGAATCTTTTGATGGCTTTAAAGATGCTTTTGCCAAAGCAGCAGCCACACGATTTGGATCAGGATGGGCTTGGCTTTGTGTACGTGAGGGCGGAAAATTAGATGTGTGTTCTACAGCAAATCAGGACAATCCGCTAATGGAGGGGCAATGTGGTGGCACTCCAATTTTAGGTATTGATGTATGGGAGCATGCTTACTACTTGAATTATCAAAACAGAAGACCTGATTACATTCAAGCATTTTTTAATGTTGTAAATTGGGATGAAGTTGAAAGAAGATACTGTGCAGCTTTGTAATATTTTTATAAATTTGCGCAATTAAAAAATTAAACTTAAGAAAATGAAAAAGAAATTAGCATTATTTACATTATTTGGATTCTTAGCATTGGTAAGCGTAAACTTGTTGGCACAAGATAGTGCAAATGCAACTGACACAACTGCTCCACAAGAAGTGGTGGAAGAAACAGCAGCTGAAGAATCTGCTCCTGTTGTGGAAGCGGAAGAAAAAAGATCATTCCATCAAATTATCAAACAAAAATTTATTGAAGGTGGTCCAACATTTATGGGCATTGTTTTGCTTTGTTTGATTTTAGGATTGGCACTAGCCATTGAGAGGATTATTTATTTGAATTTGGCTACTAGCGATTCTGCTAAACTTTTAAATGATGTGGAAGGCGCTCTTCAATCAGGGGGTGTAGAAGCCGCTAAAGATGTTTGTAGAAATACAAAAGGACCTATAGCTTCTATTTTTTATCAAGGATTGGATCGTTCAGGTGAAGGTATAGATATGGTTGAAAAATCAGTTATTTCTTATGGCTCAGTACAAATGGGGCTATTGGAAAAAGGCTTGTCTTGGATTGCCCTATTTATTGCTTTGGCGCCTATGCTTGGTTTTATGGGAACAGTAATTGGTATGATTGGGGCTTTTGATGCTATTGAAGCGGCTGGTGACATTTCTCCTTCATTAGTAGCTGGAGGTATTAAGGTAGCACTTTTAACAACAGTTTTCGGACTTATTGTTGCTATTATTTTACAAGTATTCTACAACTACCTTGTGTCAAAAATTGATTCTATTGTAAATGATATGGAAGATGCTTCTATTTCATTAATTGATTTGTTGGTAAAAAATAAATAAGGATGAATCTGATTAATATTGGTATAATTATTACTTACCTCATGATTTTTGGTGCGGCTTTGGCTGTAGTAGTATTTTCAGTTATGCAAATGATGAAGAATCTTAATAATGCTAAAAAAACACTTTATAGCCTTGGTGGATTGATAATAGTATTAGTTTTAGGTTATGTTCTTGCTTCTTCAGAAGTATTGCCTGCATATGAAAAATATGGCGTAAATGCTAGTGCGGCCAAAAGAGTAGGAATGGGAATTAATGCATTCTACTTTTTAGCGATTGGCGCCATTGGCGCAGTTATTTATTCCGAATTCGGAAAAGCATTTAAAAAATAATGGCAAGAAGTAATCGCGAACTTCAAGAGATAAATGCAGGCTCTATGGCGGATATCGCCTTTTTGCTACTTATTTTCTTTTTAGTAACAACAACCATGGATGTAGATACTGGAATTGCCAGAAAACTACCTCCTATGCCAGAAGACGAGCAAATTGAAGATGATTCTCAAATACATGACAGAAACATTTATGTAGTTCTTGTCAATTCTAATAATCAGCTTTTGGTTGAAGGTATGCCAATGGACATCTCGCAACTAAAAAATGGTGCAAAAGATTTTATCGATAATAATGGTATAAACCCTCAGCTATCGGACAATCCTGAAAAGGCAATCATCTCTTTACAGAATGATAGAGGTACTTCTTACAAAACATATATTCAAGTGCAAAACGAACTGACTGCCGCTTATAATGAGTTAAGAAATACAGCAGCTCTTTCGGAATTTGGAGCTAAGTATTATGATTTACCAAAGAGCCAACAAAAAACCATTAGAAAAAAATATCCGCAAAAAATATCGGAAGCTGAACCTAAAAATGTAGGAAGTAATGAGTAAATTCAAAAGAAAATCAAAAGGCGGATCGCCAGGAATTTCGACTGCATCTTTACCGGATATTGTATTTATGCTCTTGTTCTTTTTTATGGTAACTACTGTAATGAGAGAAACCACTTTGTATGTTGATGTACTCACACCAAAAGCTACTGAAATAAGAAAAATGGAGAAAAAATCATTGGTGAGTTATATTTATATTGGACAGCCTGTAAGAAGATTACAATCCTCTTATGGGACAAAGCCGAGAATTCAACTAAATGATGCTTTTGCTGAAACTGTAGACATTCAAGAGTTCATTGCTACTGAAAGAGAATCGCATGATGAAAAGGAGATTCCTTATATGACAGTATCAATTAAAGCTGATGAAGAGGTAAAAATGGGAACAGTAATTGATGTAAAGCAAGAGCTTAGAAAAGCCAATGCTCTTAAAATAAACTACTCTACACGAAAAGGAACTTACTAAATTAGATTTTAGAAAAATTACAAAAGGTTGATTTGATCAGCCTTTTTTTATGCTTGCTTTTTTGTGTAATAAATACATCAGAAGGGCGACAGCAAAAAAACTGATGAGAGCTGCACTAAAATTTACTGGAATTTCTTCATTCAACAAATCAACCTGTACTTTTTGAGCTACAAGTTGATAGCTAAAAATAACGGCCAATGCATTATTGGTAAAATGAGCCAAAATTGGCAACCACAAATTCTTGCTCCAATAAAACATATATCCAAGTACAAGCCCTAAGATGAGTCTTGGAAGAAAGCCAAAAAATTGTAGATGGATTGCGGAAAATAAAAATCCCGAAATAAAAATAGCTAAGTGAATTTTACCCGTCCATTTTGCTAATATTTGTTGAAGGACACCTCTAAACAATAATTCCTCCCCAATTGCTGGAATTAAGGCGATTAGAAATAAATTTATAACTAAATCGGAGGAAGTTTGCATCTGTAAAAAAGCTTCTGTTATCTGCATTGCTTTTTGCTCGGAAGCTTCCATCCATATTTGTATTGATTCTAAAAATTCTGGTAGCACTAAGGCTTGATTCCATTGCAGTAAATAGGATACAAATGGATTTATAATTAGCATGAGTGCGATAGTAAGCAATACAATTTGTCTACTTAGTTTCTTATTTAAATGCAACTGAAAATCTGCTAAATAGTCAAATAAAAATGGCGGTAATAGAAATAATCCAACAGAAGTAAATAGCTGTAAAAATTTTAGTGCATTTATTGATTTTTGACTATTGTAGTCAGAAAGGAAAGAAGGTAAATCAGCAATAGTAACATCAAAAAGTAGTGCCAGCAGTGAATAAGAAATAGCTGAAACTATAACTACCGACAAGAATGTAATAATGGTAAAAACTACAAATTTTTGTAGTAATGGCTTCTTTGAAAAAACTCCTTTTAATCCCATTAATGTGTATTTTTGCAAAAAATTTATGGCTGTAAAAATAGGAAATATTAAAGTAGGAGATTTTCCCTTGCTTTTGGCACCAATGGAAGATGTTTCTGATCCACCTTTTCGTGCGCTTTGCAAAGAGCATGGAGCAGATGTTATGTATACAGAATTCATCTCTTCAGAGGGATTGATTAGAGATGCGAAAAAAAGTACTATGAAGTTGGATATCTATGATTTTGAACGGCCAATAGGTATTCAAATTTTTGGAAATAATATTAATTCAATGCGAGAAGCAGCTGCAATTTGTGAAGCGGCCAAACCAGAATTTCTAGATATCAATTATGGTTGTCCTGTAAAGAAGGTAGCCAATAAGGGTGCTGGAGCAGGTATTTTAAGAGACATCCCAAAAATGGTAGCAATGACTAAAGAAATTGTAGATGCTACCAATATTCCAGTAACAGTAAAAACACGCTTGGGCTGGGATGAAAACACCAAATACATTGTTGAAGTTGCAGAGCAATTACAAGATGTTGGTATTAAAGCCATCTCCATACACGGAAGAACTAGAAAACAAATGTATAAAGGAGAAGCGGACTGGACGCTAATTGGTGAGGTAAAAAATAACCCAAGAATGTATATTCCTGTTTTTGGAAATGGAGATGTGGATTGCCCAGAAAAAGCCAAGCAGATGAAAGAAAGATATGGAGTTGATGGTATTATGATTGGCAGAGCCTCTATTGGGAATCCATGGGTTTTTAATGAAATTAAACATTTTTTAAAGCATGGTGCACATTTAGAAAGACCAACATTAGAAGATAGAGTAACAGCTTGCAAAAGACATCTACAACATTCTATTAAATGGAAAGGAGAAGTACTTGGTATTGCAGAAATGAAACGTCATTACACCAATTATTTTAAAGGCATTCCTCATTTTAAAGAATTCAGAATTAAACTTGTAACTTCCTTTGATAAGCATGAAGTTTTCGAAACTTTAGACAAGGTTGCTGTTAAATTTGAGGGGGTTAAGTTTTAATTAGTCGCTTACTCAAAATTTTTGCAGGATAATAGGAAGCTAAAAGTCCAATAATAAGGACTGTAATTTGTACCCAAATTAAATCCATAAATCGAATAGCAACAGGATAAGATGAAATAATAAAGTTCCCTTCTCCCATTCCAATAATACCATATTTCATTTGAACAAAAGCAAGTAAAAGTCCTAACAACATACCAATGCAACTGCCAATTATAATTGTAAGAATACCTTCTGTAAAAAATATTCTTTGGATATCTTTTTGTGTACTTCCTAAATTTCTTAGGGTTTGAATATCACTCTTTTTTTCAATCATAAGCATACTTAAGGAGCCAATAATATTAAAAGTGGCTATCAATATCATAAAAACAAGAATAAGGAATACACCCAACCTTTCGCTATTCAAAACTTTGTATAAAAAAACATGCTGTTGTAACCGATTTTGAACTAGATATTTTTCTCCTAACTGCTCTTTGAGTCGCTTTTGCACTCCTAGCATTTTATGATTTTCTTTCAATTTAATCTCAATAGCAGAAACTTCTTTTTGCTGCAACAAATCTTGCAGGAATGCAATTGGTGTAATGATGTATTTGGTGTCATATTCAGCTCCCAATCTGAAAATACCAATAGGTAAAACTGAAGCAGAAGAGAAAGCCTTTGAAGGATTCAAAAGAGTAGTGCTTTCTCTATTGGGGACAAATATCTTTAGTCGGTTAAACATATTGCCTACTCCGATGCTCAAATGATATGAAACTCCTTGCCCAAGGATAGCAACACTTTTATTTTGATATGATGCTAAGCTCTCTCCTTCAACAATAATACTATCTAGATTTGTCATTTTGGTAAAATGATCTCCTACTCCTTTTATTGTAGCAATAAACTCATTATCTCCATTTTTCATCAACACCTTTTCTTCCAAGACATCTGTAAAGTAAAGGATGTCCTCATGCTCATTCAAAAAGTTGTTTACAGCATCAGCATCAAAAGTTTTACCTTCAACAGATGTGATTTTCAAATGTGGATCAAAAGCATTGTACATACTCAGTAGTAAATTTTCAAACCCATTAAATACAGAAAGCAAGAGTACTAAAGCTGCAGTTCCAATTGAAATGCCAATTAAAGACACAAGAGATATAATATTGACTGCTGTTTTGGTTTTTCCACTAAAAAAATAGCGTTTGGCTATAAAAAAGGAGAAGTTCATTCTTTAAGCAATCTGTTTATTTCATCCGCATAGTCTGCAGAATCATCTATAAAGAAGTGTAATTCTGGAATTACCCTGATTTGATACCGTATTTTTTTAGCTAGTATGTTTCTAAAAAATGTAGTCTTTTCTTTAATTTGTTTTAGTAACTTTTCTGTGTCGTTAACTGGAAAAATACTCAAATAAACTTTTGCAATTGTCAAGTCTTCAGTAATCCTCACTTTAGTTACCGTAAACAACATATTCCCAAAAACGGCTGGCGCATTCTGCTGAAAAATAATTGCTAGTTCTTTTTGTAAAAGTCGTGATATCTTTTTTTGTCTAGTACTTTCCATATTGCAAAGATACATTATTCTATCTTTGCCCTTATGAAAGATTTTTTCAGGATACTAAATTATGTAAAACCTTATTGGGTTTATGGAATATTGAATATCTTTTTCAACATTCTGACCATATTGTTTTCCTTGGTTTCTATTACGATGATTATTCCTTTTTTAGGACTATTATTCGGAACACAACAAAAGGTATATGATCCTGCTCCTATGGGGTTTTCGGCAACTGCAATTAAAGAGAACTTTTATGCGACTATTACCTCTATTATTGATGATAAGGGGCAAGTTGAAGCGCTTGTTTTTATATGCATTTTAATCTTGGCGCTTTTCTTTTTCAGAAATCTATTTAGATATTTGGCTTTGTTCTTTTTATCCCCTATTCGTAATGGAGTTGTTGCTAACATCAGAAATGATTTGAATAAAAAAATTATTAACTTACCGCTTTCCTATTTTACAGAAAAAAGAAAAGGCGACATTACTGCTCGCATGACTACGGATTTGGTAGAAATCGAATGGTCAATTATGAGTTCATTGGAAATGTTTTTCAAAGACCCTCTGAATATCATTATCTTTTTAATTACGCTAATACTAATTAGCCCTCAGCTTACACTTTTTGTTATTGTACTTTTCCCAATTACTGGCTTTTTGATTGCTAGAATAGGGAAAAGCTTAAAAAAATCATCCGAAAAAGGGCAAAGTAAAATGGGGCGTTTACTCTCAATAATTGATGAAAATCTTTCTGGGCTAAGAATTATCAAGGCCTTTAATGCAGAAAAAAGCATAACTCAAAAATTTGAAAAAGATAATGCAGATTATAAAACTATCATGACGCAATTGTTGCGGAAAAAAGATTTGTCATCTCCAATGAGTGAATTCTTAAGCACCATTGTAATGGTAGTTGTGATGTGGTTTGGTGGCAAATTGGTTTTAGGTGGAGAAAGCCTTCTTTCTGCTGAAGAATTTATTGGCTATATCGCTATCTTTTCTCAAATTATCCCCCCTGCCAAATCATTCACCTCAGCATTTTATTACATACAAAAAGGAAGTGCTTCTGCAAGTAGAATTTATGAAATTTTAGATGCTAAAAACACCATTACTGACAAATCAGATGCAAAAAGTATTAGCCATTTTCAAGATGCTATTACTTTTGAAAATGTAAGTTTCTCTTATGAAAATATACAGGTATTAAAAGAGATTAATCTGACCATTAAAAAAGGGGAAACAGTTGCCTTAGTTGGGCAATCTGGTAGTGGAAAGTCTACTTTAGCTGATTTAATTTCAAGATTCTATGAAGTAGAAAATGGACAGTTACAAATAGATGCTCAAGATATTAAAGGCTTTAAAATTTCGGATTTAAGAAAATTAATGGGTATCGTAAATCAAGAATCTATTTTATTTAACGATAGCATTTTTAATAACATCTTATTAGGTAATCCTTGCGTTACAAAAACGGAAGTAGAAGCAGCTGCAAAAGTGGCTAATGCACATAAGTTTATATTGCAGACAACCAATGGGTACGAAACCAACATTGGAGATAGTGGCGTAAAACTTTCTGGTGGACAAAAACAAAGGCTTAGCATTGCGCGTGCAATACTCAAAAATCCACCGATCCTAATTTTAGATGAAGCGACTTCCTCATTGGACACTGAATCGGAAAAAATAGTACAAGAAGCGCTTAATAATTTAATGAAAAACCGGACCTCAATAGTAATTGCTCACCGACTTTCGACCATTAGGCATGCTGATAAAATTGTCGTATTACATGAAGGAGAAATTGTTGAAGAAGGCACGCATCCACAACTTATTGATAATAATATGCACTATAAAAAACTATACGATTTACAAGATTTTTCCTAGTAAAGGAAGTTATTATAAGGATAACGTTTAATATGTAATTGCTTTACTTTATCGTAAAGTAAATCTCTCAAACTATCAAAATTAGATTTATTAAGTGCAGAGATAAAAATAGTATTATCCTCCATTTTTGAAATCCAGGTATTTTTCCATTCTTCTAGTGATATATTCTCCTTTGTTTTAGGCGTTAAATCATCATCTTCCTTTTCAGTGTAGCTATAGGCATCTGTTTTATTAAATACTAAAATAAGAGGTTTGTCAATTACATCAATTTCTGCAAGCGTTTGATTGACCACCTCTATTTGATTCTCAAAATTTGGATTAGATATATCCACTATATGCAATAGTAAATCTGACTCTCTTACTTCATCCAAAGTAGATTTAAACGAATCCACTAGTTGATGAGGGAGTTTACGGATAAAGCCAACTGTATCTGCAAGTAAAAAAGGAAGGTTGCCAATTACAACTTTCCGAATAGTAGTTTCTAAAGTGGCAAAAAGTTTGTCTTCCGCAAAAACATCAGATTTACTGAGTTGATTCATCAAGGTTGATTTTCCGGCATTAGTATAGCCCACAAGCGCCACACGAATCATATCTCCCCTACCTTTTCTTTGTGTTGTTTTTTGCTTGTCAATTTTTTCTAATTTCTTTTTCAATAGGGCAATTTTCTGCCCAATTATTCTTCTGTCGGTTTCTATTTGGGTTTCTCCAGGCCCTCTCATCCCAATTCCTCCTTTTTGTCTTTCAAGGTGAGTCCACATTCTAGTAAGTCGAGGGAGAAGGTATTGATATTGAGCCAATTCTACTTGTGTTTTTGCATTCGCTGTTCTAGCTCTAGAAGCAAAAATATCCAATATCAAATTGCTTCTATCTAATATTTTACATTCCAATATTCTTTCAATATTTCTGAGCTGAACAGGAGTTAAATCATCATCAAAAATGATAAGTTCAATTTCTTCCGCCTTAGCATATTGCCTCACCTCATCAATTTTCCCTTTTCCTAAAAAAGTTTTGTTATTAGGCACATTTAATTTTTGGAGAAATTTTTTCACTGGATTTGCTCCAGCAGTTTTTGCTAAAAAAGCTAATTCATCTAAATATTCTTCTGCCCTGCTTTTGTTTTGATCATGAGTAACAACTCCAATAAGAATAGCGTTTTCTAAGTCCAAATTAAATTACTAATAATTTATCGAAAGGAGTTCTAAGTAATATTAGCGCCAATGCAATGGTAAAATAAATAAAGGTAGTTTTTGCTGATTGAATCCCATCTCCTATATTTTTTGCTTTTACTTTTCCTACAGAAATAAAAATGACAGCAAGTAACATGGCAAAAGGATGTTCAACATAAGTGTATCTACTTGCTGCATTCCCCATTATATCTACCCATGCAGGATTGCTAAATGCAAAGTCACAAAATAAAATTATCCCCAAAACCAATTGTATATGTGCCAAAATCAAGGTTGCCGATTGTAATTTACACTTTTTTAAACACACATCCTTTCCTGCATAGGCTACTAGAAATGATTTTACAACAACCAATACCAATGTGAAAATCAATAAGAACGGTAAAAAATGGTGCGCCGTTTTAATCATAATAAATTGCTTTTGGTTTTTACAAAGGTATCAATTTTATCTCAATTAAATTTTCAGTTGGATTGTACTTTGGAAAAAATGAGTAAATTCACAGCTTGATTTTTATCAAATGTTGAAGCGCCTTAGTTTTATATTGCTTGTAATTTGTTCGACTTATTCCTTTAGTCAAGAGTCATTTCCTGTAAATGGAATTAAAGATGAATTCAATGCTATTTATGCATTTACAAATGCACATATTGTAAATGTGAAAAATGAGTTAGCAAATGCCACTTTAATCATTCAGGGGGAAAAAATTATTGAGACAGGCACAGCAATCTCTATTCCAGAAAACGCTATTGTTTATGATTTGGAAGGAGATTATATCTACCCTTCTTTTATTGATTTGTATTCGGATTACGGTTTACCAAAATTAAAGGAAAGAACTTATTCCAGCCGCCCACAATACGATAGTAAAAAAGATGGGGCATTTCACTGGAATGAGGCCATTCATCCAGAAATTATTGCAGCAGATTTTTTCAAAAATGACAATAAAAAAGCAGAAAATCTTAGAAGTTTTGGAATAGGCTGTGTGCTTTCTCATCAGAAAAATGGTATCGTAAGAGGAAGTGGGGCTTTAATTTTATTATCTGAGAAACAGGAACATCAAAATATTTTAACAAAAAGTACTACTGCACATTATTCATTTAATAAAGGGAATTCTTCACAAAAATACCCTACTTCTCTTATGGGAAGTATTGCCTTGCTAAGACAGCACTATTTGGATGCAGAATGGTATGCTCAAGGTGTAGATGAATTCAATTATGCTTATGAAGCGTTTAACAAACAACAAGATATACCGCAAATTTTTGAAGCTAGAAATGCTTTTGACATCTCTAGGATTTATGAAATTGCAGATGAGTTTGAAGTAAACTACATAATTAAGGGAAATGGAGATGAATACAAACAATTAGACATTGTAAATGAGAGTGGTTTTTCTTTCATCTTACCTATAAATTTTCCCAAAAGCTATGATGTAAGCAATCTGGAAGAAGCTGAAAATGTTTCCTTAGCCAAACTAAAAGATTGGGAATTAGCTCCTTTCAATGCGAAAATTCTAGCTAATAATAATGTTAGTTTTACCATTACTACTGATGGTAATAAAACGGCTAAGGATTTTTTTAGACATTTACGCACAACAATTAAGAAAGGGCTTACTAAGAATGAGGCTCTTGCTTCCCTTACTACTATTCCTGCTAGGCTGATGCAAACTGATGATTTACTAGGCACTATTGAAAGTGGCAAACATGCTAATTTCATTATTTGCTCTTCAGATATTTTTGAAGACGGTATCATATATGAAAATTGGGTGGCAGGTGAAAGACATATCGTCAATAAAAAACAAGAAGTAGATTTTAGAGGGCATTACACTTTCAATTCTCAGCAGTATGAAAACTCCTTAGTCAAAATAAGAGGCAGTAAAGAGAAGCTAAAAACTACGATTTCTTCAATAGACTCCCTTCCTTTAACGACTTCAATCGATGGAGCTGATATTATTATTAATGCCAAAGATGGAAGTTTCCGATTACTCGGTACTTTTTTAAATGGAAATATTAGTGGTAGGTATCAGGATGTTGAGGGGAAATATCATCATTTTACTATGCTAAAAGATTCTCTTATTGAAGAAGATGAAAAAGAGTTTTCATTAGAGGTTGATAGCATAATTCCTAATATATGGCTACCCAATAAAGCCTATGGTTTTAAGCAAATACCTTCAACAGAAAGCATTGTTTTTAAAAATGCAACCGTTTGGACCAATGAGGAAGAAGGTGTTTTAGAAAATGCCGATGTAGCCATAAAAGATGGAAAAATTCTTGCTGTCGGAAAAGATCTACAAAGAAATGAGCTATTTGAAAATGAAGAATTGGTAAGATCAATTGATGCGAACGGGAAACATATTAGCTGTGGAATAATTGATGAACATGCACATATTGCAATAACCAAAGGAGTAAATGAGTCAAGCCATGCAGTTACTGCTGAAGTTAGAATTGGTGATGTGATTAATCCCACAGATATCAACTTATACCGACAGCTCTCTGGAGGCGTTACTGTTTCTCAACTCTTACATGGCTCTGCAAACCCTATTGGCGGACAATCAGCACTTATTAAGCTAAGATGGGGCAGTAATGCAGAACAGATGAAGATTGAAAATGCAGATGGATTTATCAAATTTGCATTAGGGGAGAATGTTAAGCAATCAAATTGGGGAGATTATAATAAAATACGCTATCCACAAACAAGAATGGGGGTTGAGCAAGTGTTTTATGATGCATTTTATAGGGCAAGGAAATACAAATTGGAATGGGATTTGTACAATGCCATGCCGAATAGCATGAAAAGAAAAGAGAAGGCACCAAGAGAAGATTTGCAATTGAATGCACTTGTAGAGATTTTGGAATCAGAAAGATTTATTACCTGTCATTCTTATGTGCAATCGGAAATCAATATGCTCATGCATGTTGCTGATTCAATGGACTTTACTGTAAATACTTTTACACATATCTTGGAAGGATATAAGGTGGCAGATAAAATGAAGAAACATGGTGCTGGCGGATCTACTTTCTCAGATTGGTGGGCTTACAAATTTGAAGTAAATGATGCAATCCCTTATAATGCAACTTTACTAAATGCTGCTGGGATTGTTACTGCAATTAATTCTGATGATGCAGAAATGGGAAGACGCTTAAATCAAGAAGCAGCAAAGGCTGTAAAATATGGTGGGACAACAGAAGAAGAGGCTTGGAAAATGGTAACACTTAATCCTGCAAAACTCTTACATTTAGATAATAGGATGGGCAGCCTTAAAGCAGGAAAAGATGCTGATATTGTAATCTGGTCCGATAATCCTTTATCGATTTATGCAAAGGTAGAACAAACTTATATTGATGGCATTTGTTTATTTGATAAGAATAGAGATAAAGCACTTAGAGAAAGGGATTTAAAAGAGCGAATGCGAATTATTCAGAGAATGTTAAGCGATAACTCAAAAGACAAACAACAGCCAAAAAAAGAAAAAGACATACATTACCATTGTGATACTGGTATTCATGACGACCATAATCATCTAAAACATCATAAAGGTCTGAACTCTCTGCCATATTATTTGCGTAAAAAATTGCCCTATAATTGTGAAAGCTTAGAACCATGATAAAAAAATACATCATATTTATTCTTTTTGTTTTTCATGTACAATTTATTATTTCTCAGAATGTACTGTATTTGGGAGGGATTGCACATTTAGGAAATGGATTGAAAATTGAAAACTCTGCAATTGCAGTAGAAGATGGTAAGTTTTCATTGGTAGCTGATGCCAGTGTGATTAGGATAAACCCTACTGCTTACGATACCATAATAAAGCTAAACGGAAAGCATATTTATCCTACTTTTATCGTGCCGAACACCACATTGGGAATTACAGAAATTGGCGCAGTTAGAGCAACACATGATTTTAGAGAAGTGGGTGCGTTAAATCCAAATTCGCGTTCACTTATTGCATACAATACCGACTCAAAAGTGAGTAAAACCGTACGAACAAATGGCGTTTTACTTGCTCAAGTAACACCAAGAGGGGGAACCATTTCTGGTCAATCCTCTGTAATGTATTTGGATGGAGACAATTGGGAAGATGCGGTAAAAAGAAAAGATGATGGTATTCATTTAAATTGGCCAAACGCCTATTACTACACAGGATGGTGGGCTGATCCAGGAGAGAGTAAGAAGAATGAAAAATACAATAATAAAGTTGATGAAATAAAAGCCTTTTTTCGAAAAGCAAAAGCCTATTACAAAACAGCTACCATAATGGATTTGAGAATGGAAAGCATGAAAGGACTTTTTAATGGTGATAAAACGCTTTACATACATGCCGATTATGCGAAAGATATGCGTAAAGCCATTGCAATGGCAACTGAATTTGACATCAAAAAAACAGTTATTGTTGGCGGGGAAGAAGCATTAAAAATCAAAACCTTACTTAAAGAAAAAAACATTCCATTAATTTTGAACAGGGTACATAGATTGCCCGACAGGCATGAAAGCCCCATAGATGAACCATTTACCCAAGCTGCAAAACTTCAGCAAGAAGGAATATTATTTTGTCTTAGTTATGCAGGAGATATGGAGGCAATGGGCGCTAGAAATTTGCCTTTTTCGGCAGGAACAACTGTTTCCTATGGGCTGGAATATGAAGATGCAATTGCGGCAATTAGTTTGAATGCAGCAAAAATTTTAGGAGTTGATAAAGAGATTGGCTCTCTAGAACATGGAAAAGATGCTACATTTTTTATCAGCAGTGGAGATGCATTAGATATGCGAACCAATAATGTTCTGAAAGCATTTATAAATGGAAAGGAGATTGATCTTAATAACCACCAAAAAGAACTTTTTAAAAAGTACAAGAAGTAGCGCTATTTTTCCCAAATTAATTTCTTACCAAAACCTAAACGATTGTGCGTCATTTTTACAAAGGTGAGCTCCATTTCCCAAAGTTGCAACTTCATCAATCGTGCATAAGGAAAAGCTTTTAAGTATTGTTTAGTAGCTTTTTCTAAATCATCTCCTTTAATCTCAATTATATCTCCTAATATTTGCACTCCTTTTATTTTCTTAACTATTTTAGTTTCTAAAGCTATACTTGCAGCAACTTTCGGGTTGACTATAAAATCTTGCACATGTTTTGTTCTTGAATCCGAAGAGAAGATAAGCGACTTTTTTTGGGCATCAAAAACATAAAAAGCATTGCTGCAGTATGGAATATTATCTTTAGAAGTTGCTAATGTTAAAAGGTGATGCCCATTAATAAAATCAATAATTCTTTGATCCACTAATACCCAATGTTTTTCCTAACCCTTCCCAGAACCTCATTTGCAATCACTCTTGCTTTTTGAGCTCCTTTTTGCAATTCCAGCTCAATCATATTTTTATTTTCCATAAGGTAATTAAACTTTTCTCTTTCTGCTTTATACTTAAGGAAAATCAGTTCAAATAGCTCTATTTTAGCATGACCATAGCCAAAATTACCCGCTTCATACTTTTTCTTTATCTCACTAATTTGAGTGGCTGATGCAAGCAATTTGTATAATTTAAACACATTACAATTTTCAGCATCTTTTGGCTCCTCTAATGGAGTGGAGTCTGTTTGAATACCCATTATTTGTTTCTTCAGCTTTTTATCGCTTAAGAAAATATCTATCTCATTATTGTAGGATTTGCTCATTTTTTGCCCATCAGTTCCAGGTACTATCATTACTTTCTCATCTACTTTTGTTTCTGGCAAAACGAGTGAATGAGGAAAAATATGATTTAAACGAGAAGCAATATCTCTAGTTATCTCCAAATGTTGCATTTGATCTTTTCCAACCGGAACAATCTCTGCATCATACAATAAAATGTCTGCAGCCATGAGCACAGGATAAGTAAAAAGACCAGCATTTATATCCGTTAACTTATCTGATTTATCCTTAAAAGAGTGTGCCAATTGCAACCTTTGAAAAGGTGCAAAACAATTCAGATACCAAGTGAGTTCACATACTTCTGTAATGTCGGATTGACGATAAAACAGATTGTTCTCTGTATCAAAACCAAAGGCAAGCCAAGCAGCAGCAGTAGCATAAGTATTTTCTTTTAGTTGCTCTGGATCACGGATTGTAGTAAAGGAATGCAAATCAGCAATAAAAAACAGACTCTCATTTTTTTTATCCTTTGAGATCTCAATTGCAGGAATTATCGCTCCAAGCAAATTACCTAAATGTGGTCTTCCTGTACTCTGAATGCCAGTAAGTATTCTTGCCATTTAATACAAAATTTGATTTTGTAAAAATATGATTTTTATCTTTGCCTAGATGAAATGGATAGGGTATCTTTTTAGTTTAATTTGGCGATTTTGGTTTTTACTGATATTTATAGTGGTATTTGTTTGTTTTATTCCACCACTATTTTTCTTTACAGCAATTGTTAAAAAGCAAAAAATGGTTGCGCATTTAACACGCTTTTGTTCAAAACTGACCTTGTGGCTCTCCTTTGTTTTTCCAAAAGTAGAGTGGGAAGAAAAATTAGATAAAAAAGCTTGTTATATTTTTTGCCCTAACCATACCTCTACTCTTGACATACCACTAGTTTTAGCTGCAATTCCTGTGCCATTACAATATATGGGAAAAGCAGAGTTGGTAAATATTCCGCTTTTTGGGTGGTTTTATAAAAACAATAGTGTAATTGTAAATAGAAGCAAAATCAAGGATGCATATGCTGCTTTTTTAAAGGCAGGCGAAAAACTAGACTTAGGCTTAAGCATGTGTATTTTTCCTGAAGGTGGAATTCCAAAAAAAGAAATATCTCTGAAAAAATTTAAAAATGGCCCCTTCAGGCTGGCAACTGAAGAAAAAATAAAAATCGTTCCAATAACTATGCCTGATAATAAAAGTATTTTTCCGCAAGAATATTATAAAGGAAGGCCTGGAATAGTTCGATTAAAAGTGCATGCATCTATTCAGGAAATTGAAAATATTTCTGTTGAAAATTTGAGAACCACTGTTTACAATACTATTTTTGAACAATTGAAAAAATATGAAAATAACTGACAAACTAATTCGAGAAATTGCTGTATTGGCAAAGCTAGATTTTGACAAAAGCTCAGCTGAAGAAATGAAAGTTGATTTGGAAAAAATTATTGGCTTTGTTGATAAATTATCTGAAGTAAACACTGATGGAGTAGAGCCTCTTATCTATTTGAGTGACGAAGTAAATGTGCTAAGAGAAGATGAAATAAAAGCAGTCGTTTCTCAAGTTGAGGCCCTAAAAAATGCCCCTGATAAAGACTCTGATTATTTTAAATGTCCCACTGTACTGAAAAAATAACGCTTAATAATAAGGAGCCATCAGTACATAAACTAAAACTCCTGTTATTGTCACATACATCCAAATAGGAAAAGTCCATTTTACCAGCTTTTTATGTTTGGTGATTTCACCGGTCATACCTCTATATATAGAAAGAAGTGCTAAAGGCAGTACAGGAACTGAAAGTACAATATGGCTAATCAAAATAAAAAAGTATAGAGGACGAATAAAGCCTTCTCCACCAAAAGGAACGGGTGGATTCGTTAGTTTTGAAACTACATAAGAAATTAAAAAAACAGCGGACAAAACAAATGCAGATAACATAGCAGCTTTATGCAATTGGGCGTTTTTGTTTTTAATTAATACATAACCAGTAAAAATTAATATTGCTGCTGATCCATTTAGCACTGCATGGAAAAATGGCAATGAACTAAAATCAATAGTATTTGATTCTATTGCAAATACATCAGGAAACCACATCAGTAGTGCTACGGCAATAGGAATCAGTACAGAAAGCGTAATAATAATAGGAATAAAAAGGGAATCTTGTTTTTTCATTTTTTTATTGCATTAAATATTTGTCCAACACATAAATTAGCTGCATGAGCGGTAAATAAAGATAGGAATTCACTAATACCTTTCTAGCCGCCACTTCAGTTTGTTTTTGCAATAACTGAAATGATTTTGCTGTAAACAATAGCCCTAAAACCAAAATCACTATTGCCCCATAAACCGATAATTGCAATTGCTCAATTTGGAGTAGAAAAGGAATGACCGAAACAAGCGTCATCAGCAAAGCGGAAATAATAGCTACAAAAGCTGGTATTTTTCCTTTTTCTCCTGCTATCATCATTTTGAAACCTGCTTTTTTATACTCCTCATCAAGCACCCAAGAAATAGCAATAAAATGTGGGAATTGCCAACAAAACTGAATAGCAAATAATATACCTGCCGCTAAACCGAAATCATCAGTTGCAGCTACCCAGCCAAGTAATATAGGAATAGCTCCTGGAAAAGCACCTATAAAAATGGAAATGGGCGATTTTCTTTTTAATGGAGTATAGATCAAAACATAAAGCAATATCGAAAGGAGCCCAAAAAAACTGCATTGCATATTTATCATGTGAAGGATGTATAAGCCTAATATTCCAATTGTACTGGCAAAAACGATAGCGTTTTTGACGCTAAGATTTCCGGTAGGAAGAGGGCGTGTGGCCGTTCTTTTCATCAGCTTATCATACTCGCACTCTACAATTTGGTTAAAAGCATTGGCTGATCCGGTAACAAGTACCCCTGCAATAAGGAGTAACGCAACCTCATCTAGCTGAGCAGCATTTGTTCCTAACAAATAGCCAATAAGAGCCGAAAACACCACTGTAGCAGAGAGGCGAAACTTCATCAGTTGTATATAAAATTGAATGTTGCTCAATGTTCAGTTTTTAGCAATAATCTTGAAAAGCTACCTCCAAGTTTTGCGCAATCATTTCAGCAGATCTTCCCTCAATATGATGCCTCTCAATCATATGCACAATTTTGCCATCTTTAAATAGTGCAATTGATGGAGAAGAGGGAGGATAAGGCAACATATATGCTCTGGCTTTAGCGGTTGCTTCCGGATCTTGCCCTGCAAAAGTTGTAGCAAATACATCGGGCTTTGTGGTAAATTGGACAGCCATCTTAGCAGCTGGCCTAGCATTTCCTGCCGCACAACCACAAACGGAATTAATAACTAATAAAGCTGTTCCTTCTTGATTAGCTAATAAGGCGTCTACCTCATCAGCCGTTCGCAATTCTTTGTAGCCTACTTGGGTTAAATCTTCACGCATAGGTGCGCACATTTCTTCTGGATACATAGTATTTATTTTTGTTGCAAAAATAGAGTTATTATCTCTTTTTTCGAAAAAAATCACTAAGCAATTTACTGCACTCTTTCTCCATAATGCCTCCCAAAATTGTTGTTTTAGGATGTAGAATGCTTTTATTAATTTTTGAATAGCCTCTTTTTTCATCAGCTGCACCATATACAATCTTGCTAATTTGAGTCCAATAAGATGCTCCACCACACATAACACAAGGCTCAAGGGTTACATAAAGGCTGCATTCGCTTAAATATTTACCACCTAAAAAGTCGGCCGCAGCTGTAAAAGCTTGCATTTCGGCATGAGCTGTTACATCATTAAGAGTTTGTGTAAAATTATGAGCGCGAGCAATAATTTGGTTATCGCAAACAATAACGGCCCCAACTGGAACCTCATCTTTTTCGAATGCTTTTTCAGCCTCTTTTAAGGCTTCCCGCATAAAATAATTGTCGTCAAAAGGATTTATTTCCATGTTGCAAATATCTTATTTTGTTTTGTAATTTCGCATGTAAATATTTATTAGGATGTTAAGAACAAAAACTTGCGGAGAATTAAAGCTAAAAAATGTTGGTGAAAAGGTGACACTAAGTGGCTGGGTACAGAAAAACCGAGACTTAGGTGGCATGACTTTTATAGATTTAAGAGATCGATACGGAATTACCCAATTGACATTTAATATGGAAGAAAATGCCGATTTGTGTGGAAAAGCTAGAACATTAGGCCGTGAATATGTGATTCAAATTAAAGGTAAAGTAGTACAAAGAGAAAGTAAAAACAACAACATCCCAACTGGAGAAATAGAAATTGAAGTAAGCGATCTTCATGTTTTGAATGCTTCCAAAACACCTCCTTTTACCATTGAGAACGAAACGGATGGTGGGGCAGATTTGCGTATGAAGTATCGCTATTTGGATATCAGAAGAAATCCGCTTAAAGAAAATTTGTTGCTAAGAGCTAAAGTATCTTCCGAAACAAGAAAATACTTAGATGCGCAAGGCTTTTGTGAGGTGGAAACCCCTTATTTAATCAAATCTACTCCTGAAGGTGCAAGAGATTTTGTAGTGCCCAGTAGAATGAACCAGAAGCAGTTTTATGCCCTCCCACAATCTCCACAAACCTTTAAGCAGTTGTTAATGGTAGCCGGCATGGACAAATACTATCAGATTGTAAAATGTTTTAGGGATGAAGATTTACGTGCAGACCGCCAACCAGAATTTACACAAATAGATTGTGAAATGGCCTTTGTGGAGCAAGAGGACATCCTCAATACTTTTGAAGGATTAACACGCCATGTACTTCAAGCGGTAAAAGGAGTAAGCGTTAAAAAATTTCCAAGAATAAGCTATGATGATGCGATGCGTTTGTATGGCTCGGACAAGCCAGATATTCGTTTTGAAATGAGGTTTGTAGCCATGAATGATGTCTGTCAAGGGAAAGATTTTGGGGTATTTGACAATGCTGAATTAGTGGTAGCCATCAATGCGAAAGGCTGTGCCCATTATAGCCGCAAGCAGTTAGATGCTTTGGTAGATTTTGTAAAAACCCCTCAAGTGGGTGCTACTGGCCTTATCTATTGCAAGTACAATGAAGATGGTAGCTCAAAATCTACTGTTGATAAGTTTTTTGATGAAGAAGCTAGAAAAGCTTGGGCCAAAAAAGCGGAATGTGAAAAAGGCGATTTATTGCTTATAATGGCGGGAGAAACAACAAAAACAAGAAAAGCATTAGGTACTTTGCGTTTGCATTTGGCTGAGCAGTTAGGCCTTAGAAATCCTGAAGAATTTGCGCCAGTTTGGGTGTTAGATTTTCCGCTATTGGAATGGGATGAAGAAACCAAAAGATACCATGCCATGCATCATCCATTTACATCTCCTAAGCCTGAGGATATTGCAAAGCTCGATTCGAATCCTGCAGCTGTGCGGGCTAATGCCTATGATTTGGTGCTGAACGGCAATGAAATAGGTGGCGGCAGTATTAGAATACACGATAAGGATTTACAACAGCTCATATTTAAGTATTTAGGCTTTTCGGACAAAGAGGCCAAAGCGCAATTTGGCTTTTTGATGGAAGCTTTTGAGTATGGTGCGCCTCCTCATGGTGGAGTGGCTTTTGGTTTTGATAGGCTTTGTGCTCTTATGGGTGGACAAGAAAGCATTAGAGATTTTATCGCCTTTCCAAAAAATAATGCCGGCCGTGATGTAATGATTGACTCTCCCTCTAATATAGATGAGGAGCAACTGAAAGAATTAAATATAAAATTGACAGATTAGTTATCAGCAGCATGCCACTCAGCAAAGGAGGTGGCTGTTTCCGAAAGCACCACTTTATGTAGCTGTATGCCAGCAGGAAGTTTCCTTTTTATAATACCTGCAAAGTCAGCTACTAAATTTTCGGAAGTTGGTTGGTAAGGCAAATAAAACACCTTTTCAAAAGCAGACAAATCAATTTCAGCATGTGGAGAATTAGCATTCAACACGAAGGAATGATCGAATTTTTCTACAATCTCTGGTTTTACAATTTGTTTGATAACATCAAAATCCATCACCATCCCATCTTTAGTATGGCCTTTTTCATGCCTTATCGCTCCCTTTATACTTACCCATAAACGATAGGAATGTCCGTGAATGTTTTTGCAAAGCCCATCATAGCCATGCAAAGCATGAGCCATTTCAAATTTAAAGGCTTTGGTAATCCGAATCTGTTTACTCATTTTTCTTAAAGGTTTTACTTAAATCTACTTTGCTGTGGTTGTGGTATCTTTTAAGGTTTCCTGCTCCTGCTCTTAGCTCGGCTTGTTCTTGCTCTGGCATTTGACTGATACTTACACACTCATGAGAGCAGCAGCCCTTATGTGCTTTTCTACACTTTTCACATTGGATAAAGAGCAGATTGCAATTCACATTTTTACAATTGATATGGCTGTCGGCTGGCACTCCACATTGGTGGCAATTACTGATGATGTTTTCAGAAATTCTTTCGCTAAGACGCTCATCAAATACAAAATTTTTGCCCTCAAATTTATTGGCTATACTTTCATCTTGTTCTAATTGACGTACATAATCAATAATTCCTCCATGCAGCTGGTTTACATCTTGAAAGCCATTATGCTTCAGGTATGCAGATGCTTTTTCACACCTGATTCCTCCTGTGCAGTATAATAAAATAGGTTCTTCTTCTTTGCCTTTAAGTAGTTGTTTTACTTTAGGAAGTTCCTCCTTAAAAGTTTCTACTTCTGGACAAATAGCATCTTGAAAGCGACCGATCTCACTTTCGTAATGATTGCGCATATCTACAACTGTGGCCCCTTTTGACATGGCCTCATTCCACTGTTTTGCAGAAAGATGTTTACCTACATTAGTTACGTCATACTCATGATTTTTCAATCCATCAGCAACTATTTGCTTGCGTACCTTTATGGTGAGCTTTAAGAAAGATTTTCCATCATCTTCTACCGCTACTTTAAATGGAATATCAGCAAAATATACGTAGCCGTTTAGATGGTAAACAAAAGCCTCCCAATTGTGCTGAGGAACGCTTAATTGTGCATTGATACCTTCTTCCGCCAAATAAACACGCCCCAATACGCCTAGTTTTCTCCACTGCTCATACAACTCATCCCTTAACTGATGAGGGTCGTTCAAGATTACATACCTGTAAAAAGAAACAGTTTTTCTATTAAATGTTTCTGCTTCAAGCCTTTGCAAAGCCTGCGCCTTATTCAGCTTGTTAAACATTCCTTTTTTACTAGCGTTCGGGTCCATCTTTTTTGATAATTGTGTAGCAAAGATACAAAAGAGTTGATTTTTTGAGTAATTAATTATTGTTTTAGTAAAGTGTATAATACTATATTTGTACAAAATAGATTTTAAGTTGAAAGAAGTGATTTTAGTTATAGGTTCCTCAGGGCAAATTGGGACAGAACTAGTTATGCAATTGCGTGCCATCTATGGTAATGAGCAGGTTATTGCTTCAGATATTAAACCTTCTACCGATGTGGTGATGCAATCTGGCCCTTTTGAAGATCTAGATATTTTAGACGAGCAATTGCTAAGAACAATTGTGAGAAAACACAAGGTTACGCAAGTCTATTTACTAGCCGCCCTACTTTCGGCAACTGCTGAAAAAGACATTGAATTAGGTTGGAAGTTGAACATGCGCTCACATTCTCATGTGTTGGATTTAGCCAAAGATGGTTTAATTAAAAAGATTTTTTGGCCATCCTCTATTGCAGTTTTCGGGCCTACAACTCCAAAAGATAATACTCCGCAATATACCATTATGGAACCCAATACCGTTTACGGTATCACAAAACAGGCAGGAGAACGATGGAACGAATACTACTTCAAAAAGTTTCAGATAGATATAAGAAGTATTCGTTATCCTGGATTAATAGGTTGGAAAGCAGCTCCAGGTGGCGGCACTACCGATTATGCTGTTGATATTTTTCATAAAGCAATAACAGATGGTAAATATGAAAGCTTTTTATCCGAAAATACCGCTCTTCCTATGATGTATATGCCAGATGCCATTCGTGCAACTATTGAGTTGATGGAAGCCCCGGCAGAGCAGGTAAAAATTCGTTCCTCTTATAATTTGGCAGGAATAAGTTTTACACCAAAACAAATTGCAATAGAGATTTTAAAACATATTCCTAATTTTGTAATTTCTTATCAGCCAGATTTCAGACAAGGAATTGCTGATAGTTGGCCCTCATCAATTGATGATACCTATGCGCAAAAGGATTGGGGATGGGAATTAGCATATAATATAGAAAAAATGTCTTCAGACATGCTGAAAAATCTGAAAAAAAAATATAAAATTACAGCATAATGAGTAGGGAAATAAAAATATACAACACGCTTACAAAACAGAAGGAAGTGTTTAAGCCAATAGTTGATGGGCATGTTGGAATGTATGTTTGTGGGCCTACTGTTTATGGAGACCCTCACTTGGGTCATGCGCGACCTGCCATTACTTTTGATGTGGTATTCAGATACTTGCAACATGCCGATTATAAAGTGCGCTATGTACGCAACATTACGGATGCAGGACATTTAGAGAATGATGCCGATCAGGGAGAAGATAAAATTGTGAAAAAGGCCAGGTTAGAGGAATTAGAGCCTATGGAAATTGTGCAGCTCTACACTTTAAGATATCATAAAGCCATAAAAGATTTAAATTGTTTACCTCCTTCTATAGAACCAAGAGCTACAGGGCATATTATTGAGCAAATTGAAATGGTAAAGCAAATTTTAGAAAATGGATTTGCGTACGAGAAAAATGGCTCGGTTTATTTGGATATAAACAAATACAATGCTTCATATCCTTATGGGATTTTATCCGGAAGGAATTTAGAAGACACTTTGGAAGGCACAAGGGAATTGGATGGGCAATCGGAAAAGAAAAGTGCTGTTGATTTTGCCATTTGGAAAAAAGCAAGTGCGGAACATATCATGAGATGGTCCTCTCCTTGGGGTGAAGGGTTCCCAGGTTGGCATATGGAATGCTCAGCCATGAGCGAAAAATATTTAGGCAAAACCTTTGACATTCATGGAGGAGGTATGGACCTTGTTTTTCCTCATCATGAAGCAGAAATTGCGCAAAGTAATGCTTGTAATAATTGCAATCCGGTAAACTATTGGATGCATAATAATATGATAACAGTTGATGGAAAAAAGATGGGGAAATCGCTTGGCAACTTTATCAATTTAGAAGAATTTTTTACAGGAAATCATGAAAAGTTAGAAAAGGCATACGCTCCAATGACTATTCGTTTTTTTATTTTGCAAGCCCACTACAGAAGCACCATTGATTTCAGCAATGGTGCCCTGCAGGCTGCCGAAAAAGGATTTGCAAAACTTATGAATGCTATAAAAACTTTAACGCAATTAAAGGCTGCTGAAAGCTCAACCTATAATGTAAATGAATTAGAAAAAAAGTGTTATGCTGCAATGGATGACGACTTTAATACCCCAATTTTAATCGCACACATTTTTGATGCAGTACGGATTATCAACTCTATTAAAGATGGGAAGGAAAGTTTAGATACTAATGATTTAGCTAGACTGAAATTAATATTTAAAAATTTTGTAACAGATATTTTAGGGTTTTTTCCTGAAAAAAATAATAAAAACGATATGACTGCTGAAATCATGAATCTCGTATTGAAACTTAGAAGCAATGCTAAGCTAAATAAAGATTTTGAGACTGCTGACTTAATTAGAGATGAACTAAAGAAAGCAGGAATTGAAATAAAGGACAGTAGAGAAGGAAGTAGTTGGGGAATTAAAAATTAGAAATAATATGTTAAGCATTAAACAACTTTTCTTACTCAGCTTACTCTTGATTGTGGCTTGCACTTCTAAAAATCAACAAGAGAAAAAAGTACCTAAAAAGGTTCATGTTAAAATTAACATTCCTGAATTTAATGCGGATTCTGCTTACCATTACATCCAAAAACAAGTAGATTTTGGCCCTAGATATTTAAGTAGTGAAGGATGGAAGAAATGTGTAGTTTGGTTGGAAAAAAAATTCCTTCAATACACACCGAATGTAGTTGTACAAGAAGCATCAACTATTACTTATGATGGTAAAAAGCATACACTAAAAAATATTATAACTTCATTTTCGCCAGAAAACAATAACAGAATAGCCTTATTTGCACATTGGGATACGCGCCCTATTGCAGATCATGATACTAATGATAAAGACAAGCCTATATTAGGAGCAAATGATGGGGGAAGTGGAGTTGGTGTATTGCTAGAATTAGCCAGACAATTCAGCAAAAAGAAGCCTAAAATTGGTATTGATATCATCCTTTTTGATGCAGAAGATTATGGTCAACCAGAAAATTCAAAATATCCAATAATGCAAGATTCATGGTGCTTGGGAGCTCAGCATTGGGGAAAGAACCCACATAAGCAAAATTATTATGCAAGATATGGTATTTTATTGGATATGGTGGGCGGAAAAAATGCCACCTTCTACCATGAGCAACTCTCTGCCTATTTTGCCCCAAACATATTAAAAAAAGTATGGGGAAAAGCCCATCAATTAGGCTATGGTAGACACTTTATTTATGAAAACAGCCCGCAAATAATGGACGATCATTATTATGTAAATACACTAACCAGCATTCCAACTATTGATATCATTGAGTTTGATCCTGTTACTGAAAATCATTTTAATAAACATTGGCATACGCATGGTGATGACATGAAAAATATTGACAAAAGCACCCTAAAGGCTGTTGGTCAAACTTTAATGGAAGTAATTTACAAAGAGTTATGACATTATACTGCTAAGTACAACTTTTTCATGATTAGCTTTTTGATATTAGCTAATTTAAAGTGTTTTTTTATACTCAAAAGTCTTATGTTTAAGCACAAATAATAACTATTTATTCTCAAGCATGAAATAAAAAAAGCCCCACCAAATTGGCAGGGCTTTTTTAGTTTATAGTTGACTAACTGCTTATTGAAGGATTAGCTTCTTATTAACCACACCTTTATCAGTAGTGATTTCTAAGAAGTATACTCCTTTCGGATAAGTAGCTAAGCTAACTTCTTTTGTGAACTGTCCAACAAACTGATCAAGATTAGCAGTGTAAACTGC